>Ga0315336_1004697_pt1 | contig 15800 bp, 16 predicted proteins | sample ASW5metaG_FD_204512 | JGI IMG/M metagenome (GOLD analysis project Ga0315336, IMG submission 204512) | Ammonia-oxidizing marine archaeal communities from Monterey Bay, California, United States - ASW #5 | ecosystem: Environmental > Aquatic > Marine > Intertidal zone | place: USA: California...
ATATTAATCATGGCTGCTTTGCATCAAAACATGGAATCGTCGCAATTGGGCGCACCGATGGAGATCTGCATAATCATTTTCATCATGATCCCTTCTCCCATCCACATGAGAACGCTGAACGGGCCGCTGCGGTGAAGGCTCGGATGCGGCCAGCAATGTACAAGTGGCAACTCATGCATGATCACAACCATTTTCCTCAAGACTTTGAGCATCCCGGCGATAATTACAATGTATCTGACTATAACACTGGTCAAATTGTTGGAGATGACGGCAGCCACTGGCCGTAAGTGGTTTTGCGCGGGGCGCTAGTAGATGTTTCCCGCAAATTGTGACGCATGGAAAGCTCTATCAGAGATAATCATGCGCATTTGCTCTCATTGAGAAACCATTCAAGCACCTGGATATGTTACCGGAGGACATGCTTCAAGCGCGTATGGAAATGAAAAAAAATTGCTCGACGGCGTGAGCCACGGGCTGCACTGGAGATGTAATCCGTTACATAACTGCAACAGTAGGTGATCTGCTATGTTCATAAATTTCTGGTATCCCATGGAACTGAGCGAAGTCGTGTCCGATGGACCGGTTGAATGTCAGGTGCTCGGGCTAAAATTTGTTCTGTTTCGTGACACCAGGGGTATGGCTCATTGTCTATCTAACATTTGTACACACCGAGGAGGCGCGCTGGCAAATGGAAAGCTGCGCAAGGACTGTGTAGAATGCTGCTACCACGGCTGGCAGTTCAACGGCGAAGGTGAATGTGTCAAAATCCCGTCTATCGGTAACAATGGCAAAGTCCCGCCACGCACCAGAACCGATGCTTATCCGGTACAAGAAAAATGGGGAATAATATTCGCCTTTCTTGGGGATCTGCCAGAAGCTGAGCGCCCGCCTATCATGGAGGTGAAGGAAGAGGATCAGGAGGGCTGGATGTATACAGTTCAATCCTGGAAGGTACGGTGTAACTTCGAACGCTCTGTGGAGAACGCTCTCGATCCAGCCCATAACGAATTTGTTCATCCAACTCACGGGTTTTCGGGCGACCGGGACGATTATAACGTACCCGAATACGAACCCATCGAACAGGACTGGGGCACTGGATTTATGACCACTTTTGTTTCCGGCGGCCTGCCCGACGAAAAGATGAAGCACATGAAGCCGGGTAAAAGCGAAATGGAAGCAGGGTCAGGCCACCACGGACCTAATCACATTTGGACCTTCATTCACTTTAACGACCAGCACTGGATGCACCAGTATTTGTTCGAAGCGCCCGTTGACGAGAACAACATCATTGTCTTTTTGGTTAATTACCGCAACACCATGCTCGATCAGTCATTGGACGAACGCATCATTACTCGTAATTACGAAGTAGCCGAACAAGATATAGCCGTTCTAGAGGCGTTGCAGCCTAATCTCACCCCCCCTAACTTGACTCACGAAGTCATGATGCCAGCTGACCGGTGTATTGTGCGCTACCGCGAGCACCTGAATGATTGGGATGCTAGAGGTTGGCGTATTGACATGGATGAGTTTAACCGAACCAAGAACAAAAAAGCTTACGCAATCCCATCACCGGCGCGGCGGAATAGAAAAGGCTGGGTCATCGACCCGGTTCCCTTGATCACACCGGAAGGAGTCAAAGCAAAACAGGCGGCGGAGTAGCGGTGGCGACACCCATTACCGCCCTGATCCTGTAGAAGTGCCTAGCGTCTTATAGGGAAAGCGTTGCCAAAGCCGAGACCTAGCGGCTCGCTCAGTAAAGGAGTAGGATGGGACTTCTGTTAAACGGGAGCAAGATCTATCGCCTACGTCAATCCTCTGGCTGAGCTGGGCCGCGAGCGTCGCCGCCAAATGCAAGTACGCCATGCCCTGGGTAGCGTCTTAGAAACAACCCTCCCAGCGGATCCAGACCACGCCGCCTTTCTAGAGGCTTGCGCTGACTATATGGTTACCTCCATGGATCGCTTAGACCTAACGGACATGGCGATCCTGCATCTATTGCAGGAGCGAGTTGCTAATGAGCTCGTCGAAGTCCACGAAGACTTGACCTCTCTTGCTGATCGACAAGCGCGTGCACGGGACGAAAACAAGGCCCTGAAGGAAGCGTTAGAAGAGTACCGTGGAGCTGGCCACAAAAATTTTCCGGCTTTTGACACGGCCTTGCGTCATTATAACCATGTAATACGATCAATGATGGCACCACGCAAGAATCCGTTCAGTAAGCACACCGATGAACTTTTCACTATGGACGACTGGACTGACATCGCTCAGGTCACAGACTACACGATCGCCACAGAAGAAGCACAGTTCGAGGAGGTGGCAAATAATCTGCCGAAGTCCCTCACACTCGACGACTTCTTCGCCACCCATGGCATGCAACGGCCAGATAAGAAGTGAGCTGGTCTAGGTGGATTCGTGGTCAGGATAGTTTCGGTGAACTGTCACGAAAAAGGATTAAATATGAACGATTATAAATCGACGATCCCCTTCTTAGTACTGGTGGGAACTTTCGTGCTCTTCAGTGCTCTTGTTCTAGCTCAGAACGGCGTTCCTCGGACAATGGATTATTTGGTCGTCTGCAAGGACTTTCCCGATGCGACAACGGCTCGTTCCGCTGCGCTCGAAACCCACTTACGGCATGTGGAAACCGTAATGGATAAGATCCGTGTTGCCGGGCCGGTGATGAATGCGGACAGGTCGTCCACTGTTGGCAGCCTCTACCTTTATAAGAGCACCACTTTGGAGGACGCAAAGCGTCTGCACAGTGAAGACCCCTTCTTTAAGGCGGGTATATGGGAGAATTGCAAGTGGGAGAACTTTGTCGCTGCTGCTGGGACCTATGTGGGCGGTGCACTCTGGGAATTGAGATAGAGTGGTAAACGCAGACGTGGACACGCTCTCCCAGAGGCTTCATGCCAAACAAATACTAGTGGCTCCAGGTGTATACGACGCGTTGACAGCAGTCGTAGCGGAACGATCAGGATTCGAGATGGTGTTTCTGTCGGGTTCAGCCGTCGCGGCTAGCCAATTCGGGCGTCCTGACGTCGGACTAGTAACAATGTCAGAAATGGGAGAGATTCTTGAGCGAATAGCGGATCGCATCTCCATCCCCATATTTGTTGATGCAGATTCCGGTTTTGGTAACGCAATACAAGTGGCACGCACTGTTAGGGGTTTTGAAAGAGCAGGTGCGGCGGCGATTCAGATTGAAGATCAAATAAATACTAAGTCAATGTCGGAAATTGGGAAACACCCCCTGATCGCGAAGGAGGCCATGGTAGGCAAGGTTAAAGCAGCCCTCGATGCCCGAACAAAATCATGCACGCTGATAAGTGCAAGAACCGACGCTGTGTTTACTGAAGGTACAAGTCTAGCGTTGGAGAGAGCTCACGCCTATGCAGATGCAGGCGCTGACATCGTATTTATGGCAGGGTTGATGGACGCTAGCGATCTTGAAACGGCAGTTAGGCAATTATCCACTCAGGTCTTTCTTCTTTTTAATCGTCCAAGTGAAGATGGTCCATCGCCGGCACGACTAGAAAGACTTGGGTTTAGCATCGTTCTCTTTCCTGCCACGGTTCTCCACGCTTCGGTCAATGCGGTATGGCAGGCTATGCAAGTTCTTGCCGATAAGAAAGGTCCGGAGCTAAGCACCGTGACAGCATCAGACTTCGTTGAGCTTAACTGAGACCGGAATATCAATTTACCAATGCGCACGCGTGCACGGAAGCCAAGCTTGTTTGGTTTATTTTAAGCCCGCCCGGTAGTTTGTTGTCTTGTCAGCTTTATCTTCTGGTGCAATTAAAGTCTTGGTTTCGCACTGCTGATTCGCTAGAAAATAGACGTCTTATTAGCCGCGGTACTCGACAGAGTATGGTATTGCGGAAGCGTGAATTATAACCCGTTGTAAAAAACACGAATTTCGACGTCAGAGCGGACACACCATTAGGACGCCTATTGGAGAATATGCACATGGCTTTAAGTCGTCGTCAGTTTGCAATCTCTAGCTCTTTAATGGCAGCTGCTCCGTTCGTCCGAAGTTCTAAGGCACGGGCTAATGAGCAAGTTGATGTAGTTATAATAGGTTCCGGCTTATCAGGCCTTAATGCAGCATGGATTCTGTCGGAAGCTGGTCTAGATGTCACAGTACTAGAGGGGGCTGACCGAATCGGCGGTCGGGCCTGGACCTCTGATACTACCTGGCGGATTGGTGATGAAGACGTGCCTATCGAGCTCGGTTGCAGCCAAGTGGGACCTTCTTACGCTCGGGTGATTGATGCTCTCGAGCGCCTACAGCTTGAAACATACCAGGAAGATAGGGATCTATTGCCATTTGCATTTCATATCGATGGCCATTTGATCAGCGCGGATGACTGGCCTGATTCTGTCCACAATAAAACTGTTGGATGGGAAAAACCTATACTTCCGGTTCGGTTTGCAAACGCTCTGCTTAGCAAATTTAATCCATGCAAAGAATTGGACGATTGGCTAGACCCCCGGTTTTCTGACTATGACATCTCTTTTTATGAACTGTTTAAGCAAAATGGTATATCTAGTGCTGGCATGAGGCTTGCGCAAGCGAGCGCCCCGGGCAACGATCTGCATTCTTTTTCTTGCCTAAATATATTCCAGGAACGTATACGGGGTGCTCTGGAAGTTGAATTTGCTGAGCGTTCGGATGGACCTACATCTAGGGTCAATGCAGTAGCAATTGAGAAATGGCCTAAGAATATTGTAGGGGGATCATCGTGCTTGCCAGATGCAATGGCGGCCCGTGTATCGCGGGAGGTGCATACCAATAAATTGGTTTCTGCTATAGACATGGAGTCAAATGGGGCGGATGTTCGATGCATGGACGGAAGCCGCTACCGGGCAAAATATGTTATTTCCGCGGTGCCATTTTCGGTTCTACGCTACATCAATATCTGGCCATCGTTGCAGGGACCACAGCTCGATGCGACGTTGAATATGGGATATACGGATACTACGCGTGCCCATTGTCGCGTCAAAGCTCCCTTTTGGCAGGAAGACGGGTTTGCTCCTTCTCTATTCTCCGACACAGACATTCAGATGTTCTGGGCTATAGATAACCATAAGGGTGATGGGGAGTATCGTGGCATGTTTGTTATGGGCGGACGCTCAGGTCAACTCGTGTCCACATTGCCGCCCGAGAAGGCTAGCGCCTATCTAGTCTCTCGTCTTGAGGAAATTCGTCCGGCTGCTAAAGGCCAGGTTGAGGTACTAAAGTATCACTCCTGGGGCCGACAACCACTCCAGCTCGGTTGTCGGCATCGGTTTAAACCCGGACAGGTGACTGCTTTTGCTAATGATATGATACTTCCGCATACACGTCTGCATTTTGCTGGTGAACACACCCGACGTCTTGATTATGGCATGGAAGCGGCCATGGAAAGTGGTGAACGCGCGGCCCTAGAAGTTCTTGATCGCATAGTGTGAATTTAACAAATTGGAAATTTCATGCGGGAACCCCTAAACCGCATTTTCTTTAGTAATGAGGTGCCCTCAAGGAAGTCTGCGGAATTTGGACGTGGATGGAAAGCCTATAACCGGCGGGAGTTACAAATGCTTTCAGCCGTTAGCAGAACATAAGTTATTTATACGGTGTTAGCCCCATTTCACTACAAAATCTCTAGCCTAGCTCTACCGCTTGCTCAAGAGCGCTTTTGCTTCCGCTTCATCTATGGTGACTATCTTGTCAATTAAGCAGGTTCCAATCGGAGATCCATCAGACGACAATACTGTGAGGGAGTCTTGCTTACATAGCTTAGAAATTGATGTGCTGTACGTGTAGCGTCCCTCAAATTTGAGTCCGGGGCAGCGGTTGCGTATATCAATGCGCTTGTAACCACCTCCTCGCAAGTCTACCAAGATAGTTTTGTTGTCGATTACAGGCGTCTGATCTATGCGTTGTAGACTGATGCATTGCTCTTCTTGTTCGGTGTTTTCATGGTTGGTTGCGGTGGCCGGGTGTGCAGTGGTGGTTAACCCAAGGCCGATAACTAACAACAGAAACAATATCTTTTTCATAGGGGAGTCCTTTCTTCTTGAAGCCGCTGTGAAAGCGGCAAGCGTGCTAAAACCATATGTAACAAAAAATCTTCAATTTTATAATGTTCTGTCATTATTTTCTTGTGGCTCTGCTCAATACCAGCTGCTGTAGGGTCCAACACACTAAGCATAAAGTATTTGGCGCACGGTAAGGACCAATTGCGGCATTTTTTTGGTAGTTATTGCCTGTGCTCCTGTTGTTACGGGGCGAAAACGCTGGTGAGTGTTTCCGCTTTACTTGCGGAGGTCGGAGAGCGATCGCAAGAGTTTTACTACTTGATTCAGGGCGGAAAACAGGCCTTTAAAGAGCCGGCGAGTGGTTGCTAAGAAGGGGAAAGGCGTATCTATGGCCGATCAGTTTGATGTTATTGTTTGTGGAGCCGGCACAGCCGGTCAGCCGGCAGCTACTTTTGCGTCTAGACGGGGAGCTAACGTACTGCTTGTTGATCTTGCCCCTCACTTGGGTGGCAATACTCAGTATTCAACCGGGCAGATGAGTGCTGCTGGAACTCGTCTGCAGGCGGAGAAGGGCATACAAGATAGTCCTGACAAACACTTTAGCGATATCATGCGCATATCCCATGGTACCGCCGATAGGGGTATTGTACGACTCGCCGTTGACAATGCTGCTGATACCCTCCATTGGCTTCTTGATAACGGTCTCGAGCTGCTTCCCGAGATGCCTGTGATTTTTAAAGGCCATGAGCCTTACTCTATTGCCCGTACTTATTGGGGTCCCGACGGCGGCGGCCGGCCTTTGCAAAAAACTCTCGGTGCAGAGGTTAACAAAGAGATTGAAGGTGGAAATATTACTCTGCTGTTGGAGACTGAAGTAATAGGTCTTGTACAGCAAGACAGCGGTACTATTACCGGTATCACCGTGCGCACCAAGGAGGGAGAAGAAAAAGAATTCCATGGCAAGAACATTCTGTTGTCTATGGGAGGTTGTGCTTCAAATGAAGAGAAATTCTTAGAATACGCTGGCTATCCATTATGGAAGGGCGGTGGCGTTTTTGGCTCACACCCATTTGCCAATGGCAAAGGTCACGAATTAGGTCTGCAAGCTGGCGGCTACATCCGTTATCAAGATTCTTTTCTGCCTACCTTTGCCAGGGTCAAGGATCCTGATCATCCCGAATATTGTTCCAATGTTACAAACATATCTAATACGAGCATATTCGGGCCCCGACGAGATCTTTGGGAGATTTTTGTCAATTGGGAAGGGGAACGCTTTGTCTGCGAGGATTCCGAAAGCCCAGATGAGCGTGAGAACGCCCTTATCACCATACCTGACCTCACTTTCTGGGCGGTCTATGACCAAGGTATTCGTGAGGCCGCCCCTGCAAGTTTTTTCACCCAGATGAGCTACGCGGAAGCTGACCCACTATTCAACGTTCACGAGTCCTTCAAGAAATCAGACAGCCTTTCTGAATTGGCGATCTCTATGGGTGTCCAACCCGATGGGCTTGAAAACACCGTCGAACGATACAACAACTTCGTTGAGGTTGGAGAGGACTCGGACTTCAACCGCAGCAGTTTGCCAGCCAAAATCGGTGCCGGACCCTTCTATGGAGTTAAGCACCATGGCTTGTCGATCACCAGTTTTGCCGGTTTGGCCGTTAATGAAGGGCTGCAGGTCATACGTGAGGACGGTACAGCCATCTCAGGTCTTTATGCAGCTGGCGAGACACTCGGCCTTGGGGTCACCTCGGGGAAAGCTTTTTGTGGGGGTATGGCCCTCACTCCCGGTATGACCTTCGGCCGCCTGCTTGGCCAAGAGTTGTGGCAATGGTAGAAATCTGTGTTGCAGCGCGGGAAAGGTACGGCGCTAATATGTTAACCTTGAGATGAGATATAGGTGACAACTGCTAGCGATGGAGATGAAATAACCATGGCAACTCAAAACTACTTCATAAATCGCGGTAAGATTGGGAACACTCCGGCGCTTTCTAGCCGCGCAGATGAAGTGTTTATGGATTATGTGGCTGGAGCGCGAGATCTATTGATGCACAACCGACATACAGCGGTTCGCGAACTTGGAGACAAAGCACTACAGGAAAACTGCGGTAAGGAAGCTCCCACGCCAGAAGGCGTTGGTATTATCCGCGCTATGATACGTGAGGTGCCGGAAGCAGGTATTTATCACCGAGCTAAGCGTACATTGCAGGAAGCTTATTGGAACCGCATCATCGACTCATACGGTCTTAGGGAAGACGAGCTACTTGCTAAATTGGACGAAGCTGACAAAAGCGGGCCCGGCTCGGTTTCTTGGGACCCAAACTTTTCGTATCCAGAATATGCTACCGTCGATATCCACATCCAGCCAGGCGGTTATGTTAGCCACCCCCTCGCGGGAATGCATTACGACTATGGTACCAGGGTTTTTTATAGTGGAGAAGACAGTGATTCTGGCCAACACGATCTAGTTTTAAAAACGTTGTTGCCTAAGGACGGCAAAGTCGAGCGTGTTATGGATATTGGTTGTTCCATCGGCCAATTTACATGTGCACTCAAACAACGTTTTTCAGAAGCCGAGGTTTGGGGTACCGACATAGCCTCGCCCATGGTGCGCTACGGTCACCTGCGAGCTATTGAGCAGGACCTAGACGTTCATTTCGCCCAAATGGCGAGTGAAGATCTAGATTTTCCTGACGGTCACTTCGATCTCGTTACCGCACACATTCTTTTTCACGAACTTCCTATGGAAGTTATTCATGAGACCATCAAGGAAACGTTTCGTGTCCTTAGGCCTGGGGGTAATTTTGTCATCTGGGATTTTACTAGTTCTACTAGGGGTGACAAACGTTTCGGTGGCTTTGGTAGAATAATGGATATGGTTGACAACGGAGAGCCGTATTCGTGGAATTTCATAAACTGCGACGTGGAAGCTATTATGGAGAAATATGGCTTTGTCTTGCGCTACACTGAACTCAATGATCTCGAACGACACGGACGTGTTGGTGATAAACCCGCGTAGAGGTGTGATATGAAGATAGACGAAGATAAAATGTCTTACGTTCAGGATTTACCCGGGTTCGATCGGGGTCACCCCCATTATTTTAAGGACCCTACAATCGATCATCTTTTAGAGATTGTGCTTCTCTTAGGTGGTGAGGTTTGGATCAATCGTGATCGACAGATTATTATGGAACACCTACTAGCCACCCAAGGTAAGGTGACGAATGATATGATTGAGGAATTCAGGCCCGACGAGGACCTTAGGAAAAGTTTGGCCGATCGGCGTAATGAATTCACTCGCCGCGTATTCGGTTGCCTTTATGCCGGTCTAGAGGGTGAGGAGGATGATAATTTTTTTAATTTTATCGGAAAGGAAGATTGAAACAAATTAGATTACGATTTTAGCACACAATCTATTGTGTTAACCCGCTGGTTCTTAACAGTTAGGTTTGTTTTGGGTTTAGATAATCAGACTCGGAAAGAATATTAATCTCGGCGTGGCCTAATTATTAAACGGAAAAGCTGAACTCTTTATCGTGTCCTAAAAAGGTGGAGCTAAGGCAATCTATAAACTACGAAAACCCTTATGCCTTATCCGAGTCTAGCGTTTAGCTAAACCCCTTTCTTGCGGATACGCCCACAACAAGATCAAAGAGTTCCACCCTATCGGCCACAAGTGTTGGGGTTTTGCAACACGCTCTAATTCTTGAGGATAAGTCATAAAAATTTGGGATACAACTATTCTTCTATCGGGCAATAGCTGCAGTAGTCTTTTGTTAGTAGGACTCTCATGATCCTTTTGAGGCCCATTCGTTACTGTTGGCTAGAGTCCGTCCGTAAGCGCGTAGCCCTAGCCACAATACTGCAAGAGAGAGAGGGATAATGCTAAAGGACAACAACGCGATAGAACGGCCTATAAGATAAATGTCTCCAAATACGTAATCGGTAAAAAAAGCTACCGCCGAAGGTCCTAGAGATAGGCCAATAATGTTGCTCGAGAATAAGAAAAGGGCCGTGACCTGTGCTCGCATCTGGTTAGGTGTTATTTTTTGCAAAGATGCAAAGCCGACACCGGTTGGCATTGCCATGAAGAACGAGACGAAAGAAAAAAGCCCAATAGACATGGTCGCTGTCTGAGTCAGCGGAGCCAACACCGCGAAGGGCCACAAACCAAGAATAGCAAACATCATCACCCTATATGGGGCATCAGCATGTCCTTTGCGTTCTAGCCATCCGGCTAACCAGCCTCCGAAGATAATACCGACCGTTCCGACAGTAAGGACTACAAAACCGTACTTTAGCCCTACTTCGCCAGGGGTCCAGCTGAAACTCCGAATGAAGTATGTGGGAACCCATGCTGCTAGGCCGTAAGCGAGCAGGGTATAGATGGCAAAGCCAACATTAAGGCAAATATAGGCCCGCCAATGGCTTGTGAGGTGTCTGATTACGGTTGATAGGGGCACACCTGGGGTGGTTGTGTTACCTAGCAATTCTCTGCGCACAGGTTCCATGACCGATAGCATCAAGGCAATTACAACAACGCCAGGTAGGGCAACAAGAAAAAAAGTCAGTTGCCAAGGCCTGAAACTTCTTAAGAATGGCACGGTTGAGAAATTAGTAGCCTCGATTAGTTCGATTGCTGCTCCACCTGCGATCAGTGCTATTCCTCCGCCCAAGATAGCGCCACTGAAATATACGCTGACGGCAAAAGACCGTTTTTGTGGTGGGAAGTAATCTGAAATAAGTGATAGAGCGGAGGGTGATAGGCTTGCTTCTCCCACTCCAACACCGATGCGAGCTAAAAATAATTGCCAAAAACTTTGAGCAAGACCGCACAAAGCTGTCGCTGTGGTCCATAGTGTGACACCGATACAAATTATTCTGCGTCGGTTGTAGGCATCCGCGAGCCTTCCCAGTGGTAATCCCATTAGGGTATAGAAAATGCCAAAGGCAACACCCTGCAAGAGTCCGAGCTGTGTATCACTCAAGCCCAAATCGTTCTGGATGGGCACCACTAGTAGACTAAGAATCTGGCGGTCAACAAACGATACTGTATAAGCGAACGTTAGAACGCCAACCGTGTACCAGGCATAAACGGGGCTAGGCCAAGGTCTGGTTTGGTGTCCGGCTAGACTGGGAATTGAGGTTTCCTCAGACATTGCAGTTACGGTGTCAGTTTTGCGAGGTACGGCATTCTTTGTTTTGTTCTTCTTCTCGGAGAATAGCACCTTTTAATTATCAATTTTTCGGAGTTAAGTGTCTACTTTCAGGTTAATTCCTGATCTTTGCAACGGAGTAACCGGTTACTGGCGTTCCGTGGAGGGCGAAGTATGAACTTAATTAAATATTTTCGGTATTGGTTTTTAGTAAACGCTTGGCTGGCAATGTCCGCCGTTTCTGAAGCACCGGCCTCTGCGGAGGAAACATTGACTGTTACATATCCAAATTTTTGTGCAGATGTGCAGCAACTCATGACGGGCACGCAACTAAGGCCTGTTAACGTCAGTCACGAAGACTGGGATAGTTTTGTTGTTTCTAAAGCGAAGATTAGGCCGCTGGAGACAGAACAGTTTGTCCTTTACGATGGACAAAGCCATAAGCAGCCCATTCGTATCTCCTGTAAGATGAAGACCTCTGACCACATTATCAATGAGTACGGTGCTGGTGCAGCGCAAGAAGGAGGACGGTGTTCCAAAATCAACGCTCGGATCGTTGATAATGTTCTGTCGGAATTAACAATGAAAGAAATCGAACGGCAACAGATTACAGCAGAGCGTATTGTATTCGATAAAGACGATATTGTTGTGAGCGGCCTTCGTTGGACTGCACCTTACGCCTTTGTATACCTAGCGCAGGATGGCACGGTTCACATACACTCAAAACGTATGCAGATTAATTGGAAAAATCTTTTGTTCGCCCTGGCACCTGATAGATTTCGTGGTGCGTTGTACTGTCATCTCATTGCGCCAGAATATGCTCGGTTACTACTTCTGGGAGATGCCGTAGCGCCGCCGCAAAACCGGTCAACTAAGGACTAAGCGTGCAATTTAGGCCGGCTTCGTGGCAAGAATGGCACCGTGGCCAGGCCGGGCGGATGAGATAGTTTCGTCCACATCGAAGCCGATTTGTCCTATCATATCCCCGAAGTCACGACCAGAATATTGCATACGCCACACCTCATTGTTCCATCGGTGATCCCACCAAACGGCAAAACGCCGGTATGCTGTTTGCTTTGGTGACTGCTTACCAGTACGGAAATCGATAGGAAAGAATACGCCACCGGGTCTAACAATCCTGTAGGCTTCTGCAACAATCTTTTCCGCTGCTTCCGCGGTTACCTCGTGGAACATGATATAGGACGTAACTAGATCAAAATGATTGTCTGGAAATTTAGTATCCTCTGCCAGACGCTGGGCAAAATGCACATCAATGCCTAGGTCTACACCGCGCAAGTGAGCGTATCTTACCATTGGTCCACCAACGTCCACACCCACTACTTCAGCATCAGGGAAGCGTTCTTTAAGTGCATATGTAAGGCGACCGGTCGCGCATCCTAGGTCAAGAATACGCCTAACTTTTCCGTCCTTCGGAATTAATATCTTGGAAGCGATTTTTTTCTGCACTTCGTCTTGGTAGTTCCGTCCGGCATAAAACGCATTGACACCATAATGGTTTATATGACCCGCAAACGGATCACCTACATAGCCACCTGGCTGAATATGAATTTCGTGTTTTGTATAGTCGGGAACGTCCATGTCTGGATTGAGTTCCAAAGATCCAGGTCCAGATTTGTCTGCTGATTCCATTTCTGCCAAATACGTGTCGGCATTCTTATGAAAAAACTTCTGTATGCTTGACCATGTTAATTGCTGCCCACCAAGCCACATACGCACACTCATGCCGATCACTGGATCATTTTCCGCAATCGCCTGAACTTCATCTAAGGGTAGATCGGCGTCCGGTTCGAGACCACGGGCTACGAGCAGATCGGCAAAGCGTTTTGCAGCAGCTGTTCTTGCCTTGCTGTTAGACCATGCCCTAATACCAGTTAGAAAATCCTGTTGGCTCTCAAGTTCCAATGTTGGTAAACGTTCCATCCGCCCGATACTGCCGCGCGGCTCCACATCGAAATCATTGGTTTTGGCCGACACCGTCCGTCCGCCTAAGGCGGAGGTCAAGGATGATGCGACAACGGCGCTTGAGCTAAAAAGGGTACGTCTATCCATTGTCTTTAGGTCTCCTCCTCTAAACCGGTTTGAGGCCGATAACATTATGGCGGCCGTACCAAGACTGCGGGCCTTTTTCATTGACGTCGAAGCCGGCTATGCGCATTTCACCGGGGAAGTCTAGGTTTGCGTATTCCATTCGCCACACTTCAACGTTCCAACGGTGGTCCTTCCATTGCATATAGGAACCGTAAGCAGTGGATGGTATTCGGCGGTTGCCAGTGAAAAAGTCCATTGGGTAATAAACCCCACCCGGGCGCAGAACCCGGTATGCCTCTGCTATAATCTCTTTGGAAGCATCACCCGTTACCTCGTGATGGAGGATATTCGACGTGACAATGTCGAAGTGGTTGTCAGGAAATTTTGTGTCTTCCGCCAGGCGCTGGGCTAGATTTACGTCCACATTAAGGTCCACGGCACGCATGTGGCCGTAGCGGATCATAGGCCCTCCAATTTCCACACCCCACACTTCAGCATTTGGGAAGCGTTCTTTTAAAGCTACGGTTAACTGGCCAATCCCGCAGCCCATGTCGAGAATACGGGTGATGCGGCCATCGGGCGGTGTTCCCACTTGGTTACCCAAGCTCGTGTGATGCTCATCTTGGTAATTGCGGGAATTGCGGGCGAGATAAAAAGCGTTGGTGCCGTAGTGATATATGGCTCCGGCAAACGGGTTACCCACATATCCGCCTGGCTGCATATGGATCTCATGCTTAGTGTAGTCGGGGATATGCATCTCCGGATTGAGCTCTAGAGTTCCTGGCCCAATTTTGTCGTATGCCTCCATCTCCTCAAGAAAAGTATCCGCATTGCTCTCGAAGTTCCATTTGTTATTGTCTTGGGCCAATCGTTGAGTATCGATGCGAATGCGGGCCTCGCTCCCGACCAGATGATCGTTCTTTATTAAACTGAAAATTGTTTCGCGGGGGAGATCCTTCTTTGGGTCGTGGCCGTTTGCCTTGAGGATATCGTTAAAGCGATCCCGTGCCACTGGCACTAAAGTGGCCCCCCGCCATCCGCGCATTCCCGTCAAAAAATCATCCCGGCTTTCACCATCAAGTGTCGCCAAGCGCTCAAGCCGGTCGATGCTGCCACGCGGCTCTATGTCTGCTGGGATTGTCTTGGCGTTGGCTTTGCGTCCTGTTAGGGCAGCTCCAATATAAGATGTTACTGCAGCAGCAGCGCCAAAGAGTGTGCGGCGGTTAATGGACATCATCATGTCTCCTGTTTTTCTATAATGATCCGCTATCTTAAGCGGGCTTTATGCCGATGAGATTGTGTTTGCTCCGCCATGCGGGCGGCCCTTTCTCGCTTACTTCAAATCCTGCATTTCGCATTTCCCCTGGAAAATCCATGGCCGCGTATTCTAGCCGCCAAATTTCGTGATTCCACCGGTGATCTTTCCATTGCGAATATCTGTTATAGGCGCCAGTGATTGCGCGGGATGTACCCGTATAGAAGTCGAGGGGGAAAAATACTCCACCCGGTCTCAGGATTCGGAAAGTTTCATTAATGATTTGCTTTGAGGCTTGCTCAGTCACTTCATGGTGAAGGATATAGGAGGCCACAACGTCAAAGTGATTATCTGGGAATTTCGTGTCTTCGGCGAGGCGTTGGGCGAAATTGACGTCGACATTGAGCTCATTAGCCCGCAGGTGTCCATACCGTAACATTGGCGCGCCGATGTCTATACCCCAGACCTTTGCTTCCGGGAATCGCTCCTTCAATGCCACGGCAAGTTGCCCAATCCCGCATCCCATGTCGAGTAGGCGATTGACTTTCCCATCTTCAGGCTTGGGGACCTGACTACCCAGACGGGTATGCAGTTCATCTTGATAGTTGATAGAATTGAGTCCCACATAAAAATTGTTGGTGCTGTAATGATAGATGTGCCCGGCAAAGGGGTGTCCAACATATCCGCCTGGCTGGGTGTGAATTTCGTGGCGCGTGTAATCCGGAATGTGCATGTTCGGATTTAATTCTAACGTGCCCGGACCCGTATCATCTGCAGCTTCCATCTCCGCAAGATACATGTCCGCCTTCGATCTGAATTCGTTATCGAAATTAGCATGCATAAGATCATGAACAGCGGACCGTGCTCGTGCGTCTGTACCGATAAGGTGATCATTTTTCACTATTTTAAGAATCAGGTCCAAGGAAAGGTCGTCGTTTGGGTCAAATCCGCGTGCTAATAGGAGATTATTGAACCGTTTGCGAGATGCAGGTTGTAGCTGATTGGTTTTCCATGATCGGAAACCAGTGAGAAAATCGTCGCGGCTTTCTACATCGAGAGTCGGCAGGCGTTCTAGCCGGCCGATAGTACCGCGTAGTTCGACGTCATAAGACCCGGTGTTTGCCGCTGCCCTACGACCCTTGCTGGCTGACGTCAGAAAGGATGCGAGAGCACCATCTCCGAGCAAAGTCCGTCTCCTAATCATAGCCGCGCCCGTCTGCTATTTCAGCTTTCGTCCTGCCAATCTGCATCCATGGGCAGGGTGCCTTCTCTTAAGAGGGGACCGTAAGCCATATCGATAAAGCGGTCGCGATCGG
>Ga0315336_1004698_pt1 | contig 15799 bp, 16 predicted proteins | sample ASW5metaG_FD_204512 | JGI IMG/M metagenome (GOLD analysis project Ga0315336, IMG submission 204512) | Ammonia-oxidizing marine archaeal communities from Monterey Bay, California, United States - ASW #5 | ecosystem: Environmental > Aquatic > Marine > Intertidal zone | place: USA: California...
CGCACAAAGGTGATCACTTTGAACTGTACGATCATCGCCAGAAAGATGCCGAGACGCGGAATGTCGCCGACAAGCATCCGGAATTGGTCCGCGACTTGGTGGCTCAATTGAACCGGCGACTGGCGGGCGGTTCCGACTTCGCTCCTCGGCAGAGCCAGTTGCCTGTGCCACCGCCGAATGATGCCGTCGTCTTGTTTGATACAGGAAAGGTGAATCGATTTCTCAGTAAATCCGGCGGGCCGGTGGATTGGTTGATTGAGGACGGGACGCTGGTGTCCACTCCAGGTAAGGGGCGGACGAATCATCTGGTGTCGGCCTTTCATTTTCGCGATGCCGATATCCATGTCGAATTCAATTTGCCGGAATCGGGAAGCGGCAATAGCGGGATTTACATCCACGGCAACTACGAGCTGCAAATTGAGAACTCGTCGGGAAAGGACCGGCTAACGCAGCAGGTCATGGGGGCCGTTTACGGATTCGCGCCGCCACTGGTCAACGCAGCGCTGAAACCTGGCACGTGGCAGGTGTTTGACATCCGCTACCGCGCGCCACGACGTGATGCCCAAGGCCGCATTGTTGTCGCGGGCTCATTGACGGCATGGCTGAATGGAAAAAAAGTTCAAGAGAATACGCGTTTCGGTGAGCCGCGTTCCAAATATCACCCGTTTCGCTACGGTACGACACCGTACTTGCAGGAGATCTGGCGGCGGCAACGGGGTTCCTCGATCGGCCCCATGTTTTTACAGGACCACGATCAACCGGTTCGATTCCGAAACATCTGGGTTCGGCCGCTCGATCAATCCGCATCCATGTATGCGTCCGGCGGCGCAGCCGAGCCGGTCGAATGATCCGTTCGTCGCTTGACACGTGCATTCGGGCAGCGGAGTCGGGATTTCACTTGGCCGGCGGGTAGATGACTTTCCAGTCGCGTTTCATGTTGGCCAGCGTCCAACCCCGAGCACGAGCCACGTCGAGTGCCTTGTCGAGCTGGCCGATGGGTGACTTGCGATCATAGGCCCACTCGCGTTCCCCGTCGGTATGATGCACGATCAGCGCCAGCCGCGGTCCTTTGCCGGCCGTCGTCCAGCGCAGCATCTGCAGGTCGCCGTCGGAATTACCGAACGCGGCGATCGGGCGGCGTCCGATGTGCCGACTGATGGCGATCGGTTTGCCGTTGGCGTTGTTGATGAAATTGAACTCGGGCGTGCGCACGAGTACCGGCTTTCCATCACGGATTTCGAATTTCTGCTTGACCGTCGAGCCCACGACCTGTTCGGGAGGAATTCCATAGACACGATTGGCCCAGGGCCGCATGAACTCAATGCCACCGCCGGAGACGATCCAGGTTTTGAAGCCGTTGGCCCGCAGATAGCCGAGCAATTCCAGCATGGGTTGGTAGACCATCTCGGTGTACAGTCGCTTGGTCTTGGCGTGACGGGCTGTGGCAATCCATTCTCGCACCACCCGGTCGAATTCCTCGGTCGTCATGCCTGCATGCGTCGTCAGGATGACTTCCATCAACCAGCCACCATTGCTGACGAGCGACTGGACGTCGCGTTCCAGCGCCGCTTGGAATGGTTGCTTGTCTTTCCATTCGGGATGTTGGGGGGCCAGGGCCTGCACGCGATCGAGTGCGAAAGCCAACTGGAAATAGAAGGGCTGCTCGGTCCACAGAGTCCCATCGTTATCGAAGACCGCGATTCGCTCGGCCACCGGCACGAAATCCCGATTGTTTTCGTCTGTGACTCGAGTGACAAAGGTCATGATTGATCGTTTTGTTGGAGTGGCATTCCAGGATGGCAGAGGATCGGCGGCGTTGACGACCTGGCTCAGCAACCCGCTGGCGAACACCAGCGTGGCGGCCAGGCGGTAGCGACCAGTCAGCTGACAAGAAGTGCACGTCATTCTGGGGTGACTTTCGTTATGGCAGCCTCGGTCCTTCGATCACAGCGAGCCGGGCGCGCGATGTCCACCGGCGCTTGGCCGTGCCGGCCTGGAGCGGTCTTGACCGTGCCTCGAAATGCGGCAGCGCAACCCCTGGGGCGCGCCACGATCGGTGGGATTTCGCCGGTGCGAATCTTAGTCGGTGCGATTTCCGGAATAGGGCCGGAGGGACTCGAACCCCCAACCAACAAATTATGAGTTTGCTGCTCTAACCGATTGAGCTACGGCCCCGCGATGTCGTGTCGTTCTGTTGCTGAGGGTGACCTGCACGAGAAATCCCGGTTGCCACGCGCCGCGCGGCAACCGGATCCGATTTGGCCGATTATGGCCGGGCCGAAATGCCCCGACGACCGACCGCTGACAACGCGTCGGCTCAGTCTATCACACCTCTGGCCACCGGCAAGTCACACACGGGCCTACCGATGCTGCAAACCGCGAGCGCGTCCCGGTCCCGGCCACGGGAGATCGGGAAATCGGGAAATCCGGCACGCGGGGCCTATGCTCGACGGGTGGCGATACCGGTCTTTCCATAGCACTCGCATTTCACTACGATCCACGGCCGATTTTCATGGGGGACGGACGCTGGGGACCGACCAATTCCACAGGTCCTACCAAGTCGGTTTTCGCTGCAGATTTCTGGTGGTCAAAGTTCCGTTCGCGGTGGTGTGTTTGGATTGCGGGCCTGCGTTGAACCCACGATCCGTCATGGCAATTTGGACCGTGTGCAATGCGGACCGTGCCGTGAATGCGGGGCATGTAGCGGAATGCGGCCGGTAGAAGCGGACGTTGTTCAAGCCATCGGCACGGTATCAGGAGCTCGGTCGTTGACATGCATGTCTGGTTGATCACGACTGGGGAACCGTTGCCGACCGATGACGGTTGTGACCGCTATTTGCGGTCGGCAATCCTGGCCGACGTGATGGCGCGAAACGGTCACCAGGTGACCTTTTGGAGCTCGACGTTCGATCACGTCAAGAAGTCGCACCGCTACGACACCGATACGGAAGTCCAGTTGCGGAGCAACTATCGTTTGAAACTGCTGCACGCCGCCGGATACCGGCAGAACATCTCGTGGCGTCGCGTTTGGAACCATCGTGGAGTGGCCCGCAAATTCCGTGAGCAGGCTGCGGGGACCACGCCGCCTGATGTCATTTTGTGTTCTCTGCCGACATTGGAATTGTGTGTGGAAGCGACGCGGTATGGGCGTCGCCACCAGGTTCCGGTCGTGGTGGATGTCCGCGACTTGTGGCCGGACTTGTTTCTGGATCTGGTGCCCCCCGTAGCACGGCCCGCGGTGCAGGTGTTGGCAACCCCGTTTTTTCGACAAGTCCGCGCGGCGTGCACACAAGCCGACGCCATTACCGGAACAACCGCCGAGTATGTGCGCTGGGCGCTGGGGTATGCCGGACGTCGGGCAACGTCACGTGACCGGCACTTTTTCATGGGCTATGTCGAATCACCGCCATCGACCGCACAGCAGCACGCGGCACGGAATTTCTGGGCGGGGCATGGGATTCGCGGGGATACCGGACAGTTTGTGGCCTGCTGGTTCGGGATGATGGGTCGGCATTCGGAGTTGGACACGGTGATCGCAGCCACGAAGCAGATTGGCGGCGCATTCCCGCAGTTGCGCGTTGTGTTGTGTGGTGATGGTCCGCATCGTGAGAGGTTACATCAACTCGCGGCGGGTTGTCCCAACGTGATCATGCCGGGCTGGGTGAATGCAGCCCAGATCTGGCAACTGATGCGACTGTCGTCGGTGGGCCTGACTCCGTACGTCAGCAACAAGAACTACATACACAATCTGACGAACAAGCCGATTGAGTATCTGTCGGCGGGTCTGCCCGTCATTTCCAGCCTGCAAGGAGTGTTGGCTCGATTGCTGGCGGACCACGATTGTGGTGTGACGTACCGTAACCGTGACGTCGACCAACTGTCGCTGGCCATCCGATCGTTGGCCAGCGATCGGCAACGTTGGCAGCTCATGTCGAACCATGCCACTCAGGTCTACCGCGAGCAGTTCGTCGCGGAACGTGTTTACACACAGATGCAGAATTATCTGCTGGAGCTGGCTGGTGGAGCGAGGGTTCTGCAAAGGGCCGCCTGATGGGGCGCGGAGCCTGGGGGCGATTGGATTCACACGATATGCCGTTTTACAGCCAGCAGCCGACGGATCCTTCCGCGGCGGACAGCAGCATGGGGCCTACGCCGACGGCCGATGATCAGGTGAGCGGATCGAACGGCGCTGGGCCGATCAGCAAGTGTGTCCAGCTCACATCGGTGCATCCCGTATTTGACACGCGGATTTTCGTCAAGCAGTGTCGCACGCTTGCCGAGGCGGGTTATGAAGTTGTGTTGATCGCGGCCCATGACCGGGATGAGCGTGTCGATCAGGTGCAAATCCGCGCGGTGCCCAAAAACGCTTCTCGGGGACGTCGTGGTTTGATCACGCTGCCGCGACTGTTCTGGCGCGCGTTACGTGAGTCAGGAGATGTCTATCACTTTCATGATCCCGAGCTGATTCCGGTCGGCCTGTTGTTGAAACTGTGCGGAAAGACGGTGGTGTATGATGTCCACGAAGACTACCCGCGGGCGGTGCTCATCAAGCCTTGGTTGCCGCCGGCCATACGGCGTCTGGTCTCGGCGGCGGTTTCCGGAATCGAAGCCGTTGCCGGTTGGTGTTTCGATGGCGTCGTCGCGGCCACGCAGACGATTGCCGACAGGTTTCCAGCTGGCAAGACGATTGTGGTGCGGAATTATCCTCGGTTGGACGAGTTTTCCGGAAACCAGGTTCGCATTCCGTATCACGAGCGCGATCAAGCGGTGGCCTACGTGGGGGCCATCAGCGAGGAACGTGGCATTCGAGAAATGGTGGATGCGATTCAGCTCGTCGCGGAAACCCGCCCAGTGCGGATGACGATCGCGGGTGAGTTTTCAGAGCGGGATGTCAAGCAGGCCATGCAACAAAGGCCCGGCTGGTTACATGTTGAACACCTGGGATGGTGCGGCCGGACAGAGGTTCAGGATGTGTTGAATCGGACGCGGATCGGACTGGTGACATTGCATCCGACTCCGAGTTATCTGGTTTCCAATCCGGTCAAGTTGTACGAGTACATGGCGGCCGGACTGCCGGTGATTGCTTCCGACTTTCCGATGTGGAGGCAGGTGGTGAGCCAGGCCGAGTGCGGACTGCTCGTTGATCCATTGAACGCTCAAGACATCGCGGATGCGGTGAACTGGCTGCTCGACAATCCGCTCGAGGCCGAACGCATGGGGCGCCGGGGAACCCAGGCGGTCACCCAACAGCTGAACTGGCGTCAGGAAGCCCGCAAACTGCTCGGCATGTACGAGCAGTTTGAGAGTGGCGATTCCGCCACACGCACCGATTGTGATCGGCAGGAGAGCGGCAAACGGGCGGCGTGAGTCGCCGGCTGCGATCGGACCTCAGACTCCGCTGGGAAACAGGTCTTGCCTCCGCTGTTCTGTCAACGGGGCGGCGTACTCGCTGATCTCATAGACTTCGATCAGCTCCAACGCTTGCCCCCGCTCTTCTCCGAACCGCTCACACAGCGTTTCGCGAAAGCGATCGGCGCGGCCGCGGATGTGTGTGCGGATCGCTTCTTTCAGCCAGACCAACCGTTGCTCCGGGGCATCGGGAACCTGTTCCAGCGTGCCGGAAATGTACGGCAGCCATTCGTAGACTTGTGACTCCTGGCAGGCCAGCATGGCAACGATCACGTCGAGTTGGGCCGAGATGTCCAGGACGACGTCGGGTTGCAGCGGGTAGGGTCTTGTGAACAGGTCGGGCATGTAGGCGACCACGGGATCACGGATCAGGGCCGGGACTTGGGCAACGACGTGGGGAACCGTGACCAGATAGGAAGCATCTTGCACCGCTTGGCCCACGGCCCGGTGATCGGGGTGGTAGTCGTTCGGGCGGTGGGTCAGGACCAGATCCGGCTGGAACGAGCGGATTTCCGATATGATCGTGTGGCGGACCTCGAGACTGGGTTCCAGGGCTCCGTCGGGGAAGTCCCAGGTGACGTAATCGACACCCAGCACCTGTCCGGCCGCCCGGGCTTCTTCTCTGCGCAGAGCCGCCAATGCATCGGGATCCCGGTGGTGATGCCCGGCCGCTCCGTTGGTCACCGATACCAACTTGACCAGGTTGCCACGATCACAATGCACCGCGGCCAGGCCTCCGGAATGGTATTCCGCGTCGTCGGGATGGGCTCCCAGGACCAGGACACGTATCACATCGTCGGTCATGTTGCCGTTCCTTGCTTTGGATTCTGAAGTCGGATGACGGTCACACGTGGGATTCGTGGTAACCCAACACGACCAGCAGACAGGCGTCCCCGGCAATGACTTCGATGCCCTGTTGCCGGGCCCAGTCTACGGCCGTCGGCTCTTCAGCACCGGGCTGCATCCACAGGTGGCGAATGCCGAGAGCCACGGCCTGTTCCACCACCTGCTTGGTGATGGCCGGTGGCGTGATGATCGAAACTCCGTGCACCGGTGCGGGAATTGCCGAGAGTTCGGCAAACGCGTCGAGTCCCTCGATCTGATCGGCTTTGGGATTGATCGGCACGGCCGTGCGGTTGTTTTGCATGTAGCAGCGGAGCACTTTATTACCGTACTTGTTGCGATCCTGTGACGCACCGACAACCGCGTATCGGTCGCCACTCAAAAAACTGTCGATGCGCTCTTGCAGCGTCATGGTGATTCCCGCAAACTCGCTCGGTCCTGCACAGTGTGCGTCCGACTCCCGCTGAGCCAGACGACGTCCAAGCCGTCAGCATAATCAATCGTGAGCCGAAACGCCTTCCGCTGCCGCCTGTTTTGTGGCGGCGGAGGCCGATGAGCGGTTCGAGCGGATTCCGCCATGAACCCGTCGCAGATCATCGCTCGCAAACGCGACGGTTGCCGGTTGACAGTACCCCAGATCCACACCTTCATCCACGGGTACACATCCGGAGAAATTCCAGACTACCAGATGGCCGCCCTGGCCATGGCCGTTTATTTGCAGGGGATGGATTCCGGCGAAACCGCCGCCCTCACAGAGGCCATGTTGGATTCCGGGATGCGGTTCACCTGGCCTGTCGGATCGCCCACGTGTGTGGACAAGCATTCGACCGGCGGCGTTGGAGACAAGGCGTCCTTGGTGCTGGTCCCGTTGCTGGCGTGTTGCCAGGTGTGTGTACCGATGATTTCCGGCCGGGGTCTGGGGCCGACCGGCGGGACGTTGGACAAGTTGGAATCGATTTCTGGATTTCGGACCGATCTCAGCGTGGCCGAAATCCAGGCACAGACACAGCGGTTGGGTTGCGTGATTACCGGTGCCACACATGAGATCGCTCCGGCCGATCGCAAACTGTATGCGCTGCGGGACGTCACGGCCACCGTGGGGTCCGTTCCGCTGATCACCGCCAGCATCATGAGCAAGAAACTGGCCGCCAGCCTGGACGTGTTGGTGTTGGACGTCAAATGTGGCAACGGGACGTTCATGGAGACGCCGTCGGCAGCCTGCGCGCTGGCCGATTCCCTGGTGGAGACCGGGACCCGGATGGGAGTTCGCACGCGGGCCCTGGTCACCGATATGAGCCAGCCGCTGGGGCGGATGGTGGGTAACGCGGTCGAGGTGAACGAGGCCGTGGAGACGCTGGCCGGTGACGGTCCTGCGGACCTCCGCGCGCTGGTCTGCCGTCTGGGTGCCGAGCTGCTGGTGCTGGCGGGGGTCGAGTCCAGCCCGGCAGCGGCGGAGTCTCGGTTCGACCGGCTGCTGGCGAGCGGTCAGGCGTTGGAGCGATTTGAACAGATGATCCAGGCCCAGGGGGGAGACCTGAATCAGCGGCGTCCGCTGGCGCCGGCGACGGAAATCCGGTCGCCGGAATCTGGTTGGGTTACGGAAATGAACACGCGGGCGCTGAGCGAAGCGGTGATTTCCGTCGGCGGTGGACGGCATGTCATGACCGATGTGATTGATCCTTCGGTGGGATTGGAGATGATGGTACGGATCGGCGATCGCGTTGAGCAGGGCGCGCGGCTGGCCCGGTTGTACGCGCATCGCGGTCCTCAGTGTGCATTGGCGGAATCACAGATTGCGCAATCGATTCATATCGGTGAACAGCCTGTGGAGTGCCCGTCGTTGATCATCGATCGGCGGGGAGCCTAGTCGGGCGGCTGGGTTACCAACGATGTGTGTTGCCGTTGCCGATTGTCGTTGCTGTAGGAGAGCCGAGTCATGGACAGTCAATTTCCGGACGAACTGGTTTCGGCAGCCCTCGACGCGCGACGGCATGCGTATGCTCCCTATTCAAATTTCCAGGTGGGAGCGGCTGTCCTGGATGGGGACGGCGGCATCTGGACGGGAGCCAACGTCGAAAACGCGTCATTCGGCCTGACGCTGTGTGCCGAGCGGGTTGCTCTGGCTGCGGCCGTCAGCGGCGGTCAGCGGCAGTTGGCGGTTCTGGCCGTTGCGACGCCCGGAGGCCACGCGCCCTGTGGTGGCTGCCGTCAGTTTGCCCGTGAATTTTCGGCAGACATGCGGGTCGTGTTGATCGACAGCCAGCGTTCCGAGGTGGTCAGCGATGTGGCGCTGGCCGATCTGCTGCCGATGTCGTTTGAGTTTCCGCAGACCGGGAGTCGTCCTGAGTGAACCGCCGGGGCTCAATCGATGAGCATTCCGGCCACGCAGGCGGTCATGCAGCAGGCCAGGGCACCACCGAACATGGCGCGCAAACCGAGTCGCGCCAGATCCGAACGGCGATCCGGCGCGATTCCGCCGATGCCGCCGATCTGGATACCGATCGCACCAAAGTTCGAGAAGCCGGAAAGTGCGTAGATCATGATCGACTGCGTCCTGTCACTGAGCTTCACGGCGGAATCTTCTTGCAGCCATTGGCCCAACTGATCGTAGGCCAGAAATTCGTTGGTGACGGTCTTCAGTCCCAGCAATCGACCGGCGTGCTGGCACTCATCCCACGGCACGCCCATCAGCCAGGCAATCGGAGCGAACACGCGGCCCAGTGCGACTTGCAAACTCCACTGCAGTCCAAACAAGGATCCGACCCAGCCGATGGCTGCGTCGACCATGGCAATCAGCGCCAGAAACGTGATCAGCATGACGGCCACATTCACTGCCAGTTTCAGGCCGTCCGATGCGCCGATGGCCGCGGCTTCGATCACGTTCACGCCTTGTCGTGGAATTGCGACTTCGATACGGCCGGCCGTTTGCGGTGCATCGACCTCGGGCTGCATGATCTTGGCGATCAGTAACGCGGCCGGGGCGGAAATGACCGAGGCGGTAACCAGGTGGCCGGGACTGATTCCCATGCCAGCGTAAGCCGCCATCAATCCGCCGGTAATCGTGGCAAATCCGCCGACCATCATGGCATTCAACTCGGATTGTGTCATGCCGCTGATATAGGGTCGCACCACCAGCGGCGCTTCCGTTTGACCGACAAACACGTTGGCCGCCGCCGCGAGACTCTCGGCGCCGGATGTTCGCAGCGTGGCTTGCATCCCCCGCGCGAGCAGATTCACGATCAACTGCATTACGCCAAAGTGGTACAGAATGCTCATCAACGAGGCGAAGACGATGATGGTGGGCAGTACGCGAAAGGCAAAGTAGATTCTGTTCAATGGCGATTCGTCGGGAATCGGGCTGCCGCTGTTCAGAGCTTGTTTGGTCGCGCTGTCACCAAATACAAAGCCCGCGCCCTGATCCACGAATCCGGAGAAGTGTGTGAAGGCGACGCCAATTCCCTCAAACAGCCACTGGCCGGGAGGGGTGCGGAGCATGATCACCGCCAGGGTAAACTGCAATACAAGTCCGCCAACAATGATCCGCAGGTCGGGTCGCTTTGTTTTGTGAGAACTCATCAGCCAGGCCAGTCCCATCAACACAAACAGACCGCCAAAGCTGATCAAGCGTTGCGTCATCATCTTGGTTCACCTGAAGTTGTCAATCGTCGGAATCGTCCGGCTGTTCTGTATTGAAGATGCGATCGCCCGCGTCGCCCAAACCGGGCACGATGAACTTGCGATCGTTCAAGCACTCGTCGATGGCGCACACGGAAACTGACGTCGATGGAAATTGGGCCTGGACGTTTTCGATGCCTTCCGGAGCGGCAATGATCGACAGCAGCCGCAGGTCGGTCACGCCCCAATCGGCCAGGGTCGACAAAGCGGCCACGGCGGAACCACCCGTGGCCAGCATGGGATCCAGGACGAATGCCACGTCGACCGGTTCATCGGCGGGGATCTTGCTGTAGTAGCGCACCGGTGTTGCCGTGGTTTCGTCGCGATACAATCCCAGGTGCCAGACTTCGGCCGAGGGAATCAGGTCGAGGATGGGATCCACCATGCCCAATCCCGCACGCAGAATCGGGATCAGCCCGATGCGTTGATTCAACGCGGCTCCGGAGCTGGTGGTCAACGGGGTTTCCACGACCACGGGATGAGTGGTCAGATCGTGAGTGGCTTCGTAGGCCAACAAGATCGACAGGCTCTGAATGCGGCGACGAAACTCCGCGGCCGGCGTGTCGCGCGAACGCAGGTGCGTCATGTGATGCTGAATCAACGGATGGCTGACGGCGGTGATGCGTGCCAACGTTCTGGTCCCTTTCCCGACTCAACAGCGAAGTCGACGAGGAGTGTTCCCATGCAGCCCGCCGATTCTAGCGGAATCGCAGCATGGAATCATGGACCGATACGCTGTTTTCTGCAACGAGCATTCAAACGGGGATTGGGGATTGGTGTGTCTGGTGGGAATACCGACGGGTACTCGTCGTTTCATACGCACAAGTCATCGATTATGATTTGGGTATGACCTGGGGCATTGACACGGGTGTGATCCTGGCGACGATCGCGGCGGCAACCTTTCTGAGGGCGATGGTCGGTTTCGGCGATGCTCTGGTGGCCATGCCGATCCTGGCCCTGCTGATCCCCATCGGAACGGCGATTCCATTGGTGTCGCTAGTCACGGTTTCCGCCGCGTTGATGATCGCACAAGGCGACTGGCGGTACATGGATCGCCGGGCGCTCAAGCCGATGTTACTGGCTGCCGTGCCCGGGACGTGCCTGGGCATCTTCGGCGTGCACAGACTCGATGAAACCGTGGCCAAGTTATTGCTGGGGTGTGTGGTGCTGGGATTTGCCGCCTGCAACCTGTTCCGACGTTCCGAGGCCCGTTTGCGAGATGATCGGCAGGCGGCGGGATACGGATTCGTGGCCGGCGTGCTGGGCGCCGCCTACAACACTCCCGGTCCTCCCTTGGCGATCTACGGGAGCTTGCGGGGCTGGAGTCCCTCCGTATTCCGGGCGACGATTCAGGGGTATTTTCTGCCTACGGGCGTGTTGATTGTCGCTCAGCATGCCGTGCTCGACCACTTCACGCAGACGATCTTCTGGCATTTCGCCGCGGCGCTGCCGCTGATGGCGGTCGCCGTGTGGGCCGGACGGCGCGTCAGCCGTGACGTTCCCAAGTCCACCTTTCGGCGCGCGGTCGACGTGTTGCTGATCCTGACCGGTTCCGCATTGATCTGGCAGGCCGTCTGAGTTCCGGCTGCAAACCGTGATCAGGCCGTGGCGGTGCCCGCAGGCCACTACTCGCGATCGAGCAGTTGCCATGTGCGCACGAGGTCGTCTCCGATCCATCCTTCCGGCGACCATTGTCGCAGTCGATTGTATTCGGTGATCAATTCCTGTAGCTGATCCTGGCTGATGACCGCACCTTGGCTGGCACCGCTTGTCAGGCTCGATGTGAGGAACCGTTTGGGCAATGTGTCTTCGGCGGGAGACCATCCCTGACGGATATTGAACAGTTTCTTGGCGCTGATGATCCGCTGGGCCGCGTCAGTCAATTCCTCAGCATCCGTGACGAAACCCGTCGTCATTTTCAGCATGTCCGACATCGAGGCCCAGCGATCGGTCAACGCGCCCCGCAAGAACTTGCACAGGATCAGGGAATCCATGATGGCGGCTTCGTCTTCGGTGTCGATCGCCAGTTTCACCGCCTGGCGGTCGATGTGCATGCGGTCGACCTGGTCCGAGAAGTCGATCTGATACGCACCGGAACGATTGTGGTCGGCGCCACGGGCGTTGACGGCGAATCCCAGGGCCATCGTTTGCAGAGCCCTCGGTTCGTATCCGGGGATCTCCAGACCCTTGACGTGCGGCGCAAAATCAGCCGCATCGCCGCCGATGTGCTTCGCCGCATCCCGAGTCCCGTTGGCAAGCAAATCACCGAGACCACGCCGGAAAGCGATGTCTTTCAAACTGGCCAGTAGCGCACGGTTGTTACCGAAGCGCAGGTCCGGTGCATCCAACAAACCCCGCTCGGCGCATTCCATCCCGAAGGCGATACTGGATCCGGAACTGATGGTGTCCATGCCGAATTCATCGCACATGCTGGCGGCCTGCAGGACCGTGTCAAAGTCGTCGATGCCGCACAATGACCCCAGAGCGAACAGACTTTCGTACTCCAGGCGAACGCCATCGGGCTGCCCAGGCGAATGGAAAATGTGCTCGCAGCCGATCGTACATGCGGCGCACGACGCGCGGGTGCGCGTGGTGAGCGCATCGTCCATGGGTGGAACGAGTGACGTGGCGCTGTCGAATGTGGAATCCTGGAAATTCCGCGTGGGCAGCGTGCCCAATCGGTTGAAGGTCAACAGATTGGTGACCGTGCCCAGCTCGCGGTATTTGGCCGTCGCCGGTCCCATCGACAATCGTGACAGTGATTTACTGTAGGTCGACAGTTGCCGAGGATCCGCGAAGCTCGTGCGGCGTTGACCGGCAACACCGATCGCTTTGAGTTGCTTGACACCCATCACCGCTCCGGAACCACCGCGACCGGCATGGCGGCCATCGTGTGAGATCGTGGCATAACGGATCAAGTTTTCACCGGCGGGACCAATCGCGGCAAAATGGTAACCACGACCGAATCGGTTTCGCAACATGCTTGTGGTCGTGGCGGGGGAGAGCCCCCACACATCGTCGGCGCTTTCGAATCGAACTCCGTCATCATCGATCAGCAGGCAGGTCGGCTCAGCGGCTTGTCCGCGGATCAATAGTCCGTCATATCCCGTCTTCTTGCCGGACAGCGCGAACTGCGAAGATGCCAGCGAATCGTTGAGTCGAGACGTGAGCGGGGACTTGCAGAGTACGGCGAACTTGGCCGAGGTGGTCAACGGGCTGCCGACCAGCGGACTGAAAACGAAGGCCAGGGGAGCATCGGCTGCCAGAGCGTCATAGGTGCCATCCGTCTCTTGCAGCAGGATCCAGGTTCCCAGCCCAACGCCGCCGATGAACCTGCGGTAGACTGCCCGCGGAATCGGTACCGGAACCACAGACTGGCTGCTCAAGTCGATCCGCAAGTAGCGGCCATGGTAGCCCGGAACTGGTGTGGTCCTGTGGTCCATTAACCGCCCACATCCGATGAGAGGATAATCAACGAGTCTCCATTGGCGAGCGACGAGTTGGGGTCGCGGGTGAACGTGCGGCCATTGACTGAGGCCAGGAATCCAGGAAGCAGTCCGCTGCTTGTCAGGCACGTGTTTCGCAAGCCGGGAAGACGCTCACACAATGCGCGACAGGCATCTTCCAGGTTGCCTGCCTCGACATCCAGTTCCGGGATGCCGGCGCGTTGTCTGGCGACTCCCAGGAATTCCACACGAATCGACATGCGCGCTCACCTCAAATGCGTGAAACTCGAAACGTGGATTTCCTCGCGGCTGCCGAACGGTTCACCGTAAGCCGTTCCAATCGTCCATCCCCAATATCGCGCGCGATCGCGGATGTCGTCCAGCACCGTGGGAAACTCTGTTCCGCGTCCCACAATCATCTGGCTCTGGTAGGCGTTGATGGCTTGCATCTTGCGTTCCAGAACGTCGCTGATATCCAGCACGAATGCGGGCTTGGGGTGAATCCGTAAATGGATGCTCCAAAAGTAATACATGCGGGGGATCCAGTGCGGGTCACCGGGCATGTCGGTTCTGGTGAGCTTGGCCCAGAAGCGGGCATCATCGCAAAGTTGGCTGGCGGCAATGTGGTCGGGGTGAGCGTCCTGCCAGTACGGCGCTAAGAGAATGCGTGGTCGGGTGAGCCTCAGCGCGGTGGCCACAGCCCGTCGCGCGTCCAGGGTGTTGGCCAGGCTGCGATTGGGCAATCCCAGGTTTTCCCGCCAGTCCAGTTCCAGGACCGATGTCGACAGGACGGTCTCTTGTGCTCGTAATACCGTTGTGCCATGCGGTGTGGGTTCGCCATCCGTCAAATCGAGGACTCCCACACGCAGTCCGTCCTGGCGGCAACGCAGCAGTGCCCCGCCCACGCTGATCTCGGCATCATCGGGATGGGGTGCTACGGCGAGCACGTCGAGTGGTGTATCCGGCGGTTTCACGCGATCGAGGCTCTTTCTGAACGGTTTGCGGGTTGACCACCCCGGAATGCGTCGCAGCCATGCTCATCCGGCCAATCCCTGCTGAGCGGGGGCATCCCGACGGGGCCCGCGAATCTGCTCTGGACGGATACGGCAGAATCCCTAAACTCTCCGCCCAATGCGTCTTCCAATCTTCAGACTCCACTGAGGTTGCGGCTTGCGTGTCGCATCTGAGTCGCGGTGAGCGCAGCCGCTGTGGAGCAGCAACTCATGATACCGATTCGCCGTGGTTGTGACGAGGCCGTGATTGTGACGCGGCCGTGCTTGTGACGAGACGGAGCGTCCGTGGCGCCGAGGGAATTAGCATGAATCAACGCTCGATCTGGGCCTTTTGGCTTGTGGGACTCGCGGGACCCATCTGCGGATGCCAGGTGATGGACACGCAACAGCCGGCAACATCTGCGGCGAACAGCGCGTGGAAGCTGAACGCTGGGGACTACCGGGATTCCGTGGAAGAGTCCGTGGATCCCTGGGAGTTTGTCGGACGCGATGCGCGGGGTGGCCGTTCGCGTGAAGTGGATCCCGATCCCTGGTACCGCCGCTTGTTCATGTCGTCCAAAGCCCGTGCGATCGAGAGCAACGTGGGGATTGAGTGATCCTGGGTTGGAACTGCGTGGAGCCGAGCAAGCAATCGCCAGATGTCAGCGGACCCGGAGGCTGCCGGCGGTGACGCGGTGTTGACGCAATGGTCGACGGGCCGGTTGACGGACGGAAAGGTCGGCGGGCGGATCACCGTTGTGAACCGCTGGTTGTGAACCGTTGGTTGTGAACCGTTGATCGTCCACCGTTGATCGTGATCCCGACTTGGATTCCCCGGGCCGCTGCCGATGGGAGCCGGGCCCGGCGTCAACCGCGGCCTCAATGCGCCCGTTTGGTGCGTGCACGGTTTGCCGCCGACTGTTGCAAAAAGTCATGCAGCTGTTGCGACAGACGCTGCATGTGTCGCAACTCTCCCGATGTGCGCGCCTGTGCCGCCAGTTCGAACAGGGCCCCCGAAGGTTCAATGGCCGAGGAAGCAAACAGGTGACTGGCCTCTTCGGCGAATCCCCGCAGCATGGATAACACCTGTTCGCGGTCAATTCCGGATTGCGGCCCATCCACCAGCAGACACAGTCCTGCATCCAGTGCGTCGGTGAGCAAGATCAGCATGTCCGCAACGGCTGCCTGGGTCGTCGCTGACGGTTTGTCGAATGGCATCATGGGGCAGTCATCTTGATGGTCTGGTCACTGTTCCGAGGGCACCTAACCCCGAATCGGATACCGTGCGGCGAAGCGGACAGGGATTTCCCCCCAAATTCCAGGATCTGCTGGAATTTGTTGTTCTCGGACCCGGCGGGTCCCCGCCATCGTTGCATGACAACACTGTGCATGTGGTCCGTGGGTGTGTCCCCCCGCCGGCGACTGTCCGGTTCT
>Ga0315336_1004699_pt1 | contig 15799 bp, 13 predicted proteins | sample ASW5metaG_FD_204512 | JGI IMG/M metagenome (GOLD analysis project Ga0315336, IMG submission 204512) | Ammonia-oxidizing marine archaeal communities from Monterey Bay, California, United States - ASW #5 | ecosystem: Environmental > Aquatic > Marine > Intertidal zone | place: USA: California...
GCGACCGTTCGGCAGCGCCTTGGCCGATTGGGCGCTGCGAGCCACTGGCATCGGTCACCGGGGCATCGGTTTGGCCGCCGTCGCTGCATGGGCGCCCCGGCTCGCTTGGAACCTCAAGGAGAAGCGCGGGTATTTCGCAGAGTCAGAGACCGAGGGCACGCTCCGCCAACGCGGAACGCGCCACTCCAACGGGAAGATTCGCCTGGCCATACCGGAGTTCGTCGCCGCATTGGGGCGTTCAATCGGCATGCCAGAGCCGGTGGGCTCGATGGAGAAGCTCCAGGTGGTCACATCCGTGCGCCCCATCGACAAGATGAACTCCTGGATAGCCGGCCGCTCGCTGCCCGCGTGTTTCCTTCACCCTTCGGACGTGGCGCGCATCGGGTCGGAGGCCATACGACTTCGCCTTCCGGGCACGACCCAGTGGGCGCTCTCCGTAGCGGTGATTCCCGACGAAAGTGTCCGTCCCGGCGTCCTGATCCTGCCTTGGGGAGACCCCCGTCTCGACGCCAACGCCATCATTGGAACCCGCCACCTGGAACCGTTCACCGGGCAGCCCATCAGCAACGGCAGCTGGGTGGAGGTGGCCCGCGACGATAATACGGCACCCGATGACCATCCGCGCTGATCTGCTCCTCGTTGCCCTCCTCACGGGGTGCACGAAAATTCCACCGGCCGGTCCCGCGCCGAACAGGGCCTTCGACTACGACGTGGTGGTCCTCGTGGCATCGGCTGGGCGAGAGGTGGAGTCGATCTACGAACTTCAAGCGGAACCCGCCACCGACGGCGTGTGGATCTTCACCACCAACCGCAGTCACGGTTCGTGGTCCGAAGACGGCGCACGCGCGACGTTCGATTCCGATGCGCCCAAGCGTTCGGACCCGTGGCCGGTGACGCTTCAACACGCGATCTCCGCGGTGCCTACGGCCTATCAATTCGACAGCCGGGGCGCGCCGCGGGCCATCCTCGACCCAAAAGAGTGGAAGAAGGCGGCTCTCGGAGCGATCTACGGTCTCGATCTTCCCGTCGAAGCCATGGCGGCAGGCGAGCAGCTACTCCATCCTCGAGGGTTGGTAAAGGACCTGGTTCGCGACTTCCCCGGCACGCCTCCCGAGGGTCAGTGGAGGCGGACCGAGCGCATTGCGGGGCTCTCAACGACGCGGAGCGAGCTGTGCCTGGCCACCCGCCAGGGCGCCGTAGAAACCTGGGAGTGTGTTGGGCAGATCGAGGGACCAACCGACGGATCTGCCCGACTACATGAGGTTGCCTCGACGACCACCATCGAGGTCGACCGCCACGGGCTCAAGCGGCTCGAGTCGACGTATTCGGGTACGTTGGTCATGCTCGGCCCCGGCGGCGAAGGTGTCCTCGATCGGCCGATAGCGGGCAAACGATTGGTGCAACGGCGATGAGCGTACGTGGAATCGGCGACGGATATGCGTTCCAGAGGCTTCTGTGGCTCCTGGTGGGTACCGTCATCGTGCCGACCATCCTGCTTGCGCTGTACGGCGTCATGGCCATCCGGAACCAGAACGCGGCGATCGTTCAACAGGTGCAAGAAGAACAGGAGGTTCGACTCCAGCACGCGACGCGAGCGCTGTTCCAGGAAATCCAGGGAATTGACGCCCAGATGCGATCGGCAGCCAGGACCTGCGGCACCCGGGACAATGCCACTTGTGACCTCGGTGGCAACGGCGTTTCTCAGAGTTGGTATTGGCTGGACAGCGAGAGTCCACCGGTCAGCCTCGTGGTCGTCGGGCTGCCGTCGGAAGCGTCCACGGACACCGTCTGGTTCTCTCCCAACGACGGCACCGATCCCGTTGGATCGTTCTCCGTGCAAGGTGCGCAGGCAGCGTGGCGGTTGGACACGGAGGCGCTGCACGATCGCCTCGAAAAAGTGGCCGCAGACCGATACGATGGCCAGGTCGTTTTCTCACTCGAGGGGACGGCCGAGTCCGGCCCGATCCTCTCCTTGGACGAGATGATGGAGCGCTGGCAAGAACCGGCGTCGTGGGACTGGCCCCTGGAGCGCCCGCTGAACCGATGGCGGTTGGTGGCGAGCTATCGCAACTCCGACCCGATCCAGGAGATCGTCGGTCGGACCCAGTGGATGTTGCCGGCTGGCCTGTTCGTACTGGTGACCCTGGTCATCGTGGGGACCATCGTCACACTGACCTCCGCTGCCCGGGAGATCCGCCTCTCCCGGCTTCAGACCGACTTCGTGTCCAGTGTCTCTCACGAGCTCCGCACACCGCTGACGTCCATCCGCATGTTCGTGGAGACGCTGCAGTCCGGCCGCCTCGAAGATCCCGAACGCATCGAAGAGTGTCTGAACCTCCTCTCTCACGAGACCGAACGCCTGTCGCGAATGATCGAACGGGTCCTCGGATGGGCCCGCATGGAGGCCGGCCGACGAGTCTACGAGATCGAGGATGTCAGCGCCTCAGTCCTGATGGAGGACGCCATTCAGGCCCTGCGCTCACAGCGCCTCCTGGACGACGTCGTCGACATCAGCGTCGAGGTCCCCAGTGATCTTCCGAAACTGCGTGTCGATCGCGACGCGATCGTGGAGGCACTGCTCAATCTCCTCCAGAACGCAGTCAAATATACGCCTTCTCCGCAGAAGATCGAGCTGTCTGCGATTCGCAGAGGATCGCGCATCGGCCTGTCGGTCGACGATAATGGGCCAGGGATCGCCCAGGCCGATCGCCATCGGATCTTCGAAAAGTTCTACCAGGCCGACACTTTGCTGTCCTCAGCGACACAGATGGGCGCCGAGCGCGGAAGCGGTCTCGGCCTGTCCATCGTGCGCGCTGTCACCCGCGGACACGGTGGCCGGGTCGAGCTCCACACCGAGATCGGCGAAGGCAGTCGATTCACACTCTGGCTCCCCATGGGGAGTTAAGGGCGCCCAATGCCCAAGCTTCGCCTCACACTCCGCTGTCTCGAAAGGACAGAGAACCTCCCCGATGAGGAGGAGGGAAGTCGACTGTCAGGCATGGTGCGCCGCGCAGTGGAAAAGGGCCGCGCGCCGGTGGTCGCGGTCGCTCTGCGCGAAGATCGACTCGATCTCATCAGCCTGGGGCCAGTCATTCAGGCCAAGGTGCCCGTAAAACGGTTCATTGCCGGGCTGACGCGAAGCACCGCCGACGGCGCCGGGATGGTGGATGCCGTGGGCGTGATCGGCGTGGTCAAGGCGCAGCGCAAGGGCGGTACCGCGGTGCCGATGGCGATGGCATTCCTGGAGTGGCCGGATGGGCGATGGTGGCACTGGCGTGCCCTCATCGATCCCGACAGCCAGGGGATCCTGGACGACTCGGAGATCCTCAATCGCGCGATCGATGGCGACCCATTGCCGAACGACTTCGGACGCTGGTGGAGCCTGGGACGGCGATCCAAAGTGGCCGTGCACCTGAGCAAGGTGGAAATGCCGCCAGCGCTCGAGGGCGATGAGGCCGACGAAACGGAAGAGACCGACGAGAAGCCGATCGTCCACTAGCCTGTTGTCGGTTCAGAACTTCGCGCGCACGCTCTCGTACCAGCCCACCACGCGGCGGGTGTTCCCCTTGACGGCGACGTCCTCGACACAATCCGCTGGAGACCGCTCGAACTCCACGAGAACGCGTCGCTCCCCTACCCTCACGATCCGTCGAGGACCTTCAATCTCAGCCAGGCGCTGCACCGGGATCACAAAACAGGCCCGTCCGCCAGGCGCAAGACATGCGCGCGCCGTATCGACGAACATCTTCAATGTCGCGGTCGATTCGGTCCGGGCCGCCGCCCGCCATTCATCCGCCGAGACCGGGCCACTCCCGGCTGGAAAGAACGGTGGGTTGCTGACGATCAAGGGCCAGGACCCCTCGAGTTCCGCCGCATCTCGCACCCGAAGAGTCGGCGACGCGTCCGACGCTTCCAGCGAGCGCTCCCACAACGGCTTCCATTCCGGCCGGAGGTCGATACCCAGCGTCTCGACACCCACGCTGGCGAGGAGAAATGCCGCAATCCCCGACCCGGTGCCCATGTCGAGAGCCCGGCTGGGAACGCCTCCCTCCAACGCGAATCCGACGAGCCAGAACGCCTCGCTGCCATAGCGAAAGCCGCGCTCCGGCTGGGCGATGCGGAGGCCGGGCGCGGGATTGTCCAGCCTCACCGAGCGCCTATTCCGACCGAAAGGAAACCGCCTGGGCGGCAATGTCGGTTCGGTGCTGTGCGCCGGGGAATTCTCGTCCCGGCAAGGCGCTGTACGCCATCGACCGCGCCTCGGAGATGGTCGTCGCGCTGGCCGTGATTCCGAGCACCCTCCCGCCGTTGGTTCGCAACACGCCACGCTCGTCCCGGCGGGTGCCGCTGTGGAAGACCACCACGCCGGGCGGCTCGTCGGGCTCGGGCATGGGCTGCCCCTTGTCCGAGGACGCCGGATAGCCCGCCGAGGCCAGAACGACGCAACATGCCGAGCCGTCCTCGAAAACAGGCTCGCCCTCTGGCAGCTGGCCGACTGCGGCGCCGTACAGCCAGTCGAGGAGATCGTCTCCCCAGAGGACCATCAGCGGCTGGCATTCCGGATCGCCAAAGCGCACGTTGTACTCAAGCACCTTTGGCCCGTCTTCGGTGATCATCAGCCCCGCGTACAGGAGCCCCCGGAATGGGTGACCGCGTCGCGCGAGCTCCCGAATCACCGGGAGGTGGACGCGCTGCCCGAGCGCGGTGCCGGCCTCGCGATCGATAAGTGGACAGGGAACGTAGGCGCCCATGCCGCCGGTGTTGGGACCCAGGCCACCGTCGAGGAGCTGCTTGTGATCCTGGGCGCTGGGCAGCACCGCGATCCGCTCCCCGTCACAGATAGCGAACAAGCTCACCTCGGGCCCCTCGAGGAGGTCCTCCAGGACCAGGCGCTCGGATGCATCGCCGAAACGACCACTCCAGACCGCCTCAAGCGCAGCTTCAGCCTCTGCTGCGGTGTTGCAGACAAACACGCCCTTTCCGGCCGCGAGGCCATCGGCTTTGACCACCACGCGACCGCGGGCACAGCGCTCTCGAGCCGCGATCACCGAGTCTGGATCGGCCCGATCGACGACCAGCGCTGCCGCGGTCACGACGCCCGTAGCCTCCATGATTTCTTTCGCAAAGGCCTTGGAACTCTCGAGTCGGGCGGCCTCACGCTGCGGCCCAAAGCACGGGATCCCGGCGGCGATCAAGGCATCGGCTGCGCCGGCCGCAAGGGGGGCTTCTGGGCCCACCACGACCAGGTCCGCGCCGAACTCTGTGGCGATGGCGACGATCTCGTCGGGGGTGGACCCCTCGCGAACCAAAACACCTTCGGGCCAGCCGGGATTGTCACCGGTGACGACCAGCGAAGTGAGCTTGCGCGACTTGACGATTCTCCAGGCCAGAGCAGCCTCTCTGCCACCCTTACCGACCAGCACGACACGCATGCGTTCACCCCCACGGTCGCGGCCCGTATATCCCCAGACACGTTGTGACAAGCGGCGTTGAACATCGACGCGGGTTCGCGGGTCTCTAGAGGCAGTGACGGAGGTCATTGTGCGGTCGGTTCTCTTCAATAAAAAGCATCTCGATGGACGCCACCTGGTGTACTGGCCCAACGGCCAGAAGCGGACGTGCGGCTCATACGGCGCCGGCGTCCGGCAAGCCGAGTGGACCCGCTGGTACGATCACGGTCGGTGCGAGGAGATTGCGACCTACAAGAACGGCGAGCTGCACGGCCCCGTGACGCGGTGGTATCCGACCGGGATCCTCCGCGAAGAGGTCTCGTACAGCTACGGGACGCTGAACGGTCCCTGGGCGACCTGGCATCCCAATGGGCGCCCCGCTGTCGACGGAGAGTGGATCGCCGGCCGGCCCAATCAGACCTTCATCCGCTACTGGCCGAACGGGCAGATGATGATCCGAGGCAACTTCACGATGGGCGAGCCCATTGGCGAGTGGCGGGCGTGGACCGAAGCGGGTCACCTCATCCACCGAGGCATCTTCGATCGGACGCTCCTCGATCGGCTACCCGTCGAAATCGTAGGAACAATCGACCTCAGCTCGGTTAACGCCCACGTTGCCTAGCCGGCGTTGATCGGCGATCCAATACTCCGGCCGATAAATCGCCCTCCGCCCTCCGCTTCGCTCCAGTTGGCACCAACTCCATTCGCAGCCGACACTCAAACCGGAGGGCGCAAGCGCTATTTCCTCCGGTTTGGGCGCCGACTATGAATGGAGTTATACGCCTCGCCAGGCCTGTCCGTCTGGATCGGAGGCGTTCCATGGCCGACAGCAAGTACGCGCTGCTCTCAGTGTCCGACAAGACCGGAATCGAGCCCTTTGGCCAGGCATTGGTCGATGCGGGCTACACCATCCTGTCCACGGGTGGCACCGCGAAGAAACTCATCGAGGCCGGCGTTCCGGTCACCAAAGTCTCCGACCACACTGGGTCTCCGGAGATCATGAACGGTCGGGTCAAGACCCTGCACCCCAAAATCCATGGGGGCATCCTCGGCGATCGCGAAGTTCACGCCGCTCAGGCCACGGAGATGGGCATTCCCTGGATCGATGTTGTGGCCGTCAACCTCTACCCCTTTGAGCAGGTCACCCGCCGCGGCGCCGAGCTCGCTGAGGCGGTGGAGACCATCGACATCGGTGGGCCGACCATGGTCAGAGCGTCGGCCAAGAACCACAAACACGTGGCCATCGTCACCGATCCGGCCGACTACGACCGGGTCGCCGCAGCGGTTGCCGCCGGTGAGGTCACTACCGAGCTCAAGCAGCAGCTGGCGGTAAAGGCCTTCCAACACACGGCTCGCTATGACAGCGTCATCAGCGATTGGCTGTCGCGAAACACGGCGGGCGGCGAAGACTTCCCCGAAGAAGCCGCCATCGGTCTCAAGAAGGTCCAGCCGCTTCGCTATGGAGAGAATCCGCACCAGAATGCGGCCTTCTACGCCGACGTTCAGGTGAGCGGACGCAGCCTGGCCCGGGCCATCCAGCATCAGGGAAAGCAGCTTTCCTTCAACAATCTCGGTGACCTCGATGGGGCCTTGCGCTGTGTCTTCGAGTACCAACGACCGGCTTGCGCGATCATCAAACACATGAACGCGGCGGGCGCGGCGACATCCGAGACCCTGCCCGAGGCGTTCCGCATGGCCCTGAAGGGCGATCCGGTCAGCGCCTTTGGTGGCATCGTCGTCTTCAACCGAGAAGTCGACGGCGAGACGGTCAAAGCCGTGCGCATGTCGCGGACGTTCTTCGAGGTCCTCGCCGCTCCAGGGTTCACGCCTGAGGCGCTCGAAAAGCTGACCCCGCGAGCCAAGATGCGCGTTCTGGAACTACCGAAGGACTGGGCGGAGTCATCGCCACCGGGCCGCGATTGCCGCCGCGTACAGGGCGGCTGGCTCGTCCAGGATTGGGACATGGGCGGCGAATACGAGTGGAATGTCGCCTCCGATCGCGCCCCGACAGCGGACGAGGAGCGCGCCATGCGGTTCGCTTGGAAGGCTGCGCGAAACACTAAATCGAACGCCATCGTCCTGGCCCGAGCCAACGCAGACGGCGAGTCGCTGAACGGCGTCGGGGCCGGTCAGATGAGCCGCGTAGACTCAGTCAAGGTCGCCATCTCCAAGGCCACCACGGATGTCCCGGGTAGCGTGCTGGCCAGCGACGCGTTCTTCCCCTTCCCCGACGGCATCCAGGTCGCACTGGACGCTGGAGTGACGGCGTTCATCCAGCCTGGCGGCTCCGTGAAGGACGATCTGGTCCTGAAGACGGTGAACGATGCCGGAGCGACGATGGTCTACACCGGGTTCCGGCACTTCCGGCACTAGGCAGGCTGTTGAAAATGCCCGCCAGGGCGTTTGCAGCGGACTGCCGAGGTCAGCTGGCTCAGGGGCATGCCTTGCGTGACGGACGCGTAGGGAGCGTACCCAAGGTTTCAGGCGAACCGTGCGTTCGTCATCAAGGCGTGCGGAGCCGTGCTGACCGGTACAAGATGCGTGGAGGTCGATAAAAAGCGCCCGTCAGGGGGTTTTTCATCGACCTACCAGGGCTATTCCAACAGCCGATAATAGACCGCGTGCACCATGTGTGGGCCGTCCACATACCCCTCGACGAGGACCACCTTGTCGGCGTGTACCCTGAGCGTGCCGGCCGCCTTGTCGTCCAGCAGGTAGAACACGCCTGAGTTCATGTCCTCGATACCGAGCTGTTCGCCCATCACCACCAACTTGCCGACCCAGGTGGGCATGCCATGTAGCCCCTCGCCTACCGTCCAGCGACTGACGCGAATGGTGTTGAAGACGCGCTGGCCCCAGGCATCTACGAAGTGGCCGTCGAGGCGGTGGATCGGTGTGGACTCGCCGGTGAGGATGAGCTTGTAGACCCGTCCTTCGACCGTGGTGAGCCGAGAACCCGCCGGCGTTGGTTCGACGAGGCCTCGAACGTGGCCGGCACAACCGACCAACAAGACGGTCAAGAGGGCGTAACCACACGCCCTGCCTGCATTGACGAATGAAGGGATTTCCACTACCTTCGGGTGTATCTCGGGGTGTTAGATATTGCCCCAGGGGGCTCCCAAGAACATGATGCTGCTCCCAAAAAAGGCGGGGCCATTCACCCTCATGCGACGCCTTGGGACCGATGGGGTGACCGAGGGCTACGTCGCCATCCTCGACGAACCTGCCGGAAAACAGGTCGCGGCGCGACGCGTGCTCCCCTACGTGCTCTCCGATGCGCGCCGCAGTGCTGAACTCGAGGCGCGGATCAAAGATCTACAGGCGGTCAAGCATCCGGTCCTGGTGCCAGTAGTGGACTACGTTGCCGTCGGAGATGACCGCTACATCCTCGACGAATGGGTAGATGCGATCGACCTCGAGCGGGTGATTACCTGGTGCCGCGAGAACCGGGAGGCACTGCCACACAACGTGTATTTGAATCTGGCGACGCAGATCTGCAATGGACTCGAGGCCCTGCACAGCCGCCCCGGCGCCGAGACTGGAGCGGAGCACGTCCTCCATATGGCGCTGCAGCCCGGGTCCATATTCATCACGGCGGATGGGCGCGTCATTGTCGGCAACTACGGACTGGCCCGATCGCCGACCGCCACTCCCCACAGCGCCGGCGCCAGCGTTTCAAAGATGGAGTACCTGTCGCCCGAGCAGACCCACCAGGAGCAACAACTCGCTCCGGCCAGCGATATCTTCAGCCTCGGCGCCATCCTGTACGAGATGTTGACCTTGAAGCCGATGTTCAAGGCCGACTCGAACCTGCAGACCATCCATAAGGTACGACGCGCCGAGGTCACCACGCAGCTCCTGGAAGTGAAGGAGATCCTGCCTGGACTGGACAAGGTCCTGTACCGAGCCCTGTCGCTGAACCCCCGGCATCGATACCAGCGGGCCTTTGTCCTCCGCGAGGACCTTCGCGGTCTGATGGCTGGCTATTCGTTCGCAAATATTGCCGACAACACGCGCGATTTCCTGCAGCCGCTCTTCCAGGCCCGAAGCGATCACTCGACCGACGAAGTCATGCCGGCGATGACCGGCGACGATACGCAGCCAGAGACCACGGCTGCACTGCTCGGCGCCGAGGGCCCGATGGGCGAGGAGAGTCAGACCACGACCTCCATCAAGATCGTCAAGAAAAGCGGCATCACGTCGGTTCCTCCCGTGGGCGGAGGTCTTCCGATCGGCGTTGGAACCACCAACGAGCCGCCATCCCAGGACACGGCGGCGCTGCTGCGACAGGCCCACGGCGAGCTTGGCGGCGTCGAGACCCGCCCCGAAAACGCGATCGTGCAACCCTCCCGTGATCTTGCGCGCGCCACGCCACCGCCATCGCCGCCACCCAGGCCTCATGCGACGTTCGATGAGGACGAGGACATCCCGACGGACGTGAGACCGGCTCCCGACGAGACATCGTGGGTAGCCAAGCTCCAGCCGGGAAAACGAGACCCGTACGATCCGCCTACCCTCCCTCCGCCCATAGAGAGAGGGGCCAAACCGCCGATTCGCAAGCTGCTGGACGCCGCAGGCCAGCCCAAGACGGCGCAAGTCGCCTCGACCGAGCCCGGTCCCGCACCGCCGCCGCAGAAGAAGGTCGAGCTCCCGCCAGGGGACTTCCACCAGCCACAAAATGTCGGCACGCCGCCACCTTCTCCGCGCGCCGCCGAGGCTCCGCACGTTCAAGATGCCGTCTACTCCGACGGTGCAGACGACTTCGATGACCTCGACTGGCAGCCCTCGGGCCAGACCAACTACCTGCCGTTCGTCGCGGCTGGCGTAGGGGTGTTGCTGGTCGCTGCTGGCATGTTCGTCTGTGTGGGTGGTGGCGGGCTCGGTGCCCTGCTCACCGCGACATCGGGCAGCGGCGAGGTAGCCGCCTCCGCGCCGGTGCCTGAGCCCATCACGGCCAAGGCGACTCCGGCGGCTCCCGCGTCCGACGTGGCCGCCGCTGACCTGGAGGCCGACCCGGCACCGAAGCGCATCCCCGACCCGGGGCCCCGCGCCCGCCCAGACCCACGCCCGCGTCCGACACCGTCGTCGCGCCCATCGTCGTCTCCCTCTCCGCCGCCGCGTCCCGCGCCGCGCCCGGATCCGGTGCCCACCTACGTCCCCGATCCCACCCCGGCACCGGCACCGCCCCCCGAGCCTGAACCCGCTTACGTCTCCGACTACGGCCCGGCAGTCGAAGACGAGGTTCCCATTGTTGGCGACGATGTCAGCGGCGAGCTGGCGGACTACGCCGACCGTTCTTTCCGCGGAGAGCTGACGGCGGCCGACCGCGAGGTCCTTGCAAATGTCACGGCCGCCGACCCCGACTACACCCGTACTTTCGCCCTGCTTTATCAAGACGCCCGTGCGCGGGGCGATGTGGCCGATCGCACCGCATATCTGACCGCCATCATGGCCCAGCCCGAGAACGAATATCGCCCCGAGTTCCTCGTCGAAGAGGCCGAGCTCGCTATTCGTGGGCGCGACTACGGCAAGGCGCTCAAAAAGGCGACTCTCGCCGAGCGGCACTGGCAGCGACTGCCCTCGGAAATGATCTTCACGCGCAAAGCCATGATGTTCGAGATCACGGCGTCGGCACACACCGGTTTGTTCTACGCGTCCGATGGCCAGCAGATGGATTCACTCGACAACGCGATCCGGGGTTGGGAGAAGTATCGACGCCACGTCGAGTCCAAAGACCGCGACGATCTCATGGCCCGCGCAGACCTCCAGCTCAACAAGCTGTACGATATGCAACGGCGGCTGGAGTGAGCGTGGCCCACACATCGCGGTTTGTGCTCATGATGTTGGCTACTCTGGCCATTGCGGCGTCGGCGAACGCCAAGAACCTCATCAGCGGTCAGATCGTCGATCGGAATGGCGAGCCTGTAAATCGAGCAATCATCAGCCTCGAACCGGGTAATGTTCAACTGGTGACCGACCGCCAGGGGTTCTTCTTGATCGATTATCTGCGCGACGAGGACGGCGAGCGCAGCAAGCTCCTGAAGAAGACCGACTACAAAGTCGAGGTGTTCAAACCCGGCTACCACACCCACGCCGTCTCGCTGTTCTTCAAGCGGGGCGAAGTCGCCATGGAAGCCATTACGCTCACCGAGGACTCGATTGAAATTCAGGATCAAGGCGAGAACCTCGACCCTTCCGTCTACCAGGACACCACGCACTCCGCTGGCGCCAACTACGAGGGGCAATAGCCGGATGCATCTCTGGGTCGCGTTGCTGATTGCGATGGGGTGTGGCGGCGAAGAGGCACCGCCGCCGGAGCCCGAAGTCGCACCCGAACCCGAAATCCAGCTGGACGTCGGCAAGTACGGCTGGATGTCGAAGATGGCCTGGGATCCCGATTCCTTCGGCGAGCTCATGGAGGACAGCCGTGACGGTTGGGTGGCCTTTCACCGAAACGACTTCGAGGCTGCGGTCAAGTCATTCCCAGACGACGAGAACGTTGGAAGGGCCCGTGCCGCGTGGCAGCTCCACATCCTGCACCGCGACCTGAACCGCTACACAGGACTGCTCTACGAACGGTATTTCGCCGCGTGGACCCTGCGCCTGGACGTACCCAAGGACAGCTCCGCCCCAGTTGTCGCAGCCCTCGCGTCCCACTGTACAGGCTCGACTCGCCTGGGTGGATGGGCCACCAAGGTAAAGGATGAGATGGCCGGCGCCGACCTGATCAAAGCCATCAGCACCGGCTCGGAGCCCTGGAAGGTCGGCGGCACCAAGCCCATGGCCAAGCGCATCGCCGCCCACGATAAGGCCCGCAACGGCAACATCGCAGTACTCCTGGCTCATGCCCACGAGCCTTTGCACACCGAAGAAGCTCAGGTCGACAAGAAAGATGGTGAGAAGGGTGAGCCCTTCGAGCGCAAGTTCTACGACCCGTGCATCGCCGCGTCCCTCGAAGTGTATTGGTCTCTCACCGCCGCCAGCCAGATGGGAGGCACCGAGTGGACCGCCACGGTGCGCGGCTGGACCCGGCCCAGCGCGTCGTTCAAGGCCACTCTCTTCGCACCTTGGCTCGACACCGGCGACCTCGAGGCCGGACTGCTGGTCGTCGACGAACCAGGCGAGCTGGGCGCCTTGAATCCGAGCCTTCGCCGCCTCGGAGTCGGCCTCGACCCCCACCACAGCGACGACGTCCAGGCAGCTCGCGAAGAGGTCCGCTCACTCGATGCCGGGCTCGACTCCTGGCGCGAAGAGCTCATGGAGAACGCCGGAGATGAAGGTGCCGCTCTCATCGACGATCTAGGTGTCGTAGCCCACTTCCGACAAGAATGGCTCATTACGCGCGCCCGGTTTGCCCTTCTTCAGAATCGTCCACAACAGGCTCTGGCGTACCTCGAGCTCGCGCGCGACGCGACCTCGAACAAAGTCGGGCCGAAGAACAACCCTCAGCTGTACGCGCTCCTCGCGGAAACTCAGCTCCTGCTGGGACACACTCGCCAAGCCCTGGACGCTCTGGAGATCTTGTCGGTGGCCCATCCCGAGGTCACTGCACTCAAGGAAGTCACCGGAGATCTGGTCGTCCTGGAGACTCTGGACAGCCAGGGCGACAGCAAGGAGAACTGACGTGGCGTTTTTCCCATCATGCCGAGCCATCGCCTCGGCTCTGATTTGCGGATTGGCGGCGCAGAACGCGTTGGCTACGCCACTTCGCTACGCCGAAGACAGGGCTCCCGCCATCGTCAATCCGCTCTTTGCGACGACGATGTCCGAAGCCCGAATGAACGAGCTGGTGTTCGAGGGCTTGTTCGCGGACAGCCCAGAGCTGCGCTCCACCGCACGACTGGCGCAGACGTTCGAGGTCGCCGAGGATCGCAAATCGATGACGGTCCAGCTCCGACCGGATGTGCGCTGGCACGATGGCGAGCCGCTCAAGGCGGCAGACGTCGTCTTCACCATAGAAGCCATGAAGGACCGTTCCACGGCCTCGAGCGAGGCGGCTCGGGTCGGATGGATCGAGACCGTAAGCGAGGTCGATACTCACACCGTCTCGCTGACTTTTGTCGGTACCGAATTCGCGCCCCAGGACAAGCTCCACTTCAAGATCCTTCCGTCGCATTTGTTTGACGGGGCTTCGGTCAAGCGCAGCCACTCCTTCCGCACCCGACCCATCGGCACCGGCGCCTGGGTCCTGCAATCGTTCAACGACGACAATTCCGTGACCATGCAGAACAACAGCATGTACCACGGGAATGCCATGCTTGACGAAGTCTCCATGCGAGAGGTCTCGGACAAGAACTACCAGGCCAAACTGCTGATCTACGAGTCGCTCGAAGCGCTGGTCTGGGTACTCCCGCGAGACCTGGCGACGCTGCAGAACGACCGGAAGGTCGAGCTGTATCCGTACCAGACGAATTCGTGGTGGTACGTCGGATTCAACCAGCGGGACGCCAGTCTCAAGGACCCGCTGGTTCGCGAGGCACTGTCCCTGATGGTGGACATCCCCAGTCTGCTCGCGCCGGTGGGAACCGGATCCGTCCTGACCGGCCCATATGTTCGGTCCTCCCCGTACTACAACCACAATGTTCCAGAGTATGTGCACAACCCGGATCGCGCCGCCGAGCTCCTGGCCGACGCCGGGTACACATTCAATGGCCGTCACTGGATGGGACGCGATGGAAAGGCGCTGACCCTGCGGCTCGCCACGCAGTCGAACCTTGAGACGGCGCAGGATGTGGTGATCAATCTCCAGTCGCAGCTCCAGAATCGCGGAATTCAGGTAGAACCTGAGTTCCTCGGCATCGCGGAGTGGAAGAAACGCGTCTGGTTGGACCACGACTTCGACCTGATCTTGTCCCAATGGACGTTTGATCGAAACGAGGACATCCGCGATCACTTCCACTCCACCGGCAACCGCAACTTCGTTGGTTACGCCAACCCCGACGTGGACCAGCTCCTCGACGACGCAAAGAACGCCGGCGACCCCCAGCAGAAGAAGGCGATCCTCCGCCAGGTCCATCAGGTCATCCACGACGACAACCCGATGGTCTTCCTGTGGACGCTGGACAACTACTCGGCCATGTCGGTGAAGGTGAAGAACGTCGTTGTACACCCGTTCTACTTCTTCACCTGGGCCACGGATTGGAGCCTGTAGACACAGCCGGGCCGCCACGTCAGAAGACGTCTGCGGTCGCCCTCACCCTCCTCGGGCAGCTCGTCTATTTCGGCGCCACGCTGTGCGGTGCGGTGGCTTTGGTGATGCTCCTCCTTGCCCTGGCCCCTGGCGACCCGATCGACCTGCTTCCAAACGCGGACGAGGTTCGCCCGGAGCTGGAGGCACGGTGGCACCTGGACCGCCCTCTTCCCGTGCGCTACGCACTGTATCTGGGTCAACTGGCAACTGGAGACCTCGGGACCTCTCTCTCTTATCGGCCAGGAACGCCCGTCTGGGAGGTTATCGCCCGCCCGGCCATGCGGTCCGCCGGATGGCTGGTCTCTGCATGGATGCTGACGCTGATCTGGGGGAGCGGGCTGGCTTGGTTCACTGCGGGAAGGACGTCGGTCGCGACCCTGCTCGTCCGGGTGTTGAGCATCGCGCCCGTGTTCCTCATCGCCCACCTCGCGGTCTCTGGGTTCAATACGGCAGCCTGGTCCCTGATGGAGGCCGGAACGATCGACAGGCCCGGATGGTTCGCGCTGCCGGACCAACCGTCCAGTCTCCGCACAGCGCTGGCGGTGGTCATCCTCGCGGTAGGATCTGGAGCCCTGGCAGAGCTGCACGCCGAGGTCGAGAACGCCCTGGTTGCCCTGCGACGCAGCGGATTCGTGGACGCAGCGCGCGCCCGCGGCATGCCCGTCTGGCCCCACGTCGCCTGGAACCTGGTCTCTCCGCTGACTACCATCGCCGTCAGCCGAGTCGCCTTCTTCGTCGGTGGCCTGGTCATCCTCGAGAAGGTGCTGCTCTTGAACGGGGTGGGCGCGATCCTTTGGAGGGCAGCGCTACTGCGTGATTACGACCTGTGCCTCGGCATCGCTCTACTCGCCGCTGTCGTTGTCGCAGGTGCACGCCTGACCGGCGATGGGATCCGTATCACCACAGATCCTCGCCTTCGGACAGCGCGATGAACGACGCCGCCCTCCTGCGTGCCGGGACCCGCGCCCTCAGCGCCTCCTTCCGGAGGTTCACGGACTACCTCGGTCTATTCATCGTTTCCCTGGTTCTGCTTGCAGCGGTCGTCGGACCCCTCTCCGGGTACATTCCAGCCCAGGATGTAAACATTCCACACGCCGACCTCGGGCCCGGGCCCGGGCACTGGCTCGGCACCGACCACCTCGGCAGAGATGTGCTTTCA
>Ga0315336_1004700_pt1 | contig 15798 bp, 12 predicted proteins | sample ASW5metaG_FD_204512 | JGI IMG/M metagenome (GOLD analysis project Ga0315336, IMG submission 204512) | Ammonia-oxidizing marine archaeal communities from Monterey Bay, California, United States - ASW #5 | ecosystem: Environmental > Aquatic > Marine > Intertidal zone | place: USA: California...
AAGCGCTTCGACTTCAAATGCCCCATCGAGGTGATGGGAGAGGTCATGCAAAATGCCATGGCAATGCGGCATGATGCTCCGGTTTCAATTCAATAACCGTGTTGCACTCAGCTCCTGCAACCGCCATGTAAAAGCCCATAACAAGCTCCTTGTCTCTGCATTTTCTTCTTAATAAATCAATGCTGGATATATCGCCTTTTAGAACGCGATTAAAATTTTTCTCTATCGCGGTTTGGTACCTATACATTAGCTGCGCAAATAGCTCTTCGCCTCTATTTACCCATTTGACTGATCTTGATGTTTGGCCGGAAATAACATAGGTGTCCTCTACTCGACCTCCGGGTTCTGACTTTGACGGGCAGTATTTACAGTGATAAAAGTCGACAAATATTTGATCTTCAGTCTCGTTGATTCCAACTAAATCAGCTACTTCTCCAGCATCATCGTCATTGAAAATTAGCTGATATTTTTCTTCAATTTTCTTGTAGGTGAATCCTTGAACCGTTTTTAAATTTCCTTCCGGCCCCATTGACTCTTTATTTAAAGGAGTATCACCCCAATTCCACGCCTCAATAAGTGCCATTGGGATTTTTACGTTGAGAGTTTTGGCCGAGTAGTATCTATAGTTGCCACGAATAAAAGACCCATCTTGTTTTAATAGGCGAGGAGGGTTATCGCTTAAATATTCTGAGAGCGCTCTATCTTTTTGGAGTGATATCTTTCCTGGACACTCTATTCTATAGCTATCTGCTAGAAGCAGGATCCTTATATCCAATACTTTACTATTATCTCGATCTGGTCTTACCAATGGTATTTCGATAGTTTTTTCTGATGTTATGAGTGGAGTTCCTAGCTCTAGGTCTATTAGGCTGTGGGACTCCCCATTCAGAGTTATGTGGACTTTTCGTTCGTTCTCAATGGCTATTTCATCAGGCCAGTCGGCATAGAATATTCCTGTTGGCCATTTTTCACGGACTGGCTCAGCTTGCATTGCATTTCTTATTATGTCTTTTGTATCGATGTCGGGGTTGTTTAGTTTCTTGCCGGTATGTATGCACCACTGAACCCAGTAGTCGATTGTTTCAGAGTTCATTTCCCAGAACTTGCCTTTGTATGAACAGCCTGCAGTAGTTTTTTCACCTCCCTCATACCCGGCGGCAAAAATATTGGATTTTATAGCTGTACCTGTTTCTAGATCATTAATAATTGCACCGATGTCTCTGCCGACATGCATCGTAAATCTCAAGTCTTTATTGGATCTAGACAACCCTACATTTTGCAGCCTTAAGAAATCAATATTGTGGAGTGCGCGAAACGTCCGCTCGCCATCTATTTTTATAAATTCTTTTACGAGGTAATTTCTGAATTTGGCAGTTTGCCCTTCATCCCCAGAAGAGTTTATAAACAGAGTCTTCTCATTCTCAGAGTAATAGGCTAGATATAGAAACCATTCTGTGTTTTTGATCTCTGCGGTATTGGCCCACCCTACCGAAGTCTCTGACTTCGTCACCATTATTACTATGTCATTAGTGTCGCTAATGGTGACAAGCTCAACTTTTTCTAATGATGAATAGTAGTTATTTATGTTTTCTGGATTCCACTCATCCTTTTTAACGGTATACGCGGTCGCGCTAATGTTTGGCGTAGGATTTAACGATAGAATTCGCTCTCCTTCCTCCTTGTTTGCGAATTTCTCATTTAGCTCTTGCTTTTGTATCTCCCGTTTTATTTTTTTCTCACTAACTTCACGAATTACAGCACTCCAGTCGGCGCTTTCTTCGTAAAGTGCCGACATTTGGGCGTCCATCTTCTGGTTTGCGATATTGGCAACAAATTTTGCTGTTCCAAGATTTTTGTTTGCCCTGGTCAATCTGCCAATAAATTGAAGGGTTACCGCTGGGCTGCAGTGCTGATCGTGTATAGCGGCTATTTTTAATTCTGGAAGATCAAAACCTTCACCTAGCATGTTGACGCAAACTATTATTTTGTGCTTTTTGCTTTTAATGTTATCAAGGGTATTCTTTTTGCCTTTGGTGTTACTGTGAATTAGTACTGGATTTAGATCTTCGTGTTCTTTATATATTTTAAAGAGATCCCCAGCTCTTTTTTGAGATTTAACCCGAACCATCATTATGTGGTCTTTTCCATCGGCCAAATCCTCTCTAAGCAGAGCAACAGCTTTTTCCGCAATTGATCTGTCTGCTGCGCTTGGTTGATACTCCCTAATAGGGTGAAATTCAATTTCTTGAAAGTATTTGTCGTTCTGCGCTTCTCTTAGGGGGTAGTTGTAAATTATAGAACCCTCTAAACTTTCGCCGTCCTCTCGAAAAGGGGTCGCCGTGAATTGAATACAAGGCTTATGAGTAAATGCCTTCTTTACACGCTTCCAAGTTCTAGCTGCCACATGATGGGCTTCGTCGATTATTAGGTGCGAACAAAGTTCCGCCAGAAAGATAAGCTCGTCTTCGTTGAATAAAGATATGGCTTGCGGTGTGGCTATTACTACATTGCAGCCTTCGGCTTTTTTTAGCTGCTCAATTTCAAGCTTAGAGCTAATCTTTAGTATTTTTGGTGGCGCGGTATTTTCGTTGATTGCGCCTATGTCCCTCAGTGTTTTGAGTTCGACAATTTTTTCGGATGTCTGCTCTCTCAATGCGTCAGAAGGAACTATTATGAGAGTCCTTGGAAAGTGGCCGGCGATAATGAGAGAGAATATTGCGTCCGTTTTGCCGGTGCCTGTTGGCATTACCACAGTTGCAGGCTTTTCGGGAGATGACGCAAGGTAACCTAAGGCTGTATATAGCGCCGCTATTTGTGGACGCCTAAGCCCCTTGCTGTTATTTGCCTCAGTGGGCTCTATAAATTTAAATGGATTGTCAATCCAGCTTTTATAAACAGCATTCGTTTTGTAAAAGTCTTCACTTATAGGCATGGCAGTCCCTTACTTCAAGGCTCTATATACAGTTTTTGCTCGCTAGCGATTTTGATTAGGGCATCATATTTCGCCCTGCATAGCAGGAAGGTTTGTAGCTTTTACACATATTGTTGAAGGCGACTTTGGCTCCTTTGCGGCAGTCTCGATAAATAAATGAGCCACTTTTGTAGTTCTGGCAAATGGAAGAGAGATCAATTTCCCCATCTATTTCTACCCATTCGAAGCTCCCCCGAATGCGTTTCTTCTCATATCCATTTTCCCATTCCCAGCGTGCCGATCGAGTGATGCGCTGTTTCTGCTGCCGTTGAACCGGCCGTGATCCTGTTATTGAGTCCGCTAAAGCCGCCTGGTAGGTATTAGCAGCGGGTTTAGGAATGTAGTTGTGGTCGTTGAAGACAACTTGCTTACCCTGAGCGTTGCGCTCTTGTGCCACTGCTGGGCGAGTTGCCTGATAGCTTGGCCGCGGGGTTACGGCTATCGGCGTCCCAACCTGGACAGGTGTTGCTGCAGGTGCTGGTTGAGGCTGATCTGGTGGAGGCGTACTGGCTATGTGAACTTGGAAGGCATCCTTTAGCTTGCTGACATCAATCACGATGCCGAAGTCCATGAGTGCTAAAGCACCGAAGGTGAAAAAGGTGCCGATACTTGCAACAGTAATTAGGCGCCCGGGGCCGGGTTTCTTTGTCCGTCGATGCTCTGGTGCGTCTTCCCAATCAGCTTGCATAACCCCTCCCTAGGTCTTTCGGGCATACCAGCGCCTAGCTACTTCCTGTGTGATCGCTATCCCGCGTTTGGATTGGCCAAGTTTCGGTTGGCCTCGTCGTAGTCGGGACTCGTCTAGCCATTCTCTGGCGGCACTCTGCCATTAAGCAACCACTACCTATAGCTAGGGCAGGCTCCGGCGAGAACTTGTAAAGAGGCGGAATTGGGACAGACCTGGGAGCGATGGCTAAAGCGAGGCGAGGCAATCCGGGGAGCGGTAGTCACCAGCCCAAAAACAAAAAAGGCGGTTAGCTTTCGCTAACCGCCTTTCTGTGTCTGGTGGCTACACCGGGACTTGAACCTGGGACATCAGCATTATGAATGCTGCGCTCTAACCAACTGAGCTATGTAGCCAAGTGGCGCGCATTATTCTCTGGTCGGTTTGGGCTGTCAACCCTGGCTCCACAGATTTTTTATCCTTTTCAAACGGTTAGTTACGAACGGTCGCCTAGGCCGGGCCGCGCAAGTGGAGCCGCCTAGGCCGGAATGCTACAGCCTTAGCGGAATGACGGTCGCGTGGCCAGCAGCAGGCCGGCGAAGATCAGGGCGCCGCCGATCCAGTGGAAGGTGCGCAGGGCCTCGCCCAGCAGCAGCCAGCCGAGCAGTGCGGTGAAAACCGGCATCAGGTACATGACCATGGCCGCCCTGCCCGCACCGACGATCTTCACCCCATGGTTCCAGCCGACGTAGGCCACCAGCGAGGCGAACACGGCGGTGTAGCCGATGGCGGCGAGGTTGGCCGGGGTGGCGGTGAAGCCCCCTACCCGGCTCAGTTCGTACAGGTAGAACGGCAGGATCAGCGGCACGCCAAGCAGCATCAGCACGCCGAGCAGGACCAGCGGGGGCACGCTGAGGAAACCGGACCAGCGCCGTAGCAGCAGCGTGTACAGCGCCCACACCAGCACGGCCAGCAGCATGATGAGATCACCGGCATTGAACGATAGGCTGGCGAACGTCTGCCAGCTGCCGCGGCTGATCAAATAGAGCAGCCCTGCCGCCGCCACGGCCATGCCGAACCAGGCGCGGCGCAGTGGCCATTCACCGAGCAGGAAGCCCGCGCCGATGAAGGTCGCCAGCGGCAGGCAGGTATTCACCAGTGTCAGGTTGATCGCTTCGGTACTCTGCGCGGCGGTATAGAGCAGCGAGTTGTAGCTGGCGATGCCGAGCGCGGCGATCACCGGCAGGCGCCAACCGGCCGCGCGCAGGCTGGCGCGGTGCAACCAGATGCCACGGGCGACGAAGGGCAACAGCAAGCTGGTGGCCAGCACCCAGCGCCAGAACGACAGGCTCAGCGGCGGGATCTGATCGTAGAAGGCACGGGCCACCAGCGCGTTGCCGCTCCAGCAGAGCACAGCGATGAGCAGACCGGCGAAGGCCAGGGCGTGGCGGCTGTTCATCAGGCGTTACGCGGCGGACGCAGGCGGTATTGCGACGGCAGCTGATCGAGCCCGCTGACGGTGACGTTGAGGTTCTTCCACAGGCCATCCTTGATGCCGTAGATGCAGCCGTGCACGGCCAGCGGCTGACCGCGGTGCCAGGCGTTCTGGACGATGGTGGTGTGGCTGACGTTGGCGACCTGCTGGATGACGTTGAGCTCGCAGAGGCGGTCGACCTGCTCCTCCTCGCTGGCGAGCTTGGACAGGTGCACGCGATGCTCGTAGTAGAGGTCGCGGATGCTGCGCAGCCAGCCGTCGATCAGGCCCAGCTGGTCGTCGCGCATGGAGGCGCGCACGCCGCCGCAGCCGTAGTGGCCGGTGACGAGGATATGTTTGACCTTGAGCACGTCGACCGCGTACTGGATGACCGACAGGCAGTTGAGGTCGGTGTGCAGCACGACGTTGGCGACGTTGCGATGGACGAACAGGTCGCCCGGCAACAGGCCGACGATCTCGTTGGCGGGCACACGGGCATCGGAGCAGCCGATCCACAGGTATTCCGGCGCCTGTTGCTTGGACAGTTTCTCGAAGAAGGTAGGGTCTTCTTCCTTGATGGCCTCGGCCCAGCGGGCGTTGTTCTCGAACAGCGGTTCCAGCTCGCTCATCTACGTTGTCCCTATGGTTCGGCCCCGCACCTTACGAGCCGGCCCGGCCTTTGACAAGCAAGGCCGGCTCGCGCGGGCGGTCAGTCAGTCCGGTTCGACGAGTTCTTCCGTCTTGATGACCGTGGTGCTGGGCTGGGAGACGAACGAACGCAGGTCACGCATGAAGTTGTCGCGCCAGGCATCCAGATCGGCCGCGCGAATGGCGCGCATCAGGTGCTCGTAGCGGTCCTTGCGTTCGGTCAGGGACATGCTCAGCGCACGGTCGAGGGCTTCGGCCATGCCGACGCAGTCGTACGGATTGACGATCAGCGCCGAGGTCAGCTCGCGCGCCGCACCGGCGAAGCGCGACAGCACCAGCACGCCTGGGTCTTCCGGGTCCTGCGCGGCGACGTATTCCTTGGCGACCAGGTTCATGCCATCGCGCAGCGGCGTGACGAAGCCGACGTCGGCGGTGCGGAACAGGCCCATCAGCACGCGACGGTCGTAGCTCTTGTTGAGGTAGTGCAGCGGCGTCCAGTCGAGGTCGGAGAGGCGCCCGTTGAGGTGCCCGGCCTGGCTTTCGAGCTGTTCGCGGATGTGCTGATAGGTGCGCACGTCGGACCGCGAGGTCGGCGCGATCTGCAGGAATTCGACGTTGTTGCGGTGTTTGGGATAGCGGTCGAGAAACTCCTCGTAGGCGCGGAAACGCTCCACCAGGCCCTTGGAATAGTCCAGCCGGTCGACGCTGATGATGGTCTGGCGGCGGGTGTCGGTGGCACGACGCATGGGATGCGCGCGGCCCTTGTAGCCTTCGGCGAGCATCTGGATCTCGTCCGGCACGACACCGATCGGGTAGACCCCGGCGCGGAAGTTCTGCCCGTAGGCGGTCAGGCTGCCGTCCGCCTCGATGACGCCGCGCACCTCGCGGGTGATGTAGTCCTGGAAGGCCAGGCGATCGGTGTCGGTCTGGAAGCCGATCAGGTCGTAGTAGCAGAGGGTCTTCAGCAGTTCGTTGTGCGGCGGGATGGCGGTGAGGATTTCCGGCGCGGGAAACGGGATGTGCAGGAAGAAGCCGATGCGGTTGCGGATGCCCAGCTGGCGGCAGGCTTCGGCGAACGGGATCAGGTGGTAATCGTGAATCCAGATGATGTCGTCGCGCTTGAGCAACGGCTTGAGCTTCTCGGCGAGCATGGCGTTGACCCGCCGGTAACCGTCGTATTCCTCGCGGCTGTAGCGCGCGAGGTCGATGCGGTAGTGGAAGATCGGCCAGAGCGTGGCATTGGAGAAGCCGCGGTAGTACTGGTCGTAGTCACGCTTGTTCAACGGCAGCGTGACGTAGGTGATGTTGCCCACCTCTTCGGTGCTGATGGTCGGGGTTGCGCTGATCTCGCCACTCCAGCCGAACCAGATGCCACCGGCCTGGCGCAGCGCATCGTAGACACCGACGGCCAGCCCTCCGGCGGCTACCTTGCCCGGTTTGATTGGCGCCACGCGGTTGGAAACCACTACTAAACGGCTCATGGCAGTAAATCTCGCTCTAGTCGGGTTTTGTTCTGGGCTCGGCCGGCACACCGAGTTCGTTCAGCAGCGCTTCGATCCAGTCGCTAACGGCAGTCACCGACGCCACCCGTTCGCGGGCTTCGCTGGGACCGTCGCCGACCTTGATGGATCGACCTCCGAGCGCATTGACGGCGGCAAAGCCGGCTTCGTCGGTGAGGTCGTCGCCAAGGAACACCGGGGTGCGGCCGGCGAACGGCGCTTCCTGCATGAAGGCGCGAATCACCTCGCCCTTGCTCGCGCCGCGGGGCTTGAGTTCGAACACGCACTTGCCGGGCTGCAGGGTCAGTACCTCGGCATAACGCTGGGCGAAGTCTTCAGCGAGTGCACGGGCCACCTCTTCCAGCTCCGGTGCCTGACGGAAATGCAGGGCGAAGGCTACGCTCTTGTTCTCCAGGTGCAGGCCGGGGTGTTCGCTGCAGGCCTGCTGCAATTCATGCTGGATGCGCGCCAGCGCCTGGTTGTCGAGTGCCAGGTTGCGCAGTTCACCCGCGGCATCGCGGCGCTCGGCACCGTGCACACCGGCGGCGGGAAGTTGCAGGGGCGCCAGCAAGGCATCGAGCTGCGCAAGCGGTCGGCCGGAGATCACGGCGACGGGAATGCCGCCGGCATGCAGGCGTTCCAGGGCCGCGAGAGTGGACGGTGGAATGAAGACGAGTTCCGGTCGGGGCTGAATCTCAGCCAGCGTGCCGTCGACATCGAAGAAGAAGGCGTAGCGCCGCGGCTCTGCCGCGGGTTGGTCGTTTTGATCATTCATGCAGAGTAGGACTCCGGATCACGCGCGGTGGTTCGTCCCCTTTTCTCAAGACGGTCAGGCATCTACGGCTGCCGGAAAGGATGGACCCGAATGGCGTTATCGGCCAGCCGACAGTCCTGAATCTTCCCCGGGCGGCCGGGTCACAACCTGCATGACCGACGTTCTGACAGGAGACGATCATGAGCGATCAAAAACCCTACACCCCGACGGAAATCGACGACACCGAAGACCGCATGGGCTCCATCGAACAGCTCGACTTCGATCAGCGCCGTGACGAGCGCAAGGGCCGCGTCGGTGACGAAGTGCCCGGCGAGCAGGTGGCCGACGAGTTCACCGCCGAACGCGCCGCCGAAGCGGGCATGACGGCCGGCGAAGTACCGGATGGCGAAGCCACCATGGACGATTTGGCGCCGGAAACGCTGATCCCCGAGGACGGCGCGCGCTCGCCAAGCGAACGCGGCCATGGCGAGCCGGCGGATCAGGACCTGAGCGTGGTTTCCGAGCATGAGATCGGTGCCGACGTGGATCTCGACGAGGCCGAACTGGGCCGCTACGACCCGCTCGACGGCAAACCCTGGGATGGTCCCGCCAAAGGTGACGAAGACACCGGCCTCAGCGGCGGCGATGCGGTATTGCGCGAGGATGACAGCGTGCTGTCGGACGAAGAACTGGAAGGCGAAGCGCCGCTGGATTCGGGACGGGACAAGCTGCCGGGGGAATAGAGCGGAGCCAGTTGCCGCATTCGCCAGGCGAAAGCGACATGGCCCCGGAGCACATAAGGCGGCCTCTGCTGACTTCCGTAGGCGTGGGGTGGATGTCGCCTTCTACATCCACCTTGACCAGAGCACGGTGGATCGATGAAGCGTGATCCACCCTACGAGACCGACGACAGTCAGCGATGGGGAACCGCGATCGTGACACCGGCAGAACCCCAAGAGCCGGAGCCTCGGCCCGCAGCAGTTAATCCAGCAACGTGCAGGCCATCACCAGCGCATCTTCGCGCCCGTCTGCCGCTGGGTAATACGCCCGCCGCCGGCCGACTTCGTTGAAGCCATAGCGTTCGTAGAGGCGATAGGCCGCAGTGTTGCTCGCACGCACCTCGAGGAAGCACTCGCGGCCGCCGCGTTCGCGGGCGCGCTGCATCAGATGCTCGAGCAGGCGCAGGCCGAGGCCGCGGCCCTGGCTCTGCGGCTTGACGGTGATATTGAGCAGGTGCGCCTCGTCGAGAATCAGGTTGATCACGCCGTGACCGACCTGCTGCTCGCCCTCGAACATGACCCAGCATTCGTAGGCACTCAGCGCATCGTTGAAGATACCGCGCGTCCAGGGGTGGCTGAAGGCGGCGTATTCGATCTTCAACACGGCTTCGATATCCGCCGCGGTCATCGGGCGGAAGCTGACAGCATCACTCATCACACGTGTACTCATGAACCTATGTGCCAGCGCGGCATGCTGCGGCGCAGGGCCTTCCACAGCTCGGCCTTGGCGGCCGGCTGCTCCATCAACTGTTCCAGGCCAGGCATCGCCAGTGCACGACCAAGCCCTTCGACAGCCAGCTCGCGATAGCAGGCGTCGACATCCACCTCGCCAGCAAAACGCAGCGCCGGCCGGCCGATCAGCCAGATGCAATCGCAACCCATGTTTTCCAGCTCGGCGGCCATCACGCCCTGCACGTAATCGCGTGCGGCTTCGCCACCTTGGTCGAGGCTGCCCTTATTCAGCAACGGCCAGCGAATCGGCTCGCCATCGCCCACCTGTTGCGGCTTGTCCGGCAGACGTGCGGCGCGCAGCAGGTCCTTGAGCAGGATGTAGGCCGGGTCGCGGCTCTGGAAGGATTCGCCGGTGGGCAGTTCCACCACCAGCAGCACGTTGCCGGCGCGCATCAGCTGCAGCGAGAAACGTGGCGGCGGTTCGATGGGTTTGGCCGGCTCGGCCGCCTGCTCTTCCGTCGCAGCGGCAACCGGTTCCGGCTGCCTGGGCTCCGGCATGGCGATACGCGGACGCGGCGCCTGCGGCGATTCGACTGCAGGCGCTGCGGGTGCGCGTTCCACTACCGGCGCGGCCACCGGCACCTCGGCTGGCGGGGCGACGGCAATGTCTGGCTCCGCTTCGGGCGCGACCGGCAACAGCAACTCCGGCCGCGACGGTGCAGCGAAAGGCAACTCGGTACGCGGCAGCCAGCTGGCCACCTGCATGGCGTCGAGGTAGGCGCGACGCCGGGCTTCGTTGATCAAACGCCCTCCACCTGCGGATGCGCCTTGGCGCCGACCTGCATCAGGTTCAGCGCGTTGAGATAGGCCTTGGCCGAGGCGACGACGATATCGGTATCGGCGCCGTTGCCGTTGACAATGCGTCCGCCCTTCTCCAGCCGCACGGTGACTTCACCCTGGGAATCGGTGCCCTGGGTGATGGCGTTGACCGAATACAGCTGCAACGTGGCACCCGACTCGGCGATGGTCTCGATGGCCTTGAAGGTGGCGTCCACCGGGCCGGAGCCTTCGGCCTCGGCGCTGCGCTCGGCGCCGTCGACGCTGAGCACCAGCTTGGCTTCGGGGATCGTGCCGGTCTTGCTCGCCACGTCCAGGCTGGCCAGCTTGAAGTGCTCGGGCGCCTCGTCGGCCAGGGTGTCGGAGATCAGCGCCTGCAGGTCTTCGTCGAAGATTTCGTGCTTCTTGTCCGCCAGCTCCTTGAAGCGGGCGAAGGCGGCGTTCAGCTCGTCGCCTTCCAGGGCGATGCCCAGCTCTTCCAGGCGCGAACGGAACGCGGCGCGGCCGGAGTGTTTGCCCATGACCATCTTGTTGGCGTTCCAGCCAACCGACTGCGCGGACATGATCTCGTAGGTCTCGCGGTGCTTGAGCACGCCGTCCTGGTGGATGCCCGACTCGTGGGCGAAGGCGTTGGCGCCGACGATGGCCTTGTTCGGCTGCACCGGGAAGCCGGTGATGCCGGAGACCAGGCGCGAAGCGGCGAGAATGTGCTCGGTCTCGATGCGGGTGTGCACGTCGAGCAGGTCCTGGCGGGTCTTGATCGCCATGACAATCTCTTCCAGTGCGGCGTTGCCGGCACGCTCGCCAAGGCCGTTGATGGTGCATTCCACCTGCCGCGCACCGGCGACCACTGCCGCCAGCGAGTTGGCCACGGCCAGGCCCAGGTCGTTGTGGCAATGCACGGAGAACACTGCCTTGTCGGCGTTGGGAATGCGCTCGAGCAACTGGCGGATGGTGTCGGCGTACTGGTGCGGAATCGCATAGCCGACGGTGTCCGGGATGTTGATGGTACGCGCGCCGGCGTCGATGGCGGCCTCGATGATGCGGCAGAGGAAATCGATCTCCGAACGCCCGGCGTCCTCGCAGGAGAACTCCACGTCGCCACACAGGCTGCGCGCCTTGCTCACCGCGCGCACGGCCTGCTCGACCACCTGCTCCGGCTGCATGCGCAGCTTGTACTGCATGTGGATCGGGCTGGTGGCGATGAAGGTGTGGATGCGCCCGGCGTTGGCACCGGCCAGTGCTTCGGCAGCGCGCTCGATGTCGGCATCGACGGCGCGCGCCAGGCTGCACACGGTGCTGTCCTTGATGTGGTCGGCCACCAGCTTCACCGCGGCAAAGTCGCCCGGGCTGGCGATGGCGAAGCCCGCCTCGATCACGTCCACCTTCAGCCGCTCCAGCGCCCGGGCGATGCGCAGCTTCTCCTCGCCGGTCATGGACGCGCCGGGGCTCTGCTCGCCGTCGCGCAGGGTGGTGTCGAAGATGATGACGCGATCGTTGCTGCTCATAGGAAATCCTCACGGCTGCCGAGCGCCTCTCATGGGGCGCTGTAGTCCGTGGATTGTCGCGTGAAATGAACAAAGCGGGAAGGCGAAGCTGCAAGCCTCAAGCCTCAAGCCTCAAGCCTCAAGCCTCAAGCCTCAAGCCTCAAGCCTCAAGCCTCAAGCCTCAAGCCTCAAGCCTCAAGCCTCAAGCCTCAAGCCTCAAGCGAATCAGTGTGGGGCCGCCATGGAACAATGAAGTCGCGTAGGGTGGAAAACGCCGAAGGCTTTTCCACCAATGGGGGAGCGCCGTGGAAAACGCTTCGCGGTTTTCCACCCTACGCAGGCCAGAACGCCCATGTTGGCTCGTAGGGTGGATGGCGCTTTCTCCATCCACCGCAGCGCCGCCGACAAAGCGAAAGACCCCGCTGCCGAAACAGAGGGGCCTTTCGCTTTTGCTTGCAGCTTATGGCTTGAAGCTTGTGGCTGCCTTACTGGTCCCAGGGGCGGTCGCCGCGCTCATCGTTGATCCGCGTGGGCAGACCCATCACATCGAGCAGCTTGAGGAACGGCTGGGCCGGCAGCTCTTCGACGTTGACCATGCGCTGCGCATCCCACTCGCCACGCGCTACCAGCAGCGCGGCGGCGACCGGCGGCACGCCGGCGGTGTAGGAGATGCCCTGGCTGTCGGTCTCGGCGTAGGCCTCTTCATGGTCGGCGACGTTGTAGATGAACAGCTCGCGCGGCTGGCCGTCCTTCTCGCCCTTGACCACATCGCCGATGCAGGTCTTGCCGGTATAGCCCGGCGCCAGCGAGGCGGGATCGGGCAGCACAGCCTTGACCACCTTGAGCGGGACCACTTCCAGGCCTTCGGCGGTGCGCACCGGCTGCTCGGAGAGCAGGCCGAGGTTCTTCAGCACGGTGAAGACGTTGATGTAGTGCTCGCCGAAGCTCATCCAGAAACGGATGTTCGGTACATCGAGGTGCTTGGACAGCGAGTGCACCTCGTCATGACCGGTCAGGTAGAGGCTCTGTTCGCCCACGACCGGCAGGTCGTCGGTACGCTTGACCTCGAACATGCGATTGGTCGTCCACTGGCTGTTTTGCCAGCTGTAAACCTGACCGGTGAATTCGCGGAAATTGATTTCCGGGTCGAAATTGGTGGCGAAATACTTGCCGTGGGAACCGGCGTTGACGTCGAGGATGTCGATCGACTCGATCTTGTCGAAGTATTCCTGCTGCGCCAGGGCAGCGTAAGCGTTGACCACGCCTGGGTCGAAACCGACGCCGAGGATGGCGGTGACGCCCTTTTCCTGGCACTCGGCCAGGTGCTTCCACTCGTAGTTGCCATACCACGGCGGGGTTTCGCAGATCTTGCCCGGCTCTTCGTGGATCGCGGTATCGAGATACGCGGCGCCAGTGTCGATGCAGGCGCGCAGCACGGACATGTTGAGGAAGGCCGAACCGACGTTGATGACGATCTGCGATTCGGTTTCGCGAATCAGTGCCTTGGTCGCTTCCACGTCCATGGCGTCCAGCGCATAGGCCTTGATCTCGCCGGGCTGCTTGAGGCCGCCCTTGGCTTGCACGCTGTCGATGATGGCCTGGCATTTGGAGATGTTGCGCGACGCGATAGCAATACGACCGAGTTCGTCGTTGTGCTGCGCGCACTTATGGGCCACCACCTTGGCGACACCTCCTGCACCAATGATAAGAACGTTTTTCTTCAATTGTTTCACCCCCTTGTACTGCGGCCTCAGGAAAGGCTGGACAGGTAATCGTTAAAGTCGAACTCACGCACCACCTCGACGCTGCCGTCGAGCTGCTTTACCACGATGGACGGCATTTTCAGGCCGTTGAACCAGTTTTTCTTGACCATGGTGTAGCCTGCCGCGTCGATGAACGACAGCCGATCGCCGATGGCCAGCGGACGATCGAATTGGTACTCACCGAAGATGTCCCCAGCCAGGCAGCTCTTTCCGCACACCATGTAGCTGTGCTCGCCGTCGTTGGGCGCCATCTTGGCGTTGAGGCGGTAGATCAGCAGGTCGAGCATGTGCGCCTCGATGGAGCTGTCGACCACCGCCAGGTTCTTGCCGTTGTACAGGGTGTCGAGCACCGTGACTTCCAGCGAAGCACTCATGGTGATCGCCGCCTCGCCGGGCTCCAGGTAGACCTGCACGCCGAATTTTTCCGAGAACGCTTTCAGCCGTGCGCAGAAGGCATCCAGCGGATAGCCTTCACCAGTGAAGTGGATACCGCCGCCGAGGCTGACCCACTCGACCTTTTCCAGCAGGTGGCCGAAGCGCTCCTCGATGGTGGTCAGCATCTGGTCGAACAGTTCGAAGCTGGCGTTCTCGCAGTTGTTGTGGAACATGAAGCCGCTGATCTTGCCGATCACCGCCTCGATCTTCGCCGGGTCGTGCTCGCCCAGGCGGCTGAACGGCCGCGCCGGGTCGGCGAGCAGGTAGTCGGAGCTGCTGACCTGCGGATTGACGCGCAGACCGCGGATGGTGCCCTCGGTGCGTTCAGCGAAGCGCTCCAGCTGGCCGATGGAGTTGAAGATGATCTTGTCGCAGTTGGCGACCATCTCGTCGATCTCGTCGTCGGCCCAAGCCACGCTGTAGGCGTGGGTTTCGCCGGCGAACTTCTGCCGGCCGAGCTTGAGCTCGTACAGCGAGGACGAGGTGGTGCCGTCCATATACTGCTGCATCAGGTCGAATACCGACCAAGTGGCGAAGCACTTGAGCGCCAGCAGCGCCTTGGCACCGGAGTTTTCGCGCACGTAGGCGATCTTCTCCAGGTTGCCCAGCAGCTTCTGCTTGTCGATGAGGTAATACGGCGTCTTGATCATGTCTACGTGCCCCCAGGTAGTTCGCCCGGCGGGAGCCGGCAGCTCCCCGTTTGCAAAAGCGGCGAATTGTGCCGATTACCGGCGCAGATCGAAATAGATTTTCAACACTTCGTCACCATTGAAGGACATCCGGTAGCACCTATATGGCTGCAAGAGCCGATGCTAGACAGGCTAACCCGCGTGCAATGACGTTCAAATGAATCGCCCAGTTAATTGTCTGGCACCGCATTCAGCGCGCGTCCGATTGTCCGGCGGGCCTTCAGCCGGCTGTCAATGCAGTACAATTCGCGCTTTTTCACTGGCAGGACTGGCGCCTCGATGATCGAACCCAAGCGCGTACTGCGTGCCCTCGCCGAACACTGGGCTCTGCTCGAACCGCTGTGCGAGCGCTTCGATGCAGGCACCCTGAGCCTGGTCGAGCTGCGCCACCAGCTGGCGGCGCAACTGCCCGAAGGCACGCCCACCGATATCACCGCCCTGCTCGACCAGTGGATTCGCCTGGATATCCTGGTGCCGGTGGCCAAGAGCCCCAACCGCTTCGAGCTGAATGCGCAGATCCACGACTTCCTCGCCTACCTGCGCCGCGAGCACCGCCTCGGCCTGTGCCTGGAGATCGAAGCCTACCTGCGCCACCTGGAGCGCCTGGCCGGGCATATCCTCGATGCCTTCGAGATCCGCGACGGCAACGACCTGGCCCGCCAGTTGCGCCTGCTCGACATGCGTGTGCGCGACGTGCTGAAGAAGCTCGACAACGACGAGCAGGCGCTGGTTGCGGTCGCCGACCGGGCCAAGACCAGCGACCGCCAGATTCCACTGCGCCAGCGCTATGCCGAAGTCCTAGCAACCTGGGACGAATACGTCGAGCCAATGATCCAGCTGGTCTCCGCCGACGGCGCCTTCGAGCAGGGCGTGCACCGCGTCGAGCAGGTGCTGATGAAGCTGCTCGGCGAGCAGCAGCGCCTCGGCCAACTGGTGGACGACGACCTCTTGCTGCGCACCCATGCGCGCATCCTCGAAATGCAGACCACCGCCCAGTTGACCCTGCGCAAGGCCCGCGAACTGCTGCTGCCGCTGCGCGAGGAAGCACGCCGGCACAACGCCGTGACCCGCGGCGCCGCGCTGGCATTGTCCGCGATCCGCAAGAAGGGCCTGGATGCGGTGCCGC
>Ga0315336_1004701_pt1 | contig 15794 bp, 35 predicted proteins | sample ASW5metaG_FD_204512 | JGI IMG/M metagenome (GOLD analysis project Ga0315336, IMG submission 204512) | Ammonia-oxidizing marine archaeal communities from Monterey Bay, California, United States - ASW #5 | ecosystem: Environmental > Aquatic > Marine > Intertidal zone | place: USA: California...
TACGATGGGTTCTGGTTTGTTGGGCTTCGGTCGGCTACGCCCCGGTAGGGTAATCTTCGGCTTGGGGAAAAGATTTATTAATTAAAATGCATAATTGAATTTAATAACTAGGGTGTAAGAAAGGAATATTACATGAACACCTTTAATGATGGCGGAAGAAAAGAAGCAGGATACAAAGGGACTACAGGAGACTGTGGTACAAGAGCAATTGCGATTGCTTGTCAACTCCCTTACCAAGAAGTTTACGACATGGTGATTAAGCACGCTGGTCGTGAGCGTATTAGTAAGCGCAAGAAGAGCAAGTCTCATCCACGAACAGGCATCTATATGGTAACCATGAAGCGCATTATGGAGGCTTTGGGATGGAAGTGGAAGGCAACTATGGGCATAGGAACAGGTTGCAAGGTTCATCTTGATTCAGATGAGTTACCTAAAGGCAGGATTATCTGTCGTGTTAGCAAGCATTATGTTGCATTAATTGATGGGGTTATTAACGATACGCACGATTGCTCAAGAGATGGCGGTAGGTGCGTGTATGGATACTGGTATAAAGAAAATGCATAATCTAATCATAACTATTGAATAGTAAATTAGGAACAATTACAATGAATGAAATTACTACAATGAATGATATTAGTGAACTATTGAATAAGAAAGAAAAACTACACAAGGATCTTCAGCCATACCTTTGTTTTGAAAAGGGTCTTGGCGCTATGTCTCTTAAGCATCCTTTGGTGTTTCAGGTTTTTTATAGCCCAGATTTAAATGCTATGTGCAACAACACGTACAAGCAGAAAAAGCAATGCATTAAAGAATACATTGAAGAGAAGAACTATTCTCAAATTTTGTGGATGTACGAGAGACCGCATCGAATTGATGCTTTCCTGGAGCATGTCGTCCCAAATCTCTCGTTCCGTTCTGATGAATATTGGGATTTGCTGAGAAGTCTTATCATAGATAGTGAAAACATCTGGCAGTGGAAGTCAAGATATGAGAATTTGGTTATCAATGTAGAGGTTGAACACGCTCGCAAGATGATGGAAGATGAGGAAAGAGAATTCTTCGATAATCTCCCTGATGAAGTGACTATCTATAGAGGCGCGTTAGAGTTTGAGGATGGAACTTCAAATATTGATGGCTACTCCTGGTCTCTTGAACGAGGGATAGCAGAGTTCTTTGCAAATCGTTTCGCGAGAGACGGAGATACTCCAGTTATTGTCGAAGGCACGGTCGCCAAGGATAAAATCAGATCATACTTTTCTGGTCGAGACGAGAATGAGATAGTTGCAGACTACGACGATGTGACTTCTTTAAAAAGATCTTGATTTGATCTATAAGAATTTGTGCAAAATGATTTTCTCAGATCTATACTAATTATGAGTTATGGACGATAAAGAAAATGTGAAAGATGATCGTTCAAGGATGAAAGACATGAGTCCAGAAGAACTAGAACAGTGGCTAGGTAGATTAAGAATGGCTAATCGCTGTTGCAATGACAACTCTAGTGTTACTCAAGAATGTAAAAATGCCCAGCAGACAAGAGAAACACAAGAATCGCCAAAGAACAACCAAGACAAAGTGGGCTGAACTAACCTTTAAGAAGTAGAATTATTCAAACGATGTCAGACTGTAAAAGTATCGTTCTTTACCAACAAGCGCAAGAGACTATGACTAATGGTCTGTTATGGGATTATGAAAAGAGCCCAATAACTCATGTTTGTTCAATTGACAATAAAGACCTAACTGCTTGTGGAGTAAGGGTTCGCGGACCAGACTATGGCTGGCGCAAAATGAAAAAAGATTTAGAGCCTACGTGCCCGATGTGCAAGAAAGAATTTGAAAAATTCAAACAAATGGCTGCGACTACTGTAGTTGTAGCCACTTCGTAATGCATTACACATCAGGGAGCGTAGCTCAGTTGGTAGAGCAACCGCCTTTTAAGCGGTTGGTCGCGAGTTCGAATCTCGCCGCTCCCATTAAGGCGGCTGTGGCGGAATTGGCATACGCGACGGACTTAAAATCCGTTGTCCATTGAGGACATGTGGGTTCGAGTCCCACCAGCCGTATTTCTTTTATAAGTCATGCATTGGGATTTTTCAATATCTATACTAAATAAGAATCGCAAACAATAATTCTTTATTTAATAAAAGGCTTCCCTAATGGATGCATTTAAGCCTAAGACATGGAAAGAAATTGCACGACACATCAGTGTTATTGAGGGAGAGACAGTTAGTACTCATGTTGTTCAGAGTTCATATCGCTTAGCATTAAAAAAGCTTGGCGCAGCGCTGGCTGGCGATCCGTTGGTAAAGGACTGGATACGTGAAGAGTCGTGGGATAATGATAAAAGGGAATCACGCATTTCTTCAAGCAACGAGTGGTTTCCCTCTTCGGTATGAATACACTTTACAAATATGAGAACTACATAAAATGGCAAAGAAAAATCAAGCACAATTAGATTCACACACTGCGAATATTACAAAAGTTGGCAGCCCTCGTACCTCAAAGCTTTTTAGTAAAAAAGGGAATGCTGCTGCAAGAACTTCAAAAAAAGGCAATGGCAAGAGACTTAGATAGTTCGGGCCCCATCGTCTAGCGGCTAGGACATCAGGTTTTCATCCTGGGAACGGGAGTTCGATTCTCCCTGGGGTCACTTTAAGCTCCCGTAGCTCAGTTGGATAGAGCAGCGGTCTTCTAAACCGCAGGTCACACGTTCGAGTCGTGTCGGGAGTGTTTTAATTTATTATTTAGTTTAAAAAATGCATAATCTTATTAAAATATATTAACAATGAGTAGTATTACGGGAATGAAAAAAAGTGACGTTCTTGGTTATTTAAAAGAACAGGGGATAGAAGTGTTCCTTTCTTTTGAAGAAGGATATGACAAAGACGGCAACAGCGTATCGCCCATATCAGATGAAGAAGGGATATTTGTTGGACATGGGGAAGGTGTCACGGATATCCAGCAATACTGGGGATTTTCCGGTCAGACTGGATTCTCTACTTTTGATGTCCCTATGACGGAAGACAAGGCTCAGTATGCCTCTGCCCTCTTTTATAGGTTAGTGAATGAACACAACATGCATTTTGAAGATGCTGAAAAGTTCAGTTGCGCATACGTGCATACTTATAAAGTTATGCAAGAGCCAATGACAGAAGAAGAACAGGAAGAGGTTAGGAAAAGGCTACTTGATTGTATAGATAAGGGTAATGTTGAGATTTTGTGATTCCTAAAAATGGGTAGAATTTATTAGAAAAATTACTGGCTTCATCACTTTTTTGATTCTATACTATGGCGTCGCAAACTTAATAATATGCGTGTAATCATTTGATCGAATTAACGAAAAGGTTTTGAACCAGAAGGCTTTTATCTTAGTAACGAGATCTCTATTTCAAATTAAATGCCGAAGGGATTTGGCAATCGTAAAAACTAAAGTCAGTAAACAAAAGGATTAATTACTGACCAGTCTGGAGTTTTTTAAATGCAACGAACTCTTAGTTCACACCGTCGTCCTGTTTTTAATGTTTATCACCAGAATCCATTGATGAATAACAACATCATGCTTGCTATGAATCCGGAAATGGCTGAGGAAGTCATCAAACTTGTTCACGAATGCTGTGAAACGGATGGTGGATTACAAGATCGCGAAGAGTATCCTCACCTGTACAGCCTTTGCGACAGGTTACAGTCAAACCTTGACTGGTCACGGATGCAAGCCCTGAGGCGACAAAACGGATACGTTGATGGGTTAGATGAGAATGGAACAACCGAACCGGTTGGTGTAGATTCTTTTCTGAATAACGTAGACTCACAGAATGGATTTTCGGTGAGTCACTAAATGTAAAAGTACAAAAAGATTCTTTAAGAAAAGAGCGTCCAACTCGGGCGTTCTTTTTTTATTGTGTGGTTTTTTATGCCAAAGATTTCTGCATTGGGACATTCAAATCTCTATAGTAGATAAGCGTAGTCCACTTTAACTAACAAACAGTCTAACGAAAACATCTACAGGAGACTTCCATGGCCCGTACACCACGAAACAGAATTGGTATAAACGTAATAGATCCGAACACCGCTTTGGATTATCTTAAACAGTTTGCCGACATGAACATACAAGCAGCCGGGGGTTACGGCAAAAACGTAAACAATGACGGATGGGTAACTCAGGCTGGTCCAATGACAGTAGAGAACCAAGGGCACATCAAGGCGATGTGCTGGTCAGTATTTGTTCTTGCACTTCGTGCAGACAAGAATGACAACGAAGCCGCAGCAATTATAAGTAACATTTGCCCAATCGCTACTGCTGCTGCAAATTTCAAAATGAATAATGAGCTGACCGCCAGCATCGAAGTGAAACCAGAAGGTGAAACGACAAAAGTTGCGAATGTTCATGGTTCGCACGCATATCAACCGCATCAAGGTTGATAAAATTTATCTTAGGAGGATAATACCATGCTAACATTGGCAACAGTATCGGGATTCCTTGGAACAGTTTGGTTTTCAATTCTTGTATTTATAGCAGGCGCGTTCATAGGAGCGCCTCTCTGGAATTGGACAAAACAGTTCTTACCTTGGAACAAATGACCCCCCGTTAGAAAATCATTTTTCTAGCTATAAAACAGCCACCTAAACGGTGGTTGTTTTTATTTATTAAATATATTTGCTTTAAAATGCATAAATTAACTACAATAGTAAGGTATGAAGACAATAGAACTCCCATGCTATGGGTTCGTAATCGAACTTTCTGATGATGGAAATAGTGGAAGTGTGAAATCTCGCCTTTCAAGTAAGATGGATGATGAGCCTTTTACTCAATCTCCAATGGATTTTGTATCAGATGAGAGTTTAGACGAGTATCATTTCTATGTAAATGCTATCGAATCGTTAGTATTGGCTCATGCTTGTGCTGGAATCGACATTGAGTCGCCAGCATATATAGAAGGAATAGAAACGACTGTTGAAGCAGTTGCTAATAAATTATAGGATTGTAAAATGCACGCAACTTTTGTATTTCTAATTGATGGTATTGAAGGCAAGTCCGACTCTTCTGATATGAAGGAAGTAATTGACGAAGTAGTTACTACCTTTGAGTCTCGTTACGGTTATGTTTGTGATGAGAATAACTGGTGGCAACCAGAAGCAGTGCTTTTTCAGGATGGCACAATTGTAAATGCCTGTCTTAGTGAGGAAAATGATTGGCGTGGTAGAGATAAATTTGCTGACCATGTAATGGATAAGTGTCCAGATGACTCCGAACGATGGAAGTGGGGTAAGGAATTTGCGATGCAATGTACCGCACTGGAGTTGGAACTTTACGGTTCTGACAGTTTTGGTCTTGCCCCTAAAGGCAGTGAAAGAGCAGAGAAGAAGAAGACTGTAGGCGAGTTGTCTTACGATGAACTCATAGATGCGGTAGGCAGGGAAGTCCCTAGTGCATTGTCCAAGATGTATGCCACTGTTTCTGCTGGCGATGTATCCATGCAGGGTCATGTCAGTTCGATGCGGACGGAAGATAATGATTATTCAGCGGATGTTCGTATGAGCAATTACAAGAGGTCGAAGATTTCTAGTACTTTTGAACTGTTTGTGGAATCTGATATTAAACCTTTTACTCGCTACACTGAATCGCCTAATAAGTATCGTTGCTTTGACCTAAGGCACGATTCGTACGGAGTTGATGTCACCGATGACACCGTTATGCTCTTCGTTGATATCCACACATAAGGAGAATTTTAATGGCTGGCAGACCAATTAAAGAAATTATAGAAGAAATGGCTGAGGGCGCTCGTCTTATTGATGAAATGCGAAAAGACGGAAGACTTCCTCCTGATTTCAACATGGAATACTGTATGGCATTACGCGAAGAGTTGATGAGTAGGTCAAAGGGCAGATCGAGCAGACCATCTTTTCAAGATGTCCTCGACTATGCCTCTTCTGTAGATAGTGCAAACAACTTACCAAGCAATGTTGGGAAAGACCCCTCTGCTCTTGGATGGCAAGCACGCGCTTCTATGTATAACGCAGGAAGTAAAAAGAAGTTCAAGCCACTGAGGACTTCCAATTCCAATTTGGATATGGACTTGAAAGACCAAGCAGGATGGGACTATGGCACTAGCGACATATTCCCAGAGATATAAAAGGATTTATTAAATGGAACACACATTACTGGCAGATGGATTCGAAAAGGCGTTCACTGGGTACTTCCAAAGAGTTGGAAAGCCCAAGGTTGCTGTTTACGATTATGAGAAATGCTTAAAAGTTCTAGTAGAACGTGATGGAATGGGTTTGTCTGAGGCTGACGAATATTTGCAGTTCAATACTGTAGGTGCTTGGGTCGGTGAAGGAACTCCTGCGTTCATGTACACAACAGACATTGATTCTTTCAACGATTTATGCGATTCAGAAAAGGTATGACATGGATAGCTTTGAGCAAAACTCCGTAAAACTGATGAAGGCTGGGTATGTTTTTGCAATGGCAAATATTCTGGATGGATGTGTCTCTGGATATCCCCCTTGCTTGATGCCTATGTGGGTTCGCGAAGCAGATAAAAATAATACGGAAAAAGTTCATGCTATCTTGGGTTCAGAGCCGAAGGTAGGAGAGAACCCAGAGGTTGAGCTAGATCGTACAAAAATGCAATCCCTAATTTTCGCACCACTGATGAATGAATTATGAAATCGAGGTAGACAATGAATAATGAAAATAATATACAAGACAATATTGGTAATGTACTCGCTGAACTTTTAGAAGACGACCTTTTAAATATTTCTGTTGATGCTACGGGAGAATTCCATTACAGCCTAAACGAGAATGGCAAAAAGATCGCTGAGTCCATTCTTGGGATTGATAGAACTGAGCCGGAGGGTCATAATGCCTAGCCATTGTAAAAACACTAACTGTCCTAATTGCTATGAAGTGATACACAAAGAAGGCACCACACATAATCATATGTTCTCTTTGGCATTTTCTGTGGATTCTAAATTTAAAGACGGATGGGATTGTCTTGAACATGAATCAGAAGAAGTGTTATCTAGGCTCATGGAGCGCATTGCAGGAATAATTCAGGAAGGTGTTGCCAAGTCAGAGGCTTTCGGATGTGATGATACATATGAAATCGATCCTGAAATGAAAAATGCATAATACCGACACACTGATACACTGAGCATTTTCCTAATGAATGACCGAGTAGTAGATCGGCTTATAACACCGGAGACTTCTTCTCCTCGTAGTGGCGAAATATCTCCAGTTGAGAATTTCAAGTTGCCCGAAGAGAAGTTAGCAGTCTTTATAGCTGCTCGCGTCGCTTCCACAGCTGGAAGAAAATCTAGCGTTAATATTAAAGAATTGTCCAAAAAGACCAACATCAGCCCTGGTGATTTGATAGTATTTCTATCTGATACTAATAATCTGGCTAAAATAAGACAACGTGTTTCCAAGAGAATGTATACCGTTAAGATACTGATAGACGGTGATTTAGTTCACTTGAAGGCTGCTTGCTAAAAAGATTTATTAATTATTTAGTTTAAAAAATGCATAAACTAATTTAAAATAAAAGAAGTAACCGGTGTGGTTACTTACCCTACATATGAGTGATGGGTATTTTGGTTCAGTTAGGCAAGCCACTTTAGGAGAATATGACAATGGCTGATTTAGAAAAGCGCAAGTACACTATTAAGGGTACTGCACCTCTTATGTTGCACAACGGGCAACTCGCAAATCCGTTGAACGAAATCGCACGAGCGATGAAGAAAATCTCCGGTAAACGCGGAAAAACAGATGAAGACTTACAAGACCTCAGCAACCTTGAATGGCGCGGTGGTCTTTATATCAATAGTGATGGTTTTCCCTGTATCCCTTCTAACCTCCTCAAGGCGACGATTGTTAACGCCGCCAAGAAGAAGAAGTTGGGTAAGCAGTTCACAGCAGGACTTTTTGTTTATGACAATCCAGTCATTCAACACGAAGGTTCAGACGACATTGACGAACTCTCTCAAGACCCTACTTTCCGTGACCAACGAATGGTTAAGGTTCAGACTAGTAAGGTTCTGCGAACCCGTCCTATTTTCCCAACTTGGGAATTGACGTTCGAAGTTATGTATCTTCCAGATGTGGTAGATGCGCGTGACATCGACGAAGCAATGAATACTGCGGGCTATATTATTGGCTTGGCAGAGTATCGACCAGAGTTTGGTCGATTTGAGGTAACTTCAAGTAGTTGATATAATAGGGGCGGTCAGCACTGACCGCCCCTATCTACTACGAAAGGATTTATTAAATGGATATCCCTAACACTGCTGACGATTACGAAGTTCAGCCACAAAAGAATATTACAGAGGAAGAGCAATTGAGAACTGAAGTAGATGAAGAATTCAGTGAAGACATGGAAGAAGTGTCACTGCCTCCCTCAGTTCAGGGTGTGACAGAAGTTCCCTTGTCATCTGGACTTCATGAGGCTCGCGTTCGTCCAATTGACCCTCGCGAGTTAAGTTATGGGTCTGTCATCTCTGTTGAACAGATTGAGGAAGCATTTAATGTTTCCAGAAAAGATTACAAAGAGTATAACCTCGCTCGTTTAGTGATGAGAAACTTCGTTGAGAAGCATCTTCCTGATGTTCTCGGTACTAGAATATTTATTAAGAATGCAGGTGACGGCTTGAGGATTTTACCTCCAAGTGAAGTTGCTGAAGAGATGCGAAGGCGAACGATGAAGGCTGTCAGTTCGATGCGCAAAAGCGCAGATGTCGGAACAGATACTGCTTCATTAGAAGACTTGACTCAGGAACAGCGAGCGGAACTTCATGGAGAATTGGCTATGTCTGGCATCATGCGACAGGCTCATCTTCAAGGGATGAAGAAGAGAAGAAAACTCTTGCAAGCCCCTGTTGAAGAGCATAAACCCTTTCTGCCAGAGAATTTAAGCGCAGAAATCAAGCCTATTGATGATGATACTCAAGAAAATGAAGCCTGATTTTTGCTTGAGCCTTGCTAAAAAGATAGAATATATAAAAGAGGCTATTTTTCCCACCAGTTAAAAATGCATAATCTTATTAGGACTACACAATAGTTCAATAACGAAAAGTGGTCTTAATAATAGGAGAAACCACAATGGCTCATGGAATTATGGAAAATGACCTTATCCTTGTAAAGGATGAACAAGCGTGGCATGGCAAGGCTCATGTCTTCACCGAAGAGAAGTCGGGTCGTGCCGCCCAGTTGGAAGTCGCCCCCTATCGTCTTGAGAAGCATCCTTCTTTTGATAGAAACGGGACTGAGATTCCTGACTCTTACTATCTTGAGCGTAACGATACACGAGAACCGATTGCTGGCAATCTTGGCTCAGACTATTGTCCGATTCAGCCAGAAGAGATTTCTGACATCGTTGACCAGATTGTGGTCAATCCCGGCATCGGTCGTGTTACCTCTTGCGGTACAGTGAACGGTCATCAGGACTTTTGGATTGACTGCGAGATTGATAAAGAGTTTCGTAACGGTGATGATGTTAACAAGCCGTTTGTTAGTTTCAGCAACAACAACACAGGTCGTAGGAAGTTCCTTGGTGGCGCTCACTTGCATAGAGTGGTCTGCAACAATACTCTGAATCTTGCCAATCGCGAGATGAAGCATAGTCCACGATGTGTTGCTATTCGTCACAGTAGGAACGCGAGCGAGCGTCTTATGAATGCCAAGAAGACTCTCGGAATCGTTCTTGCTACCTTCGACCAGTTCGATGCAGAGATGCACGAAATGATTTCGAAGACGATGGATGCTTCTGATGTTAGTCGCTTCTACGATATGGTGATGCCTTATCCTGCGAAGCCTCAGGATGAAGAGGGTCTTGATAAGTATGACCGTCGTTACAACAAGGTTCATCGAATCCGTCAACAGTGGCTTGGTACTCTTCACGAAGAGTCTGACAAGTTGTCCGCTCCATCAAACCTCTGGTTGGCTCTCAACTCTGTGACGAATTGGCAACAGCATGACAGTTCTGTTCATGGCTCAAAGACGAACCAAATGAAGCGTGAGGCTAGCAATCGTTTCGGTGCTAACTACAATAAGACAAATGATGTTCACGACATTGCTTACGCGATGTTGAGGGCTTGATTCCCTTGAGGGGGTCGTCCGAAAGGGCGACCTCTCTCATTTCGTTCGGTTCAGGTAAGGTCGGGTAGGATCAGGTAGTGTTAGGTATCGCTTGGGTGTGCAAGGGTGGGCTACGGTCACGACCTTCCCATATTCCTAACGGAGTATAGGGAAGATTCTTACGGTCGGGTGAGATTCGGTGGGCTTAGGCAAGGCAGGGAACGGTACGTTAGGGTTAACTTTTCTTTATTAATTCAGCATTATAAAAATGCATAATTTGATCAGGAATATAAGGTATGGCAACTATGAAGAAAATTACTCTGGAGTTTGACCATTCCATGACTTACGAACAGAAGCAAGTTCTAGTAGAGAAGGGGACTCGGGGTAAGAAGTCAACGGTGAGGCGTTACAAGAAAGTGGAAGTCAAAAATCCCAAGGCTTGGGAAGTGATTACAATAGAGAATTCCGTAAAGTACACTCCCGGAGAGAGACTAGATAAGTCTGCTGTTGACCGTATGTGTTCTGGAGCGGCTTGGGAAGTCTTGGTTGGTCAGCCGGGGCAGTTCAAGACTCAACACAGCAGGTATTAAGCCATGGCTAATAATTATTTGCAACTCAGTACGAGTATTGAGAATATCACTCCAGAAGAAAAGAAATGGATTGATGATAATATTGAGAAGTTCTCCCAACGGGATGATGATGGTGATGACTACGCCACTTTTCAGTGGGATTGGGATGGGGATGGCTCATACCTCTGGATTTATGGAGAAGAATACGCAGAGACAGAAAATATTGCAGATTTCATGCAAGCGTTTCTGAAAGAGAACCGCCCGGAAAGTTCTCTTTACTTTTCGTGGGCAGAGACTTGTAGCAAACTGCGTATCGACAACTTCCACGGCGGTGCATATTTTATAACTGCAAAAGAGCAGAAGTTCGTTAGTAGTTTTGCATTCATCTCGAAAGAACTTGAATCTAGCAATAGAGGATGGCAATCGCAATAGGGGTGTCAAATATCCTGCGGTTAGGTAAGGCCAGGTCTAGGTGGGATAAGGTGCGGTGTGACCCGGTAAGGTATGGTTAACTTATCTAAAAATGCATAAAGTTATTTATTAATAGAGAACATGGACGCACATTGTGTGTGCGTTGTTATTTGGAGAAGAATTATGTTTTTTGTAGACTGCGAAAAATCAATGGAAGATGCAATTACGATTGCTCGTACTATGTCTCGGAATCCAGTTGATTCCGAATTTGATTTATGTTTTCCTAATCAGGAAATGTGCCATCTTTTCATGAACGAAAGCATGAAGGATTTAAGAAAGAATAAAAAAGACACAAGGAGCAATTTAAGAATTAACATTCACATTAAAAGCGAGAATCACAATGGAAGCGACCTTTATTAACACTTATAAATCAGATGCAAAACCATTAACACAAGACCTGTACAAGTTATCTGGTCCTGTTGAATATGAGTATACTGAACAGACTAGTTACACTGAACATGTAGTTGCGTCTCGTTCTTGTATCCCAATTACAAATGAATGGGAGGTTTATATATTTCCCTCTGATAAAGATGGAAACATTTTAGACTACTCAGAATTGTATGGAGAAAAAGGATGGCATAAGACATCTGATGTCATGGACAGATACATGCGGCATATGGAGAAATACGATGCATAAAGACCTGTACACTTTAAACAATCCTACAATTAAAGTAGGTAATGATGACCACTCTGTTGAGATTCCTTTGAAATCATTTCTTAGTATTAGAGATGGCGAGTCTGTAAGACAGGCATGTCCTAATCTAAATAAGTGTGATTATGAATTTCTTGAGAGGGGTCAACTTCCGGGTCGTCAAGAAGAGTATTTTGTAGAATTATAGGATTATTAAATATGATTAAGAGGATACACATCAATCAGCACATCATAAAACGGAACAAGAAGACAGGTGAGCGTGAGCCTGTCATAACGGTCAAAACATATAAAAGTAATGACTATGCTAGCTCTGTGGAAATATTGGGAACAAGCAGAGTTATTTACAGTCCTGACAAGCCTTTACCTTGTGGGGCGACGGTGTGGATAGAAACTGATGCGGAAGTTAAAATTATTCCATGAATATTTATTTATTAAAGATTAGAAATGCATAATCTTTCTTATTTGTTACACTGAATCATTGCATTATGTCGGGTAAACCGATATAGTGAATTCGTCAGAGCAGGACGCTGGTCTGGCAGTGAGTGGCTGAATAAAGATCTGTCAGGGTCTTAAAGCACGCGTCGGGTTGTGGTGACCTTGCCAACGGTCAAGTGACTGAGGCAGTCTCCTACCAGAGATGGAGCGGTACAATTAGGGACAAATCAACTTGATCTGACCCCGAAAGTTGCAGGTAATCAAGTATTCCTGTGTCACAATGACCCCTCTCAGGGAAACCTGAGGGGGGTCACTTTTTGTGTTCCGGTAGGTTTTGTTTCGTTGAGGCTGGCTCGGGTTTGGTTGGATGAGATATGGTGCGGTTCGGTTACTTTTTAGGATTCCATAACATTGACACTGAAAAGCGAGTTCTTTTTGGCTTTCAGAAACAAAAATGACTACACTAAAATGTGGTTATTGAATTATCAAAGCTGGACATATTCATCTTCCTCTGGTGTGTCTTCGCTTTTTGTGTTTGCCTAACGCTTGCAATTATAGGAGATGCACGTTGTAAGCGGAATAAGGAGTTCCCATATGAGTAACTGTCGTCTTTCAGATGACTTGGCGAAGATACGAGCAATGATTGATAATAAAAGATTCATAAATGCTAAGTCGATGTCTTTTGACCTGTTATATTCGGCAGGAGGCTTGAGCCCTTATTGGACAGATGAAGAAGTGCAATTCATAAAAACCATTGTGTCTGCTCAATCCCATGAGGAGATGGAAGAACTCCTGGAGTGGGTGTAGGCAATAATAAATCTCTCTTCTCTCTTCCCGAGTGAGAGGCTCGACGCTAAAACGTTGGGTCTCTCACTCTTTTCATAAATGCATAATATCTTTCCCAACTTAAAACAAAGGATAAGCAATGAGTGACAAACTTATATTTCAAGATGGGCAGCAAGCATCCGTGGTATTTGAAAGCCTCGTTAGTGCATGGGATGCCTTTAAATGCATTCTTGATAATTCAGAGGAGATCCAGCATTTGGCTGAGTTTGATCTTGATGCTGATGATCTTTTTAAGAATGTTTCTAAGGTAGATGACGGGATAATGGGTCTTATGGATTCCTTCGAAGAATTCACGGATAGAAATGCATAATCTAATTTATAGCATTACGTAAAGGAGTACGGACATGACATGGAAACAGGTTGGAACATTTGGAGTTGATGCTGGTCTTTGTTGGATTGGCGACCCGTGCTATGTGATGGGTGATAATGCCAGTAGCAGAGTGACAAACTGGATGGGATTCTGTGATAACCTCTCCAGTAGTGGTCACAATGAGAACGGTCATTCTACTCCGCTTGGAAATGGTACTGGAATTGCTATTAGTACTGGCTATGGCGATGGTGAGTATCCAGTATTTATCAAGCGAAACGATGAAGGCAGGGTCGCAGAAGTGAAGATTGTTTTCATTGAAAAGGAAGTCACAGAAGACGATGATGACTATGGATTTTGAACAACACAATGATTGATATTTGGGTAGAAGAAGAATACGGCTATCGTGACTTTATTTGGCACTCTCCTTTTGCTAAAGTGCAAGATTTTGCTGATTGGTGGGAAACTTTTGATAAGTCAAAAGTTCACACTCTCGTCTTTGGTCGTTACCCCGGAACAATACCAGCGGAGCAGACTGACCTTGATGAATTCTCTAGAAAAAGATATGAAGAGAACTTAGGCGGAAAGTGGGAAATTGTAGATACTCATAAAGAAGGGTTTGACAGAGTACATGCACTTGTCGCATATATGCATTTGCATGAAGAATTTGATTCCAAGATTGGCTATGACGGAGACGATTCTGGCTCTGCGTACATCTTTAACTTCGATTGATTAGATAAAATGCATAACTTCATCAAAAAGTATAAGTGTGGAAACTAGTACTAAGAAATTCGTTCGTATTCAACTCAGGCATCCTGGATATGATGTTCCTGCCGACAGGAAAGACATGATTGACATGGCTGTTGATGCCCTTTACGATGATGTAATGAGTGCCGTAAAGCATAATGAGATGGGCGAATGGATTGAGGTAGTAGATTCAGATGCTACTGAGGTAGATATACCTAGTTTTATAACCGAAATTTGTAATGATGAGGAGTAACTAATTATGGGTATGGATGTTAGCGGAATAAATCCGATTTCAGACGAAGGCGTATATTTCCGTGCGAATGTATGGTCATGGCGACCACTTCACTTACTGTTGGAACTTCTTGCAGATGACCTCATCGATGAAGAAACGATGTACGGAATGAGTGGTAATGATGGTTGTGGAGTAAAAGACCACGACACTTGTTGCATAATTGCTGACCGAATGACTATTTGGTTAGAGAACAACACTGATGGTATAGAACTGGAAGATGCACCTTGTCGTGTCTATAAAGAGGCAGAGGAAAGTGGTGGTCATAGGTTTGCACCAGAAGATGAAGATCGTTCTCTCACGATGCCTGCTTACAAGATAGGGGATGAGCATATCGTAGAGTTTGTTACATTTCTGCGATGCTGTGGTGGCTTTGCAGTTTGTTAGGGGGTTAGACTCTCCAATGAAAAACAGTAAGACAGAGTTTTTGATAGACATTACCAGTCACAAAGATGGTGAAGTTATCAGGGCTAAAAGAGTTGATATAAATAACTTAGCCAAGTTAATAAATGAAATATCAAAGAATAAAATTGATGAAAAAGAATTTATCAAATCAATAAAAGAATTTATAAATGCATAATCTTACTAAACGAAAAGAATGGCATTGGGTAGCATAGCGATAAGTGCTTACGAGGGAATATCCGTTTGATCGGACGAAGTACGCCCCAAGACTCAGTGCCATTCTCCTTGTTTAGGAGAAATAATAATGAAATGCGAGATAGCACATATATATGTTAAGGATGTCTTTGAAATAATTACATCAGATGGCACTTACTATCTAATTGGAGAGCGTAACCCAAGTACTAAAGTATATTCAGAATGGTATATAGAGAACGTAGATAGAGAACCTATCTCCTCTGGACCTACTTTTGATTTTCTGATGGAACTTTGCGAGAAGGCTCGTACTCTCATTAAGTGACTTCTTTGAAAATGCATAAACTTATCTAAAAGTAGAAGTGTAAGATAACCTGAACATTGTAGAATTACAAAAGGAGAACTATTATGGGTGCATGGGGTACAGAATGGAACGCGAACGACAGTGCTCTCGATTACCTGGGAGGCGTGTTGTTTAACGATGACTTCTTTAAGAGGTTGAACGAAGGCTTGGACTCATCTTATCCAGAGAATGTCCGTGCGGCGGCTCACATCCTTGTGGTGCTCGATAGGGATGGGTACATGACTCCTATGGATGAAGGACTTGTGATGCTCCGTAAGGCTTCTGATGCTCTATACAGGACGCTGGCAAGCGACTGGATGGATGAGTGGAACAATACATCTGAGGTTCGTGGACACATCAAAAAGGAGTTGAAGGACATTCAGGACATCCTTGATGACCCCAATCGCTGGTGGCATCGCAAGGAGTTCAAGGATGATGTGGAAAAGGTAGATTCCGAGATGGA
>Ga0315336_1004702_pt1 | contig 15792 bp, 8 predicted proteins | sample ASW5metaG_FD_204512 | JGI IMG/M metagenome (GOLD analysis project Ga0315336, IMG submission 204512) | Ammonia-oxidizing marine archaeal communities from Monterey Bay, California, United States - ASW #5 | ecosystem: Environmental > Aquatic > Marine > Intertidal zone | place: USA: California...
AGGCCGGAGATCGACCGACTTAATGAATGGATCTACTCAGATTTCAACAATGGTGTTTATCGATGCGGATTTGCCACTACCCAGGAAGCCTACGAGAAGGCTTTTATCTCGTTGTTCGACGCCGTTGACAGACTTGAAGCTCTGCTGGAAGACAATGATTACTTGGCGGGTGATCGGTTAACCGAAGTGGACTGGAGATTCTTCACGACAGCCGTACGGTTTGATCCAGTCTACTACGGTCACTTCAAATGTAATAAAAAACGCATCGCCGACTGCGCGCGGTTGTCCGCGCATTTGAAGAAACTGTACCGCGTGGACGGCATCGCAGACACCGTTAACATGGACCACATCAAGCGCCACTACTACGGAAGCCACCGACAGATCAATCCAACTGGAATTATCCCATTGGGTCCGGATCTGGACCTCGAATAGCGAATCGCCGAGACCACAGTGTCGAATATGCTTCAGCTATACTATGCGCCGCGCACGCGGTCGCGACGCGTGCTCTGGTGTCTGGAAGAAATTGGACAACCCTTCGACCGCAACGTGCTGAATCTGCGGGCAGGCGAACACAAGAAGTCGGCTTATCTCGCGATTAATCCTTCCGGCAAGGTGCCGGCACTGGTCGATGGGGAAGAAGTAATCACGGAGTCCGCTGCGATCTGCATGTATCTTGCCGACAAATACGCGGATGCACGTCTGGCGCCGGCGGTTAATTCACCGCATCGGGGCGAATACCTTCGATGGATGTTCTTTGCCGTTGGAGTCTTGGAACCATCCTTCACCGACAAGCGTTTGGGTCGGGCCGTAACCCCCAAAACAGGTTGGAGCGATGCAGACGACGTTTTGACAGTCGTTTCGCAAGCGATGCAGAATGTCCCGTTCTTAGTGGGGAAATCATTCTCGGCTGCGGATATCATGGTTGGCAGCATGTTGATCTGGGCAGATAGCGAGGGACTCATTCGCGAAGATGCCGTGTTGGGCGATTACGTCAAACGTCTCACTTGCCGTCCCGCGTATCTCAACTCTGAGTGATGACATTCACATTAGCACCTTTCACACGGCGCTCCCTGTGATGACGGTCCAGTGAAAACAAAAGCGTGATTCATTTGATCGCAGCGCGACGTGCAAAATATTGACAAGCCACCCGCATATTGCCTCGCTTCGTGGACGGATTCTGACCTATACTGAACTGTATGAAACGCGTTGCTGGTCCTGTCCTATTGTTTCTGAAGATGGGGTCGGCGCGGATCTCATCTTCGGTTTTTGAGCGCGGAAAGATGAGGATAAGGAACTGACGTGGTATCACCTGCTGATCTTCCCCACCTGTTGAAGCTGCTGGATGACGATTCGCCTGAAGTGCGCAAGGGCGTCGTGAAGGGGCTGTTATCAATTGGACCGGTATTGGAACAGGAGCTTCAAAAGTTATCCAAACCGCCCAGCCCTGAGCAGAAACGTCTGTTGGACGATCTCATGGCAGAGCAAGTCGAGTCACGCCTTCGCAAGGGCTGGTCCGAATGGCTGCCGCTGTCAAGCGACGTTGAGAAGCTCGCCCGGGGCTTTGAATTGCTTTCCGAATATCAGGGTGGGCTCAGCCGTTCGAGCCGGTTGGCGACCCTACTCGACGGCCTTGCGACTGAATACCGGGCAGATCACGCTGAGCCGGATCCCTTATCCCTGATTTCGTTTCTGTTTAAGAAAAAGAGCCTTCGGGGCGAACGAGAACAATACTATGATCCGGAGAACAGCGATCTTGCAGCGGTGATTGAGAAAAAATCGGGTCTACCCATTAGCCTGGCTTGCATCGCAATCCTGGCAGGACAGCGGGTCGGAGTCGAAATCCAAGGCTGCAACTTTCCGGGACACTTTCTAGCCCGAGTGCCAAGTCGGCCGGACGTACTATTTGTCGACTGCTTCAATGGTGGTGAGCTGTACCACGAGAATCAGCTAGGCAAACACTTTGGAGATAGCAAAACCAAGGTAGCAACCGAGTCGCTGTTGCCGGCTTCGCCGGAGACCATCCTGGCGCGCGTGCTGCGAAACCTCGATGGCGCATACAGACGTTACGGGAGAAAACGCAGGCAGGCACTCATGCGTCACCTGTTGTCGGAACTCGAAAAATCTCCCAATTTCAGTGAACGACCGCGATTTGAACCGGGGCAGTTGGTTAAGCATAAACGCTACGGATACCACGGCGTAGTCGTGGACGCTGATCCTGCGTGCAAAGCCAGTGAAGTGTGGTATCAGGCCAACCGGACGCAACCGGATCGCGATCAACCCTGGTATCATGTGCTCGTCAGCGGGTCTGACGCATGCACATATTCAGCCCAGGAGAACCTTGAACGGGATACCGACAAGCGTCCCGTGTTGCACCCATTACTGAATCATTTTTTTACCGCGTTTAAAGAAGGTCGGTATGTTCGAAACGACCGACCGTGGAAGCCGGAATGACAAGGTATGTAGGGTTCACAGTTCACGCTTCTCAGACAATCAGAGTGAGAACCAGCATTTTTTCAACACGAGATCTTCATGTGTGCGCATGTAGATGATCTCCACCCGAAAATTGAGGATGACCCTGTAGCGATCACGCCGCCGTCGGAGCGGAAGACACTTGAGTGGATTACCGCTTTGGAAGCAGCCGGATTTGTGTACCGGCTGACCCATACTAAGAACCGCTGGGTCATTTTCGTACCCGCCGAAAGGGCGGACGCTGCGCTGGCCGAAATTAAGGCGTACGAGAAGGACAACCGCAATTGGCCACCTCTGGACGTAGCTGAACCGACGGAATCAACCACGGAATCCGCAAGCTGGTCGCCCATATGGGTGGGCGGTTTCTTAATTGTGTTCTATGTCTGCCTTGGTCCTTATAATGCAGAAAGCGAGCTGCTGAGGACAGCCGCTATGGACACAGAAGCCGTTCGCAATGGTGAATGGTGGCGAGTCTTTACCGCGCTAACGGTGCACGCAGATGTCGCACACCTTGTTGCCAACGTTTTTACCTTGCTGCTGCTTGGTCATGTCGCCTGCAGACAATTTGGATCGGGATTAGCCTGGGCCCTGGTTCTTGTGTCCGCAGTGGGCGGCCATTTGCTGGAGACATTTTTTATGCCAAGGGGTCCAGCCAGCATTGGTGCTTCGACTGCCGGCTTCGGGGCACTGGGGATTCTGGCCGCGCACCGAACCGTGAAGCTAGCACGCCGATTGCAGTTATCTCGAATAGCTGCGCGCCGTATTGGATTGCCGCTTGCCGCAGGCTTTTGCATGCTGGCCCTGCTCGGCACGGGTCCACGCAGCGACCTGGCAGCGCATCTATTCGGGATGCTAAGCGGTGTGATCCTGGGAGCCGTCATCGGGTTCATGGGTGACCCGCGTCTTCCCGCATGGTGTCACCGCGTCCTTGAACTCGGCTGCCTCGCCGCGATCATGACCGCATGGCGCGTAGTTCTGGAAGGGAAACTGTAGAGGTCACGCGAGCAATAAAAACGTTTTTTTGCTCAAAACCTGTTTTGCACGAGCATGTTGCATGCCATCGTATCCTTCAGTAGATCGTGTTCGGGCCACTTTATTTTGTTTTTGCACGCAGAAAATATCATGGGAGAGCTGATATCCTTCTTAAATACGATACAAGCGGCATATTTTAATGCACGAGTTCTTGGCCTCACATCTTCCGGATCAAGAGCCGCAAAAAGGTATTACTCTGATTGAAATGTGTCTCCGTGTAGCGCGTGTGCTGCCGTGGCGCCTTCTTGAACGCAATTCTTTTTGTTGCACGGGGCCACAATTCGTTGCTAGCCTCCACCAACCGTAAAGGAGTGACGGATTCTAATTTGAATTTGCTTGCTCCTTGTCAGAGAGCTAACAACAACCCCCAAATCATAAGGAGGGCGAGATGAAGAAGGGTTACATGGGAGTTCTAGGAGTATTGGTGGTCGGCGCTATGTGTGCAACTGCTCTGGGGCAGGGCGCGAAACCGCTGCAGCTTAGCATTTGGGATCCGGTACAGCTCGTGCCAAACAATGAGGGTGTTAATGGTCTAAGGATCAATTTCATCTATGGCAAAAACACGGATGTGAACGGCCTCGACCTGGGCTTGGCCAACTTCACGACGGGCGACTCGACGGCCCTTGCCCTCGGAATTGCAAACTGCGTCGAGGGCGGCGTGCTGGGTGGCCAGTTCGGCGCAATCAACCACAGTGGTGGAGACCTAGGTGGCGTGCAAGCCGGTTTTCTCAACTGGGACGAGGCCGGTGTAACGGGTGGTCAGCTAGGTGGCGTTAATGTCGTCCGTGGCGGCGTCGTGGGTTGGCAGGGATCCTTTGTCAACTGGGTTGAAGGTGACGTCACCGGGTACCAACTCGGTGGCCTAAATTGGGACGCCGGCAGTGTTTCGGGTATTCAAGGTGGCTTTATCAACGGCGTACCCAACGGCGACGTCACCGGCGTCCAGGTGGGAGGATTGAACTGGAACGGCGCCAACGTTTCGGGCGGGCAGATGTCAGCTGTCGCTAACATCAATAGCGGTGACACCAAGGCCCTTCAATTTGCATTCCTGGCGAACTGGACTGAAGGCAGTTCCGCGGGCGTGCACATCGCGGGGGCGAATTTAACCCAAAACGACGGTACCGGACTTGCTGTTGGTGCCATAAATTTTGCGGCAAATCATACCGGTCTGCAGATTGGTGTAATCAATGTGGCACGCGAATTAAATGGTCTACAGATCGGAGTCCTCAATTTCATCATGGACACAGAGGAATGGAACAAGTTCCTGCCTATCGTAAACGCTTCCTGGTAATTTCACGGTCGAGACTTGCCCGCATCGGCGGGCAAGTCTCCCGGTCCTTTCGTACTATCACTTTCCGGATCCGTTCCGCCCTGCGACTTGGCCCGGGCGATCACCGTTTGACATAGCAAGCATCCTGCAGGCCGCACGCGATCCGGCGTTTGGCTTGGATGAATGGTCAATCGGCCCGACAGGTGGTGTAGAAATCCAGCAAAAGTCCTATTGCAGTGTTGGAAATCATGTGCCATATAACATTTGTCTTTCGTACGGGAGACACCATAATTTACGTAACACAAGCAACAAAAAGGAGACTCGCCACATGAAACGACGTTCAGTTCTTGCCGGATCGTGCATCGTTCTTGCCATCGTCTTGATGCAGGCTTTCGTGGGTTGTACATCGACGGGTTATCAACAGGCGGAGAAAAGCGTCCTGTCCATGAATGTCACTCGCCAGGAGCTGGTCAGCGCGAAATCCCAAGTTACACGCACGAGCAGGGCGTTGGACGCAGTGGTCAATGGGCAGGGCAACCTCGTTCCAAAGTACGAGCATTTCGGGCAGGAGCTCAAGGACCTGGACAAGGCGGCGAAGCAGGCGCGCTGGCGCGCCGATAGAATGCAAAAAGACACGACTCGTTATTTTGACGGGTGGGCGAAAGACATCGGAAAAATTCAGGATCCACAAATGAAATCGCAGAGCATGCAACGACGGTCCAAAGCGATCCGGAGTTATAACGGAGTCATAAAAAGTATGTTCGATATAGGCGATGACTATGTCCCACTTCTTTCAAATTTCAATGACATCCAGATATCCTTGAAACAGGATCTGACCTCCAGCGGTGTCAAATCCATCGCGCCCCAGGTCAACAAAGCAAGGCAGGACTCGGCTGGACTCCAAAGAGGAATCGATACTCTGATGGCCGAGATCGATCGCGTTAGTGCCGAGTGGGCCCCAGAGGGGTCCGGTCAGTACTGATTGCGACGGTACGAGGCAGAGAAGTTACGAAGAGGGAACACTTCTCTGCAACATTCGTGCATGCTATTTACCTGCGTCATGGCCGCATGCGATACGACTTGGCCAGGGGGGTAAATGGGTTGCCAAGCCAGACCAGGCCTGGACCACAATGCAGTTCCGCAACGGACCGATTCAAGCAGCGGAATTGCCATCAGGGGTGGGGCGATCAGCAGCACTAGCCCGGAATGGCACTTAGATAACGGCAGGTTAGGATGCCGAAAGCATCTCTCGAAGCGCGGCGGCTTGACGCCGCTTTCGAAAGCGCGGTCAAGCCCGCGCACTCCAGAGCGCTTCGCGCGATTAGATTTTTCATGCGCCCATGCTGTGCCTATCTAAGTGCCATTCAGCACTAGCCCGCATGTCTCACACTTTTCCTGCTACGACCGCAGATCTCTCCAGCAGGACACGTCGAAACCTTGACTCGCCAATTTACAGTGTGTCTACACGGTTTCATCGGTGAGTCAATCGCATTGTGGATGATGTCATGTGTGCGGACTCCTTTCGTGCAAAGCTAGATTCAGCTGAGACACAGGACGCTCTCAGGACGTTTTCGGCATGTCAATAGACACCTACGCTGGCACAAATGCTGCTCCCAAAATCCACTGATCCACGAATCGTCAAGAAGGGCGGAAATAAGGGTGATCAAGGGTATTTTCGCGACTTTTGTAGTCTGCATATGGGCCGCGGTGTCGCTAAATTGCACAGCTGCCGGTTTCCCAAACACGAACCAAGTTCCCGGCACACTGCTCAGCGGACTCAATGCTCCCCAGCAGGGCCGTACGGCGATTATTGCCTATCACCATGGCCTCCTTTTCACCGTCCCCGAGTTGCCCGCCAGTCAGTCCGGCTCGGACTACCAGGTCAGAACATGGGATATCTCAGATCCGACAAACCCGGTTGAACTTGCACAGCACGGCGTTTCGACCATGCCGATCAACGCGCATGGCTGCTTCAAAAGCGGTGATTATCTTATCATCGGCCCAAACTGGCCGCCTGAGGCGCCGTGGTCATTCCGTGCCAATGGTCCACCCGGCGTACTGCAAAGGACAGAATTCCCCAACCTGCAGGGCAGCGGCGCGCGCGGCATGCTGTACCAACCGTGGATCATCCTCCCGACGTATTGGAGTTATGACGCAGTTGAAGGGAATGCTGAATTGTATCGCGACAACTGGCAGTTACAAGCAAGCTGGGATCATCTAGGACTGACCGGCGTGATCGGACATCCCTTTATCATGGGCAACCTGCTGATCTTCGCTTCCGACCAAAGCCGTACCGGCGTGGCAACCTATGACATCAGCGACCCGACGAACCCCGTGCTACTTGACGTGCTCACGAATGGGGGCCCGGGCGGCTACTGGCCCGAACTCTGGGGAGGCGACGGGAAGCTGTACATCGTGTTTCCCTATCGATCGAACGGAAACGGACTGCGCGTCGTTGATGTCACAGACCCTGCGAGCATGCAATTTGTTACGGACAGACCCCTACAAGGTGACGAATCCATGTATGTCCAGTTTCAAGATGAATACGCATTTATGGGTAGCCATAAAGTTGACATGCGAACATTCGAGTCGGTCCTTTTTCTCGATGGCGCCAATACGGTTCGCACCAGTGACGGCGGTACGGGCATCGACACCAGCCAATTCCTGATGCCGCTTGGAAACCTGTTAGTTACAGGAGGCGTTGGCAGTAATCAAGGCATGGCAATTTGGGCGCATCAGGCAGAACCCGATACGCGCGGCCCGTCGGTCGGTTATCACATCCCGCGTGCTGGCCAGCTCAACTATCCCGTGAGCGCACCAATTTCCCTTTTGATTCATGAGACGCTGGAAACAACCACGATCAGCAACGGTCTCACGTTTGTCGTGCGTCCGCTCGGTGGCTCAAATGTCACGGGTAATCTCATATTCGCGTTTAATGACATGCTGACATTTACGCCTGACGCGGACTTGCTGTCGGATACAACGTACGAGGTGGTACTGCCTGCCGGCGGCATCCAAGACGCGGCGGGCAATGCCATCGACGGATATAGCTTTACATTTTCCACGGGCGGGACAAATTCGGGTAATGGTCAGGCGGTAGTGACGGACTTTGCGGCATCCCCCTACCCCGCTGTTCCTGGTAGTAACGTTTTCTTCTGCGCTACCGCGGAGGACCCCGAAAACGATCCTATAGAATATCGCTTCGATTTCGGTGACGGCACGCCGCGCACGCCTTGGAGCCCTGCAACAAATGCACAATACGCCTACACTGCGGAAGGGCATTTCCGTGCCAAGGTTCAGGTTCGAGATCAAACGGGAGTCGTATCCACGCGCGTACTCACCGTCACCGTGGCGACGGCGCCAACTGCCCCGTTTCCTTCGCGAAGCACACCGATTTCATACGATACGAACCGCGACGCCATCTGGGTTGTCAACCCGGACAACGACACGGTTACCCGTCTCGATGCTACAAACGCGACACTGCAGTTGGAAGTCCCCGTGAGCGAGGATCCGCGCACGCTTGCCCTCGATGCGAATGGTGATGCCTGGGTCGCCTGCCATGACGCCGACCGCTTGAACATTCTCGATGGCAACAACGGCGACTTGCTGGAGAGTCTTTATACTGGTTACGGTAGTGCGCCGTTCGGGATTGCGATGTCGCCAGATCGACAGACGGCCTACGTCAGTATGTATGGCATCGGTGAGCTACTGTCGTATGACGTCGCTTCGCGCACAGAGAGCGGGAGATTGGCGCTTGGTCCTACGCCTCGTGCGATCGCTGTATCGGGTGATGGAACTCGTGTCCTGGTCACACGGTTTGTCTCGCCCAAAGACGATGCGGAAATCTGGGATATCGACGCTGCCGGGTTGACGTTGACCGGCACATTGCGCGTTCCAAAATTCGGCCAAGAAGAAAATCGTGATACGACGGCTTCCGGACGCGGTGTCATGAACTACCTGGCAGGACTGACCATCAGCCCCGATGGCAGGTACGCCTGGGTGTCGGGGACAAAGGCCAACACAGAGCGTGGCCCGTTTTTCGCCGAGGATCTTGACCAGGACAACAGTGTGCGTAACGTCGCTTGTCGCATTGATTTGACAACGGATCTGTTCGTCGATGCTGTTGACATCGACAACAGCGACTCGGCAACCTCGCTAACGTTCTCTCCCCTGGGCGACTATCTCTTTGTCACACTACAGGGCAACAACGAGATGCTGGTGCTGGATATGTTCCTTTACGACAATGCTGTTGGCCTCGGTTCACTGGTGTCACGCATCGGCGTCGGACTTTCTCCACAGGGTATGTGCATCGACCCGAACGGAACTTACGGGTATACAAAAAACTTCATGGAACGCACGGTCTCCGCGCTAGGACTGACCGCATTCTTGGAGACCGGAGACATCACGGTGCCGATCTCGTCGGAATCAACCGTTGCAAGCGAAGCACTTGCTCCTGATGTTTTTCTCGGAAAGCAGATCTTCTACAACGCCGGTGACCCGCGCATGAGTTCCGAAGGATATCTCAGCTGCGCAACGTGCCACGTAGACGGTGGCCATGACGGACGTGTATGGGACTTTAACGGCCGGGGCGAAGGTTTCCGGAATACGTCTTCACTGCGGGGCCGGGCGGGAACAGGACAGGGCAATGTCCACTGGTCTGCGAACTTTGATGAAATCCAGGACTTCGAAAACGACATTCGCGGCGCTTTCGGAGGTAGCGGCTTCCTGAGTGATTCCAATTTCAATCTCACCGCAGACACCCTTGGGGTGGCAAAAGCGGGGCTCAGCACGGAATTGGATGCCCTGGCTGCTTACGTTGCATCGTTGGGTCAGTCGCACGTTCCACGTAGTCCATACCGTCACACGGACGGGCAGATGAGCACACAAGCGCTGCAAGGTAAGGGTGTCTTTCAAGAGCTGAATTGTGTGTCCTGCCATGCCGGGTCAACCTTGACAGACAGTACGCCGAGCCCGGGAGTAACCCTGCACGACGTGGGAACCCTTCGAACAAGTTCAGGCGGACGGCTGGGCGGATCACTAACCGGGATTGACACGCCGACATTAAAAGGCGTTTGGAACTCGCCGCCGTATTTCCATGACGGTTCGGCCAGAACGTTGCAGGACGTATTCCGTGTTGCAGGCGGCAGTATTTACCAGGCCGAACACGCATCCATATCGGGTGACGCTCACATTACGACGAATTATGTGAACTTAAACAACGACGACACGCTGCATAGTCGCGGCTACGCGCGTATCCAGGGCCCGGGCGGTATGATTTCATTCGATGCTATTGACGGTGGAAGCGGTGGTTCCGGTGCCCTTGAGCTGCGCTACAGTCAAGGCAGGGCATACACGATAACTGCGTTGGTGAACGGAGTCTCCTATTCGATCACGCCTCCAGCCATGCCGAATGATCCGCAATGGAGGCATACCTATTGGGAAACGGCGCGAATCGAGGATGTTCTACTGGTACCCGGCTCGAACAACACGATTCACATAACCGGCGCACCCGGCTGGCCCCCTATACACATCGACGACATGCTCGTGACAACATCGAACGAACTCGCACTGGCTATGCCGCACCGTCAAGTCCTGGGCATATCCACGCAGGACCAGTCGTTACTGATTGAGTATCTTTCGCAGCTCGATGGTCAGCCGGAGAACCCGGCTGCCGCATCCACGTACGACGCATGGGTAGCGCTGCAGGGACTTACCGGCAATGACGCACTGCCGGATAGCAATACAGATTTCGATATGAATCCGAATTTCGGCGAGTACTATTTTGACACGGACCCTTACACTGATGACAACGGCGGCATCCTCGTGCCGTACGTTGAAATCCAAGGATCAAATGTCGAGTTCACGGTCACGTTCCGTCGGGCAATCTACGCTCTCGACAGCGCGAGCATGGTCCAGATGAGCACGAATCTCAGCACGTGGGCAGACCTCACTGTCGGCGGTGCTAACGTTTTCGAATCAATATTGGATCCCGATCTCGATGGCGATGACACCGCCGAACTGGTTGAAATGCGCGTGTTGCTGCCGGAGCAAGACACCCCTGCTTTCTTCCGTCTGTCTGTATCCAATTCACCGACTACACAGTAGTACATGACCGTTTGTCAATTTGTGCTGGTCACGCGCATCCGAAAGAATTCGTTGGTGAGGTCGCCCAACAGAAACGTTTTCCAATAGAGATTAGAGGGGCCGGCCTGGTCTGCACCTCCGGCGGGAAGCCAGACTCCGTGAACGAGATTGCTCGTCTGTTCAACGTTGTAACCCAGATTGGGGACGTGTCTGTAGTAGTAGTACGAAAATCCGTTCGTACCAATCGTCCCCCAAGGCTGCAGAGCCTCGCAATCGTCGACTGCCGGGTTTCCACCCTGCGACCATTCCCAAAGGTTCAGGCAACCGTCGTTCTCCCAGTCATCCAACAGATCGCGTCCAGACCCCAGGTGTGAGCCCGCATATGAGGAAATCCACTGCTCGTACGGTGTCAGCAACGGCGTGCACCCGTTAGCCGGCAACGCAAGTGCTGCAATCTCGTTCGAGGTCAGGGCATACGAGTAGATCTGAACCTGATCGAGATAACCATCAAATGGCTTGTTGAACGAGCCAGGTTGATTGCCGAGCGCGACTGGAATGGATGGCCCTGTCGACAGCGGACCGCTCTTGGCCTGTGAGCCGACAACACTTCCGTCCTGGTACAGCAACATCTGGTTTTCATCGTAAACCGCCGCGACATGTATCCATGCTCCAGTTGCGAGGACATCACTATCTGCGATCAACGTGTCTGTCTGTCCGGCTGTTTTCAGTCGAAACCGCAACACATGGTCACCCGACTGCAGATCGGTACTCACCATCCAATAATGATCTGCCTCCTGAATTCCGTCGGTTGACTTGGATATCAGTCGTGCATCGCCCGTGTCGAAATCGTCGGCATTCATCCAGAAACTGATTGTGAACGTGCTGCCCGGTATGTCGAACGCGCCGAGGTCAACGACATCATTGACGCCATCAAAGCACAAGCTGTTGGTCCCGCAGGGTAGTGATTCCGCCGACCAACTCGTGCCGGACAGTGTGCCATCCGCTCCGGTGTCCAAAACATTGCTGACGGTGTTCCCGGCTCCTTCGTTGGCCGGCCAGTAATACACCAGCGTACCTGGCTGCTGTTCAACAAATACAGCCTGGGTTAAGGGGCTTGGGATGTACCCACTTTTGAATGCCCGGGCTCTGACCGTTGTTGAGTCAGTAAGCGTAAACGCAACACTGTAAGGCACCGCATTCGAATCGGGTTCTGAACTATCCAGCGTGTAATAAATCGTCGCCAATGACGTTGCCGTTGTCAGGGTCACGCTGATGCTTCCTGCAAAGGGCCCCCCGGCAGGAATAATCTGAACCGGGGCGACCTGGTCAACACTAAGTGTTGCTTCGCAATCGGATACATTCAACCAGAGATATATGTGGTCCTCTGCATTGCCATCCGCGGTGAAATCAATGTCGCCATCATCATCAATGTCAGTGCCCTGAATGCGGGCCGAGACCCCCACGTTCTCTGCCAGCAGAAGTGCAATCCAGTTTGTTGCATCAAGCCCTGTTGCCAGGTACGCACGAAGATTACTGCCCTGATCGCCGAACCCGTCTGAGGTCTCCATTTCCCCGGTGACAATGTCCGGCAGCAGATCGTTGTTCAGATCGCCAACCCACAGGTTCTCAGGTCCATCCAGCCCGGTTGCGACGACGTATTCGACGAAGGGCTGCAGCTTCGGATCTCCCGGGTTTTCGGCCCAGTACAGGGACCCCGTGGGAAAGACAAATCCCTGTGCTCCTATGACGTCCAACTTACCGTCATGGTTCATGTCATGGCACGCAACGTTTTGAACGGTCTGTGTGAATACCAGCCGGGCAGTCCAGTCCGATGTGACCGCAGGGTAGACGTTTTCGTACCAGGCATTGGCAGCCACGACATCATTGTCACCGTCATCATCGAGATCCCCTATAGCAAGCCCAACATAGGGATCGCTAATCGTAGCCAGAATGCGCGTTCGCTGCCACGCGCCGGCTACAGGATTTGTGGGCGGATCATAGGCATATATACCGCCGTCTACGTATAGCGCAACCAGTTCCAGATCTGCATCGCCGTCCAGGTTTCCCGCGAGGAGATCGTGGTTGAATGTCGAGATAGCGGCATCGATAACGATGCTCGGCCAGGTGTTCATGGCCGAAGCGCCCCCCGGATTCAACCATGCGGTGAGGGCACCGTTAAAGCGCGCAGCAATGACGTCGAGATCCCCATCGGGCTCGAGATCGAGCAGGATGCCACCGTTTCCACCAGCATCCGTAGGCGATTCGATTGGATATCGGAGCCACGATGGCGCTTTGTACCACTGCAAAGCTGTCCCGCCACCTGAAACAACATCCTTTAGTCCATCACCGTCGATGTCGCCTGCAGTACTCCAGCCGGGCCGGCCGTTGCCAGCGTAGGCAGGGTCCACAACGTCGAGTTGGTATAGAATATTGGAGGGGGCGCAAATGGCAGGCGAGTCATTTTCGTAGTAGCTGATGACCTGGTATCCGGCCGACTCACTGATAATGTCGAGATGTCCGTCGAGATTAACATCCGCCATCCTGAGCAAGTGGCTCGGATAACTGTTCGTCGTGATTGGCCATTTTACCCAATTTGAGCCGTAGCCTAGATTCTCATAGTAGTAAATATTGTGTGCTTCCTCGTTCCATCCCGGTTCTCCGGGATCCTCACCAAAAAAAAGTTCCGAAGCAATGACATCCGGATCGCGATCTTTGTCCAGATCCACAATCGCCAGACCCTCGGGATGGTGGACAGCATTGTCGATGACCATCTCCGGCCATGGATCCGATGCGGGATTCGTGGGATTGGCGTACCAACGCACTCCATCCCCATGGTGGCCGGCCGACATGAGCAAATCGAGACGTCCGTTTCCATTCATGTCATGAAGCTCTGTATTTGAGACGCCGTAGAACGTGGTGACCTCGTGCCAGGTCCACGTGGTCATGCCAAGGCCATTTGCCCCTCTCTCGTACCAACCGTTGGAATAGGCATAGTCCTGGTCGCCGTCACCATCGATATCCCCGACATCCATGCCCGCGTGTCCATGTGGCGCCCCTTCCGCACGGTTAGGTTCAAGCGTGTTGGCGGACCATGCCAGCTCGGGATTCACACTTGGTATCGTGAACCAGAGGATCTTGATATCGGCGTTCCAGTAGCCCGCGTTCAGGTTTGCGATCACCTCGATAGCCTGTCCGTCTCCATCCAGATCAAGCATTTCGATGTCGTGCACATACCAGCCGGAGTTGACATAGAAGACGTGAAAGGGCCAGTTCGAACTTGAAAGGGCTCCGCCGGGATTTTCCCACCAGCCGAGATCATTGTTGAATTTCGCACATATGGCGTCGAGATCGCCATCCTGGTCAACGTCGTGGAGGATCGCTCCGTTCGCTCCCATGTTTCCTGATGCATCCAGACTCCCGAAGCGGAACCATCCCCTCGCCTGTCCGTCATTCTCATATGAGAACATTGCGCCGCCACCGCCGGCCATGAGATCCATATCCCCGTCGCGATCAATGTCCCCCGCGCGTACCCACCCCGGTTTGCCGTTTCCGCCATAAGCAGTATCGACGTAAAAGCGTGTAAACGTTGGGGGATCACCCGTCGCCGAGATGACACTGAGCCCTAGAACGAGCACCATGTACGCGACGGCTTTCAATGATTATGCCCCAATGTCGTTCAAGACCACTGCCCATACGTTTCTGCGATGCAGTGCATGTTTCGGAAGCGATTAGTATACCATGTTCGGGTAACTCTTGATATTCATGGTAAAGTTCGACGAGACACGCTGTAAATTGGCGAGTCAAGGTTTCGACGTGTCCTGGCGGAGAGATCTGCGGTTGTAGCAGGATAAGTGTGAGACATGCGGGCTGGTTCGGCACATCTGTCGTGGTTGAATCCACAGGGAAATAAGCATGCATCGGCATCCGTAAGGATGCCGAAAAAGGCAGCGGGGTGCTCTATATTCGAAGTGCTCACGCATTCCGCTACATCCGGACCTACGGATCAATCGACATCCGATTGCAGTAAATCTGGAAGCTCCGCAATGGATTCTAAAACAGGATCCAGAGTAACGACGATTCATTGGACGTGAATGTGACGTCGATCTCTGCCTGCATAGAGAAGTGCCAACAAAGGAACGACCCAGATCATGCGCCCCTGATAGCGTGGAAACGGTCCGGAGAGAATACCCATGATCGCTGCATTTGCGACGAGCGCAATAGTCGTCATAAAGCACATATCGCGAAATCGATCCAGTTGCTTTCCGCGTCGAGTTATCAGGAAGCACGCACATCCAAAGAATCCAACAATGACGGTGAGCAGATGAATTCGACCCATGATATTGTAATGAAGCCTGCCCTGACACTGTCGGGCATCAAAATACTTCGGATAGATCTGGCGAGCTCCTCGCTCGATTGTGTGGTTCGAAGCGTAACCATCCAGCCGGTGAAAATCGAAAAACTGTTGTAAAAAATTACGCGTAGAAATCTGCAATTGAAGAAACGGGTATTCTTTGGCCGTGTTCACCACAATCGCCATTTGCTCCTGTCGAATTCGAACTCTGTCTGCGGGTGAGGCCAGCTTCATGACGCCATCGGGCTTCCAGAGGAACTTTAGCTCGCTCCCGGACAGGGCATCGAGATATGTACAGACGGCAAAGCCTTGTTCCGGACAATGTTTCCGCAAATATCGCTCGCCTGTTCCATCGGCAATGATACGCGCCAGTAGAAATGGTGGCGCGACCGGACTTGCGAGCGATGGACGGCCATGAAGCCTGGCGTTCACCACGAACACTGCGACAACTGACGTCACGACACATACCAGCCAAACCGCGACCGGACGCCTGAAGTGGGTCCATCGATGCCGGAGACTCGGTATGAACGGCAAGGCTATCGACACCAGGGCCGCCATCAGTACGTGGGACGTGTGCACGGTGACA
>Ga0315336_1004703_pt1 | contig 15789 bp, 19 predicted proteins | sample ASW5metaG_FD_204512 | JGI IMG/M metagenome (GOLD analysis project Ga0315336, IMG submission 204512) | Ammonia-oxidizing marine archaeal communities from Monterey Bay, California, United States - ASW #5 | ecosystem: Environmental > Aquatic > Marine > Intertidal zone | place: USA: California...
CGCTAGCGCAGGTGATCGAGTAGGCAATCGGCATGTCGATTGAACTCATCCCCCTGCCCGGCCTTCCGGGCATCGGACCCGGCGACGATCTCGGTGCCATGATTGCCGCTGCCGTAGAGCGTTCGGCTGGCGGTGCCCGTGACGGTGATGTGGTTGTGGTCTGTCAGAAGATCGTCTCGAAGGCCGAGGGCCGTATCGTCGCATTGTCTGACGTCGTACCGCGTCCCGAGGCCGAAGCCTTCGCGCGTGAATTTGAGAAGGATCCGGCGGTTGTCGAACTTGCGTTGGCCGAAGCGACCGAGGTCTTGCGCATGGGCGACGGGCATCTGATCACGGCCACCGGTCCCGGATTCATCTGCGCGAACTCGGGGCTCGATCGTTCGAACCAAAACGGCGAAGGACAAGCGACGCTTCTTCCGATTGACGCGGACAAATCGGCCGAGGATCTAGCGGTCTCACTCGGGGAGCGCCTGTCGGTGAGGCCCGCAGTGATCATCTCCGATACCTTCGGGCGCCCTTGGCGTATGGGACAGCTCGACGTTGCAATCGGTGCCGATGGATTGGCCGTACTCGACGATCACGAAGGAACGAAGGATTGGGCGGGGCGCACTCTCGAGCACACGCTGATCGCGGTAGCCGATCAGCTGGCCGCCGCGGCCGGGCTGCTCATGGGCAAGGCCGACGGCGTGCCGGTGGTACTGGTGCGCGGTTTCTCGTTCACGGCCGCTCGCGGCCGCGCCGCCGAGCTGGTCCGCCCAAAAGACCAAGATATTTTCCGCTAACGAGCGCCACCGAGTTGCCGCTGGTACGCGAATGTACTCACTCGGGTCCAAAGCACGGTTTAGTTTCGCCCTAGAGGGCGTCTCCGGTTGGCACCGATGCTGCTAGTTCAAGGGGTTGGCGCGTGAAGAGCAGAAGCTCTTTCGTGTTGCGTCCCCTGTATGGAGCGGCCATAACGCTTCGTACGGCTTGTAAACGACCTGGTTCTGACTAGCGGAGAGCATTGATGAAGGAAGACGAAAAAGCCGGTTCTGACAAGTCTGAGGTGATGAAAGCGCTGTCGGCAGAGATGTCGACCGGCGACGATCACGCCAACGTAGAAATTTCGAGGATGATCACCGAGCTGAACGAAGTCCGTATGCGTTTGGACTCCGTAGTGCGCAAGATCGGTGCTACCGCCGGCGGCGAAGTCCTCGTAGACGGGCGGGCCTATACGGTCGACAAGATGCGTCTCGAGCTGGTCGACCAGCTCGATCGCATCCGCGAAAAGCTCGTCCAACGCTCGCGCGCTTTGTAACGTATTTGACAAGATTCTTCTGGGCCAATTTCTTCTCGCTTCTTCTGGTCTTTGTGGCTATCGCCCAATGGGTGTGCGCCGCTTGGTTACTCGGTAGCCTCGCCGGCGTTTCCTTTCCCCCCTGGCTTCATTTCGTGGGTCCGGGGTCAATCTATCTACTCAACCGTTTGATCGTCGCGCGGCCGCTTCCGCGGGCCGGTGCCGGGCTCACCGCACGCCGTGCATACACCGGCGTGGCGTTCACGTGCGTGTTCGCGTTAATGTTTCTCGTCGTAAGCGGTGCAGCCTGGAGTGTGCTCTGGTCGGTGCTGTACGCGACCGGTTTAGTCGGGACGGTCGTTGCTCCCGAGACGTACGGCTTGGTCGTGCGCGTCGGCGGTACCACCGTACTAGTCGGTGTTGCGGCAATCATGGCTTGGGGCTATGGGATCGGCGCCCGTCATCTGTGGGTGAACCGAATGGAGCTGCCCATTGCCGGCTTGGATGACTCGTTCGACGGGAAGACGATCGCGCAGATCAGCGACATTCATCTCGGCCAATTCATGACGGCCGAGCGTATCGGCGGCTATGTCGACAATGTAAACGCTCTCGATGCCGACATGATCATGATCACCGGTGATATCACCGACGGCCTGCACCACGCCCACGAGACATTTCCTGTATTGGGTCGGCTGCACGCGCGAATGGGCGTTTACGCGATTCTCGGTAACCACGACGTCGCCACCGGGGCAAGCGACGTCGTCGACGCGCTCCACACGCACACGGATTTCACCGTGCTCTGCGACGACACGGTTGCGATAACCGAGGACGGCGTGGGTTTCGACCTCATCGGCCTGATGGATCGTGGGCGGGATTGGGCCCGAGGGCTGCGTGAAAGCGAGATCCTAGCCGACCTATGGGATAGCGCCGACAGGGAGCGCCCGAAGGTGGTTCTCTCGCATCGACCCGATCTCTTCCAGCACGCCGCCGATCTCGGTGTCGGGCTGGTGCTCTCGGGGCATACCCATGGCGGGCAGTTGTCGCTGCCCGTTGGGCGCCGCCGCAGAGCCAGTATCGCGCGCTTCATGACCCGCTACCCGCGCGGTACGTACAAGGACGGAGATAGCTGGCTGCACGTAAACCTCGGATTGGGGGTTACGGGGCAGCCCGTGCGGGTTGCAACACCGCGAGAGATTACGCTGATCACATTGCGGTCCGGTCAGCCGGCCGCCTGAGAGGACGGCGTTTCGCTGGTTTTTGTTGCCATTTCGCTGACATAGCAGTACGAAACGCTACATGAACTCCTCGCTTCGTCACGACTGGACGCTCTCGGAAGTCCGCGCCATCCACGACGCCCCCATCCTCGAACTGCTCTATCGCGCGCAAGGCGTGCACCGCGAGTATCACCCTCAGTCCAAGGTGCAGCTGTGCTCGCTGCTGTCGATCAAGACCGGCGCCTGCCCCGAGGACTGTTCCTATTGTCCTCAGAGCGCGCGCTACGACACCGGCGTCGACACCGAGAGGCTCATGGCCGTCGAAGACGTGCTCGCCGATGCCAAGACGGCCCACGATGCCGGTGCATCTCGCTTCTGCATGGGCGCGGCCTGGCGCGAAGTGCGTGACGGTGAGGACTTCGACAACGTCTTGGCCATGGTCAGCGGTGTTCGCGAACTCGGTATGGAAGCGTGCGTGACGCTCGGCATGATCACCGGCGATCAAGCGCGTCGGCTCAAAGACGCCGGGCTGACGGCGTATAACCACAATCTCGATACGTCGCGCGAGTTCTATGGCGACATCATCACTACGCGCACCTATCAGGACCGCCTCGATACGCTGGCCCATGTACGCGACGCAGGCATCACGGTCTGCTCGGGCGGCATCATCGGCATGGGTGAGTCGATCGACGACCGCTGTAATATGCTCATCGAGCTGGCGAACCTACCTAAACACCCTGAGAGCGTTCCGGTAAACGCCCTAGTGCCCGTAAAGGGCACGCCTCTGGGCGAGCTCGAGATCGTCAAGGCTACCGAGCTCGTACGCATGATCGCCGCAGCCCGTATCATGATGCCCGAGTCGGTGGTGCGTCTATCGGCCGGGCGTACATCGCTGAGTGAAGAGGCCCAGATCATGTGCTTCATGGCCGGCGCTAACTCCGTTTTCTACGGCGACAAGTTGCTCACGACGGGCAACCCCGACGTCGACGGCGACCAAACGATGATGCGTGAGGCCGGTATCGAGCCGTTCGTGCCTGAGACCGCTTCGCCCGAGACCGATGTCTCCCGATCGACACGTGCACGGGCGTAGCGCGAGGAGAGAAAAGAGAATGATCGTAGAAGGCTCGAAGGTCCCTGAAGTTACGCTTCTCGATACCGATGGGCACGAGGTCGCTCTGGCGGACCTGACCCACGGTGCGCCGTCGGTGTTCTTCTTTCTAAGACATTACGCTTGAATCGCCTGCCACGATCAGCTCGTTGAGCTGAAAGAGAAAGGCCGCGGCTATCTCGACCGGGCGCAGGCGAAGGTCTACTTGGTCACCACCGGCACGCCTCAGTTCACCGGCGAATTCTGCAAGCAGTTCGACGTCGGCCACACCTGTCTCGTCGATCAACCCGGTGAGCCCGGCTACCGAGCGTTTGGGCTCGCAAAAGTCTCAATGCTTACCTTATTGGGACCGAGTGTCTGGGAGAGTCTCGTGACCATTGCGCGCCGCTGGCGTGAAATCGCCAGCCCGAAGGCCGGCGATGTCTTTCAGATGTCCGGCACGTTCGTGTTCGATCGTGAAGGGATTGTGCGGCTCGCGCATCACGGACGGCACCCTAACGATCACGTTGCCCACGAGAAGATTTGGGAGTACCTCGACGCGATCGGCTAACGCCGCGTGTGGTAGCAACTAGCGTATCTAGAGACTGAGTCGACCATGACCGAGCAGGATCGAGACCGACACATCTCAGCCATCGCCGCCGATGGCTACACGATTGTCGAGAACGCCATCGAAGCGGATCTGCTCGATGCGCTCGATGAGGATCTGCAGCGTTTGGAACGCGAGAACTCGGTGGTCCCTTCGGACAACGATTTTGAGGGCTCCAAGACGGTGCGTATCTACAACTTGCTCGCGCGTGGCGCGCTTTACGAGCGCATTCCCGTACACGAGAACGTACTGCCTGTGGTTGACGGGGTGCTCGATTCCGGCTGCCTGATCTCCTCGCTTTCGTCGATCAGCATCTGTTCCGGTGAAACGCCGCAGCCCATTCACGCCGATGATCAGCTACTGCCGCTGGCCAAACCGCACGTGGCGACGGTGTGCAACTCAATGTGGGCGCTCACCGACTTTACCGAAGAGAACGGGGCGACGCGGCTCGTCCCCGGTTCGCATCTCAGCGACCGTTCCCCCAAGTACGGAATGCACTACGACAGCATCCCTGCTGAGATGACGCGCGGGAGTGTGTTGCTGTGGCATGGTAGTCTCTGGCACGGCGGCGGTGAGAACCGCACCCCCGAGCGTCGCATCGGCATCGCGATGAACTATTGCGCCGGGTTCATCAGGCAACAAGAAAACCAACAACTCGGAATTCACCCTCGCGTGGTGAAGGGTTTTGCGCCTCGACTGCAAGAGCTGGTCGGCTACTCGATCTACAAAGGGCTGATCGGGCATATCGACAAGCAGATGCCCGCGCAGGTTCTGTTCGGTGAGGTTGCGGATTCCAGGATCGTCTGGGACGACTGACGTCTCCCAAGGAGTGCAGTGTATGAAGTGTGCTAACGTAGTTCTTGCTGGTTTGCTGCTTTGTTTTTCGGTGACCGCGGTAGAGGCTGCATGGGACCCGGCGGCATACGCCGAGGAAGATGTACTCGAGTTCTATACCGAGAACGACGAGGGTAAGGGCCATTGGTCGAAGGTCTGGCTGGTCGTTGCCGACGGCGACGTGTACATCCGCCTAGGCGGGCGCGCCGGCGGCCGTATCGATGAGAATCCGGACAAGCCCTACGTAAAGATCCGTGTGGGCGGAGAAGAGTTCGGCAAGGTTCGGCTCGACGATGCACCCGACAAGGTTGAGCAGGTCGCCGAGTTAATGGGTGAGAAGTACTGGAGCGACGTCTTCATCAAGTACGCAGCCCACCCCTACACGCTCAAGCTCACGCCCGAGGAAAATTAGCCGCGGCTACGCGTTGGGGATCGTGTGCGGTGCCCCGGCGCGTAGGATCGCGAGCACATCTTTGTAGCCCTCTTCTTTGAGCGCGCGCAGCGCGCTGCGGTTCTTGCCGGCGTGCGACTGGGCCAGCGCCACAGAGTTGGGTAGAACGTCGGCCTCGGCAGCGGTGGCGTCGATGATGCCGCCCGCCAGTGCCTCCTCTGCTGAGAATCGTTTGCCGGTGACGATCGCGTTATGAAACGTCGCCTTCGGCAGTCGTCCCTTCACGATGGCGTTCATGCCGGGCCGCAAGGGCATTCCCAGATCGACTTCCGGAAGACACCAGTACCCGCGGTCGTTGCGCATGATGCGGAAGTCCAGGGCCATCGAGAACATCGCGCCGCCGGCGAACACGTGGCCGTTGAGCGCGCCGACGGTGATCATTGGGAACGTGAGCACGCGAGCGAACAGCCCTTCGAAATCAGCGAGAAACGCGTCTACCTCATCCGCCCCGTCGCCCATCAGCCAGTCCAGGTCGAGACCGTTGGAGAAGAATTTGCCTTCGCCGGTGACGACGAGGGCCGTCGGGTCCTCCGCCGCCTCGATCTCGTCGAGCGCACCATTGATGGCATCGAGAGATGTACGGTTGAAGCGATTCTCGCCGTTTTGTAGGCGAAGGATTTGTACATCGCGGCTGCGTTCGATTTTAAGCATCTAGTTGGTTTTCTCCGCGCATGCGCGGATTTCTAAGGGTTCCTTAGGTGGGGACTAGGCGGGAACCGCTGTTCCCCAGTAATTGAACGTCAATGGTCGTGGACCGGGCAGATACATGGTTTCGAGATTCTCGACCTTCAGGGCGGCGTCGCTGATCATTTTAGGGACATCGCGGTTGACGTTGCAGCCGCCGGCGATCGCGCCCCAGGGTCGGTTGATGCGGTTTTGCCAAACTCGAACTGATGCGTCGGGGGCAAGGCCGTGCTCGGTGAAAATCAGGCGACCTCCCGGCTTGAGCACACGCTTCATTTCGCACAGCGCGCGCACCGCATCGGGAATGGTGCACAAGGTGTAGGTCACGACCACGCTATCGCATTGGTCGGTATCCATCGGGATCTCTTCGCCGGTAAGACCGATGAACTCGACGTCAACGTCGGCGTCGCGGGCTCTTTCGAGTGCACGTTCGCGCAGTTCCTCGGACGGTTCGAGTCCCCACAGTTTTTCGACCTTGCCCTGATCGTAGAACGCTAGGTTCAAGCCGGAGCCCATTCCAATCTCGAGCACGCGGCCGGAGGCCAGAGGAATGACCTTCTCGCGTTGCTTCATAATCGGCGGCTGCCGCATCGCGAAATCCAGCGCCTTCGGAAGTATCCATTTCTCGTAGAAACCCACTGGCGCCAGCATGTGGCCCATTCCGAGCCCGTGCAAACTGCGGCGGTGCGGGGGGCAGCAAGATCAGTCGCGCCAGAGGAAACACGGGCCGGGCAGAGAACAGCCGTCGTCGTCACCGATCTCGTCGGCGACCAGCGTGTTCAATTTCGCGTTCAGTTCGGCATACAATTCAGGGTCGGGCTGGGCCTTGTTCGCGAGATTACGTCGCTCTTCGGGGTCTCTGTGGCGGTTATAGATCTCGACATCGTTGCGCCGCGTGAGTTCCGCGGCGTCGCGCGGCGTATGGTGCTCGTTGGGGGCAAAATAGCGTGCAACCTTGTAACGTCGGGTTACGGCGGCTCGATACAGTCCGCGATTCTTGCCGAGCGAAGCACTGACTAGTGCCGCCGCCGTTTGCATCATGCCGCCTTCGGTCGTGTGGGTCGCCCGGGCCATCTCTTCAGAGATCGTCGAGAGAGGGCTGTGGGTGATCAGCGCACCTCCCTGGCGGCGCTCGGGCGGCCCCTTGGAGCGGGGTGCGCTGACGATCCGAGACATTGCGTATCCGGGCAGAGAGTCGAGCGCGGTGCTGGGCAGACGCGCCAGCGACAGGATTGTCGGCATTAGATCTACGCCGGACATGATCGGATCGACCGCTACGGCTCCCGGTGCCGCCGGGTCGTCGATGAGTAGCGGCACGTTGACGACATCGTTGTAGGTAAACGGTCCCGGTCCCACCTGTCCGTGCCGCGAAAGCATCGGCGCACAGTCGGAGGTGTAGATGACGATTGTGCGCGAGCGCCCGCCTGATGCTTCCATCGCGTCGAGCAGGTCGCCGAGTCGTTGGTCGGAGGTCTCAATGGCCGATTCGTAGTCAGCCGTCAGTTGTCGGTGCAGCTGCTCGTCTGCGCGCGGCCAACCGACCACGCGGCGGCTAATGTGGCGGGCGGTTCGATGGGCGGCAACCGTATTCGGTTGCCGCATTGTGGGGCGCCCGGGGTCACCAGGGCTCGTGTCTAGTAGTGGAGGGGTTGCGGTGACAGCTGCGGTTGCCCCCAAGCGTACGACTGCCAGCCACGGTTGGACGAGTGTCGTTGCGCGCGTCGACAGCCACGTCGCGGCGGCGTGGGTGGTAAGGCGATCGGCCAGCGCGCGATTGCCGCTCAAGCCCGATAGCTCGCACCAACCAAAGCCATGATCGTGGAGAAGATCGTTGCGGTGGCGCGGCCGCACCGGCATCGACAACGGCCAGTCGCCAAAGAAGGCGGTATGCCAGCCCGCCTCGCGCATGACGCTTGCTAGCGTCGGAACCTCGGGGTCGAGTGCGGTGCCGAGTATCGGAATACCGCAGTCGTCGGTCACGCCCGTCGTCGGTCCATGCCGGCCCGTGAGCAGTGCGGCCAGGGCCGGCGTGGGCGTGGGGCATGCCGCGTTGAAATCCCGAAACTCCACAGCGCGCGAGAGCATTCGCTCGCGCGCTGGCACGTTAAGACCGCTCGAGAGTCGGTCCCACGATTGTTCGGCGCTGTTGATGACGAGCAATACGTTGCGAAGATGTGACGGCGATCGTTTTAGGCCTGCGATCGCTGCTCTCGGTAGCACTGCCGCCGCAAGACCGAGAGCGCCGGCGCGCACGACTTGCCGTCGGGTGAGCGTGTGCACGGAGCTGTCTGCCGCTGAACCGGGCGAAACGTTGCGCTTTGTCACCAGTCGTCGCTCTGCCGGCCGACTCGTGACCGATCACCCTTGAGCTTCCCATGCTTGCGCTTGTTGTCCACGCGACGGAGTCGAGCGGAGGCGCTCGGTTTGGTCGCGACCCGACGCTTCGCCGGGCGCAGCGCACGAGCGAGCAAGAGTTCCATGCGCACGAGCGCCGTTTCTACGTTTCGTGACTGCTCCCGGTGCTCGCTGGCGACAACACGGACGCGTCCGTCGGAGTCGAGGCGATTCGCGAGCCGACGCTGCACACGTAGCAACTCGGCGCTGTCGAGCCAGCGCGTGGCCCCTCGAAGATCCATGCGGAGATCGACCTTGGTCGCGACCTTGTTGACGTTCTGTCCACCGGGCCCCGACGACCGCGAAAAGGTTGCCGAAAGGAGAGACGCGGGGATTCGTCGGTTGCCGGGAAGGTGTAGATCGCGAAGACGACTCATGGGATTGTTGGGCGGCCACTTAGCGGCCTTAGCAAGGTCCGCATGCATGATACACAATCGCGCTCGGCCGTACATCCGCGCCGATGCGAGGGAGAATCCAGTGTCTACGAGCAAGCTGAAGATCGGCGTCTTGGGAGCTGCGCGAATAGCGCCGATGGCCCTCGTGCGCCCCGCCCGACTGGTGGCTCGTGTCGAGGTGACCGCGATTGCGGCGCGCGATCGCGGTCGTGCCGAGAAGTTTGCGGCCAAGCAAGGCATATCCAGAGCGTATGGCGGCTACGAGGCGCTGCTCGCCGATGAGACGCTCGATGCGGTATATATTCCGCTGCCCAACGCACTGCACTGCGAGTGGGCGACGAAGGCGCTCGAAGTCGGCAAGCACGTATTGTGCGAGAAGCCGCTTGCATCCAACGCGGAGGAAGCGCGCCAGATGGCCGCCGCCGCGAAGAAGGCCGACCGAGTCTTGTTCGAGGCGTTTCACTACCGCTACCACCCTCTCGCGACGCGTATCGGCGAAGTGCTCGCCAGTGGTGCGATCGGACGTGTGAACTATATCGAGAGCATATTCTGCGTGCCGTTGCCGCGACCCGGCGACATCCGCTATCGCTACGAACTCGGCGGCGGCGCGCTCATGGACACCGGCTGTTACGCAATCAGCGTTGCGCGCATGCTTGCGGGTGAAGAGCCGGAGGTACTCTCTGCGATACCGACGCTCACGTCGCCCGACGTCGATCGCCGCATGGAAGCCGAACTCCGGTTCCCATCGGGCGCCGGCGGGCGCGTGTTGTGCTCGCTCATGTCTCGTACGCTGTTGAAGATGCAGGCCGTGGTGCGCGGTGACGCCGGCGAACTCAGCATTTTCAACCCGATCGCGCCCCACGTTGCCCATCGGCTCACACTGCGTACGGCCGCGGGCGTACGCCGAGAGCGTGTCGCCGGCGATGCGACCTATACCCATCAGCTACGCGCGTTTGCTGACGCCGTTCTCGATGGCACGGCCTTCCCTACCCATCCGGACGACTCGATCGCGAACATGCGTGTGATCGACGACGTGTACACGAAAGCGGGCATGAGGTTGCGCGGCGAAGCCTGAGCGGCGCTTGCCAGGTCGGTTCATTCATGAAGGGTATCGGCTATCTGCTCGTCTCGGTACTGTTGTTCTCGGTGCTCGACGCACTGGTGAAGGCAGCGACCGTCGACTACTCGATCGTGCAGGTTATCTTCTTCCGAAGTGTATTCGCGTTCGTGCCTCTGTCGGTTGCGGTTTGGTGGTCAGGCGGTCTTCACACTCTGCGCACCGAGCGACCGCTATACCACGTCGTTCGCGGAGTCTTCGGACTGGTTGCGATGGGCGCATTCTTTACCGCACTCAGCCGTGGAGCGCTCGCCGATGTCGTGGCGATCTCTTTTAGCGGCCCCCTTTTTATCGCGCTTCTTGCACGCCCCCTGCTTGGTGAGCGCCTCGGTCGACGACGGTGGACCGCCGTATTGATCGGGTTTGTCGGGGTGTTGCTCATCGTGCGGCCCGGCAGCACGGTGTTCTCGTCCGCCTCGCTGCCGGCGCTCATAGGAGCGTTGTCCTACAGCTTCATCATGGTTTTGGTCAGGCGCATGGGGACCACCGAGAGTACCGTGACGATGGCCGTGTTCTTCACCATGTTCACGACCACCGCGAGCTCGGTAGCGCTGCCCTGGTTCTGGACGATGCCGGACATGTATGGCTTCGTATTGTTGGCGGCGACAGGGCTGGCGGGCGGTTGCGCGAACCTCTGTCTTACTGAAGCGTTTCGGATCGCGCCGGTAGGTTTGCTTGCACCGTTCGAGTACACGGCGCTGCTGTGGGGGATCTTGTTCGGGTACGTATTTTGGGGTGAGGTACCCGGGCCTCAGGTTCTCGCCGGAGCGGCTGTAGTCGTGGCGTCGGGCCTGGTTGTGGTGCGGCGACCCACGACAATGTTGCGCCCGCGAAGTTGACGCAGGCGTGCACGGATCGACGTGCGGCGAAGCCGCACGCTTCTTAGTTGCTGTCGTGTGTGGAGCGTCGGTCTTGAGACCGAAGCGTTACTCGATCGAATCGGGCCTATCGATCGACCAATCGTCCGCCGCACTTATCAACCGCACGATACTCGCGACTACGGTTGAAATCCCCACCGCTAACATTAGTAAGCCCCATGTTGTTGGGTTCATCTCCCCTCCCGGGATGCCGCGAGCAGAATATGGGCTGCTTCAAGTACTCGCTAACCTCTCTTTTATCAGAGGGCGAGAACGTTTGTCTATGAGGGCAATGGCCTAAGTAGCTGATCTAAGTAACTTTAGTGAACCGGTTGTAGGGATTTCCCTTACTCAAAGGACCTAAGGCTTCCGGCTAGTGCGGTGGCTATGAGACCCAGTACGACGCCTACGGTGTTGGCCGTCGCGTCGTAAAAATCGCCTACCCGTCCGGGAATCTGCGTCTGCATGATCTCTAGACCGACGCCCAGCGCGACCAGACTCGCCGCAAGTTTCCAGCGTTGCCCCGTCGAGCGGTAGGCAAGCGAACCGAGCAGCGCAAGAAACGCATAGGCGCTGGCGTGTTCGGCCTTGTCCCAGATATCTGTTTCCCAGAGTGCATCTGCCGGTAACACCGAAACGCAAACCACGAGGGCGACGGCTGCGTAGAACAGTGCTCGGAGTGCAGCGGTCATTGAGGTCAAGTGCAAGCCGGGCAGTCGAGCGTCACGGGTAGCCCCACTGCAGCATTGAGAATACGCAATGCATCTGATGCGGTGACACTGCCGCTTCCGTCGACATCGCAGACGCATAGAGCGCAACTCAGTAGGTCGACAGCAGCGTTGAGAGCAAACAGGGCATCGCTGGCGGTCAGGTCGCCGTCATCTGTGGCGTCACCGCAGGCCGGTGGGTTGCACGGCGAGGTAGCCGCCAGGGGGACCGTTTGGAAGTCGTTGTTCTCGGGGTTACCGAGATCGGCGCATGCAAAGTCGGCCGCGTTATTTGCGGTGTCGCCCGTGCGCACGAGGCTGTGCCCGTCGGCAGTCAGCGTCGTAGCCACGCCGATGTGGCTATTGCTCGGGCCGTTGTAGGTGCCGTAGGCCACGCAATCGACGTAGTCGTTGGGGTTGGTCAGATTTAATGGGGGTTTTCCCCAACAGACCATGCCGCCGCCGGTGGGCAGGCCGCCTGAGAACGTAAAGTCGAGCGAGAGGCCGCTGTCGGACGCGAACTGCGAGGTGCCCATGATCCATCGACGCGCGGAGCCGCTGGTAACGTTCTCGGGCACTGTGAGCACGATTGAGAGAAAGTCGCCGCTGGCATCGAACGCACCGAGCTTCGAGTTACTGACGATCCCCTGCCCGCCCGCGATCATAAAAATCTCAACGAACTGAGAGTTTGCGTTGCCGTCGAAACTGGTCAGGACTTCATCTATCAGCGCGAGGTGGAACGTTGCGCGAGCGTCGGTGGGTCCGATGAGCGAACCGAGCAGAAGCAAAGTCGATGCCGCTGCGGTGCCCAGCTGGATTGGGCCTAAGTGGTTGATGAACGCGTTGAGAATCTTCATACGTTACTCCCGGCAGGGCCGACACGGAGGCTACGTGTCGCTGGCAACCTATCCGACACCCCCCGGATGGGCTAGACCGCGATGCCCAATCGAGCGGTTCCGCGTGAACTAAGAGTTTCGGCCGTTGCCGACCCTCCCTTGCAAAGGCCCGTGCGTCGGGACTACTCTTTAATGCGGAGCATCATTTTCGTAGTCCTGTTGTCGGTCTGTCCGCTTCCTTAATTCGGAGCTGCGGTTTCGCGATACACTGCAGCGGGCAGATAGGCTGAGGATCATGAGCAAGAAAAACGATGATGACACATTCATCCCGCCCTTCCCTCTGAGCGACGTGTCCAATGGCGAGTTTGCGCCAAGACCTCCGAATCGAAAGCAGAGAGCAGTGGCCGCCCTGCTCGAAGAGGAGTCCGAACGCCGCGCGAAGCGTTTGGGGATGAGTCGGCGCGACTTTCTGAAGACGGCCGCAGGATCGGCCACCGCGTTCATGTGCATGAACATCGTGCACGGTCTGCCGAGCAGCGGCAGTGCTGCGGTTCTGCCGGTCACCAAGGAACAGTGCGACGATCCGGTGGCGGCGCAAGAGTTGTTTGAAGCCGATGATTTCGTCATGGACGTGCAGTTGCATCACGTCGATCTCGATCAGTTCGGCCACATTCCAAGTCTCGGTTGCCTGCGCTTCCTTCCTCCCGAAGACAATTGCACGCCCGAAGGTCTGCTCGCGCTGTCGCAGGCGAACATGGTCAAAGAAGTATTCGTCGACAGCGAGACAGCGGTCGGTGTCATCAGCGGCGTGCCTGACGGCTACCCCATGCCGGTCGATACGATGGCCGAGACGCGCGATCTGGTGAATCAGCTGGCCGGTTCCGAACGTGCACTCATGCAAGCCATGTGCGATCCGCAAGCAGCTCCAGGGGCGCAAACCGCGATCGATAGCCTTGACTATCAAGTGAACACTTTGGATGCGCGTGCGCTCAAGTGTTACACGGGCAGCGGCGGTTGGTGGCTCGATGACGAAGACGTTGCCTACCCCATGATAGAAGAAGCCCAGCGACTCGGTCTCCGTCTCGTTAATGTGCACAAAGGCCTGCCCGGGCTCTTGGGGCCGGATGCGGAGATCTACGTAGGAAGTCGCGATCTACCTAAAGTAGTGCGAGACTGGCCGAAGATGCGCTTTGCCGCGTATCACAGCGGCTACTACCCGCTCACGGGGCTCGACGATTTCGTCGCGGCCGTATCGACCATGCCCAGGAAGGACCGTCGTCGTTTGTACGCCGAAATCGGCAGTACGTTTGCGATCACCTTCACACAAAACCCGAGCCAGGCTGCGTTCATGCTTGGCACGCTCATCAAGTTGCTCGGCGCGCGCAACATCTTGTGGGGGACCGACTCTATTTGGTGGGGATCACCGCAGTGGCAGATCGACGCGTTCAAGGCCCTACAGATGCCCGATAGCTTCCGCGAATCGTTTGGTTTCAAGAAGCTGTCGAAGGGTCGCAAGCGACGCATCCTCGGCCGCAACGCAGCCAGGCTCTACAAGGTGAAGATTCGTGAACACCGCTGCGTGATCGAAGAAGACGAGATCACCCGGATCAAAGCCGAGCTCGGCGACGGACTGCGCGCGCAACGCACCAACCTCGCGTACGGACCGCGTAACGAAGAGGCATATCTGCAGTTGCTCGGCCACAGTGGGCAGCCGGCGAGCAAGTTCCCTGCCGCGGTGTCTAAGACGACGACAGCTTAGTCTTTGGCATGCCGCTCGGTCGGGCAGTCGGTGCGGCGCTACAGTCGGGAGAGACGCACGACTGCCTCGTCGATCACGGAGTCCTGTTTGCAGAAGGTGAAGCGGACGAGGTGGCGCCCTTCGTCCTCGTTGTCGTAGAACACCACATTCGGAACAGCGACCACCGAGCATCGATCGGGCAACGTACGGCAGAATGCCAACCCGTCGGTTTCACCGAGCGGGCGGATGTCACAGGTCACGAAATAGGTTCCGGCCGGCCGAAACACCTCGAAGCCCGCTTGGGCGAGGCCCGAGCAGAGCCGATCGCGCCGGGCCGCCAACTCGGCGGCGAGTGTGTGGAAGTAGTCGTCGCCGAGCGTGAGTGCGTGAGCGATCGCGTGCTGAAAAGGGCCGCCGCTTACGTAGGTCAGAAATTGCTTGGTCGTGCGTACGGCGCCTAGAAGGTCGGTCGGCGCCGTCGCCCAGCCGATCTTCCAACCGGTAAACGAGAACGTCTTGCCTCCGGAAGAGATCGACACCGTACGTTCTCGCATGCCGGGTAGGCTCGCAATCGGTATGTGCTCGCCGTCGAAGACAATATGTTCGTACACCTCATCGGTCATGACGATGAAGTCGCGTTCGACGGCCAACGCCGCGATCTGCTGTAGTTCCTCGCGTCTAAAGACCTTGCCCGTAGGGTTGTGTGGCGAGTTGAGCAAAAGCAGACGGGTCTTGGGCCCGATGGCGTTGCACAGCTCGTCATAGTCAAAGCCATACTGCGGCGGCCGCAAAGTAACCACGCGCCGATGAGCTCCGGCCATCGCGATGCAGGCCGCATAGGAATCGTAGTAAGGCTCGAACATGACGACTTCATCGCCGGGTTCACACAGGGCCAGGATCGTCGCGGCGATCGCTTCGGTGGCTCCTGCCGTCACGAGCACTTCGGTGTCGGGGTCGACGTCGAGGTCGTAGAAACGCTTTTGGTGCGCCGCGATCGCGAGGCGAAGCTCACGAAACCCGATGCCCGGTGGGTACTGATTGTGGCCGGCGTGAATCGCGTCGATTGCCGCTTCGGCGACTTCTTGCGGCCCATCGGTATCGGGAAAGCCCTGGCCCAGGTTTATCGCGTTCTTTGCGAGCGCCAACGCCGACATTTCCGCGAAGATCGTCGTGCCGAACTCACGCAGGCGCGTGGCTAGGAATCTATCCGGGTTCGACAAGAGAGAGTCCGAGCCAGGTGTGGTTAGTCGAGGGAGCGAACGTGGAAGAGCCCGAATAGGAACGTCGGTAGAAAGTTCTTAGCCATGCCACCCGGCGCTGCGTTGAGCTTATTTCGAAATACGACGATCTCGACCAGATGCGCAGCTCCGATGAGCCAGAATGTTATTCTACCCGCGCTTGCGATCGCGTGGTCGCCGCCTATGAAGAACGACCCGATGCCTATTGCCCAAACGACTAAAAGTCCCGCTTTTGCTGCAGTCATTGTTTACCGTTTCTCCTATACCTTTGGTTGTTCACTTGCCTGTAAAATTCGGTTTGCGTTTTTCTTTGAAGGCACGGGGCCCTTCACGAGCGTCCTTGGACGCCATGAC
>Ga0315336_1004704_pt1 | contig 15777 bp, 11 predicted proteins | sample ASW5metaG_FD_204512 | JGI IMG/M metagenome (GOLD analysis project Ga0315336, IMG submission 204512) | Ammonia-oxidizing marine archaeal communities from Monterey Bay, California, United States - ASW #5 | ecosystem: Environmental > Aquatic > Marine > Intertidal zone | place: USA: California...
TGGCGGTGAACTTGATTGCACCTATTGCCATGGATGATGGTCTGCGGTTTGCCATTCGTGAGGGCGGCAGAACAGTTGGTGCTGGAGTGGTCGCCTCTATCATAGAGTAGTTGAAAACGGCCAAAAACACTTGATTTTACTACCGGACGCACGGTATAGACCGTCCGTCCGGTCGGTTAGGTTGTCGGCCGGTCCTTTTATTGTGCCTGTTATCGGCGGGTATTCGGCAGCGAAAGCGACAATATGGATTGCAAATCGGTCCGGTTTCCCAACTGGGCGCGGCCCAGCTCACTGTTAATTGGCGAGCGGAAGGTGTTCATAGGGGTGTAGCTCAATTGGCAGAGCACCGGTCTCCAAAACCGGGGGTTGTAGGTTCGAGTCCTATCACCCCTGCCAGCGCCGTAGTTTGCACGAAATGCCGGGATGCTGTGACGGACTGTATAACTTAGTAGAAAGCGGAAAATTTTTATGGCAAAAGCAACACCGGGCCAATTTGTCCGCCAGGTGCGGCAGGAAATTTCGAAGGTAACGTGGCCAACCCGTAAGGAGACGGGTGTATCTGTAGGGTTGGTCTTTGTTTTTTGTACCGTTATGGGAATCTTTTTTATGGTGGTGGATAAGATTCTGAGTTTCGGTATTGCCTTGTTGTTCGGTTGAGGAGATCGGGGCAATGTCGACCCAGTGGTATGTCTTGCACGTTTATTCCGGTTTTGAAGCCAAGGTTGCGCTGTCGATTCGTGAGCAGGCAAGCCAACACAGCATGGATGATCTTATCGGTGAAGTGCTGGTGCCAACTGAGGAAGTGGTCGAAATGCGTCGTGGGTCTAAGGTTAACACCGAACGAAAGTTTTTTCCGGGCTATGTGTTGATCAACATGGACCTAACGGATGAGTCATGGCATCTGGTAAGAAATACGCCAAAAGTGACCGGTTTTTTAGGGAGTCAAGGAAAGCCGGCACCTATTTCCGAGGCAGAAGCTCAGCGCATCATGCGTCAAGTTCAGGAGGGCATTGAACGGCCGAAACCCTCTATTGTTTTCGACGTTGGTGAGCAGGTTCGGGTCAGCGACGGTCCCTTTACCTCATTCAATGGCATTGTAGAGGAGATTGATGAAGAAAAAGCGCGGCTCAAGGTTTCGGTCTCTATATTTGGAAGAGCTACGCCAGTTGAATTGGAATACAGCCAGGTGGAGAAGCTTTAGCTGAAAGATTCTAATCCTGAGGCGCTTCGTGCGCAGAAATGTTCCGTTACGGCAGACATGTCAGAGGAAAAGTGATGGCGAAAAAGATAGACGGCTATATAAAACTGCAGATACCGGCCGGCAAAGCCAATCCATCGCCCCCCGTAGGTCCAGCTTTGGGCCAGCGAGGCGTAAACATTATGGAATTTTGTAAAGCGTTTAATGCGGCAACGCAGAAACTCGAACCTGGCGTCCCAATTCCGACTACCGTTACCGTTTACAAGGATCGTTCTTTTTCATTCATAACAAAAACTCCGCCCACTAGCTTTTTCCTTCGACAGGCGGCAGGTGTTGAAAAAGGCTCGGAACTGCCTGGTAAGGGTTTTGTAGCCCAGGTTACAAGATCCCAAGTAAGAGATATTGCAGAAAAAAAGATGCCCGATCTTAACTGCGCCGACATTGAAGCTGGCATGCTAATGGTTGAGGGATCAGCGCGTTCAATGGGCTTTGAAGTCGTGGAGTGAATTGGATGGCAAAACAAAGTAAGAGACTTAGAGCTGCATATGAAGGCATTGACCGCGCTGCATTCTATCCGGTCGGCGAAGCGGTCAAGTATGTTAAGGATCACGCGAAGAGTAAATTTGATGAAACTATTGAGCTTGCTTTGAATTTAGGTGTGGATCCGCGCCATGCAGATCAGATGGTTCGCGGTGTTGTGGCTTTACCCCATGGGACAGGCAAAGCCATGCGCGTTGCTGTGTTTGCAAAAGGAGACAAAGCTGCAGAGGCTTCAGAAGCCGGAGCAGACGTTGTCGGAGCTGAAGACCTGGCTGAACGTCTAGAGAAAGGCGATTTGAATTTTGATAGGATTATTGCCTCTCCAGATATGATGGGTATCGTCGGTAAGCTTGGCAGAGTGCTCGGTCCGCGTGGGCTCATGCCAAATCCAAAATTAGGAACGGTAACGCCTGATGTAAAGTCGGCGGTGTCAAATGCCAAGGCCGGCGAAGTTCAGTTTCGTGTCGAAAAGGCCGGCCTTGTTCACGCTGGTATTGGAAAGGCCAGTTTTTCGGAAGAACAGCTCAGCGAAAACATCCAAGCTTTTGTGGCTGCAATAATGAAAGCAAAACCAGCAGGTGCAAAAGGCACATACGTGAAGAAGATTTCACTAAGCTCGACTACGGGCCCAGGTATGAAATTGAATGTCAGTGATGCTTTGGCAAGCTAATTTTGTGAGACATCTTGTGTGCTGCTCGGTAGTGCGCAAGGGTTGGAGGTGTATCCTCCATGAGATCTGTCCGAGACTGTTGGTGCCGGTGTATTGAACGTTTAACAACCGGTTTAAAGGGTTGTCCGCCAACATAGACGGGAGTGATAAGTTTGTTTGGGTTGATGCTCGTTATGCAAACAAGTTTGGCTTCTGGGGCAGGAGAAAGCAGAACGGAATAAGTCCAGCCGTTTTGCATACAGGTAACCGGCCAGGACTTCGAACATGGAGGTCTGGTCGAATGATGCGGAGACAAAAGTGAACCGAAAACAGAAGCAGGGGCTTGTATCTAATCTTCACGATCTCTTTGAGGGACAGACCTTCGTCGCGGTGACCCACTATAAGGGTCTGACCGTGAATGACATGGATGACCTGAGAGGCAGAATGCGCGAGGCGGGTGCTAGCTTCAGAGTAACAAAAAATCGGCTCACACGCCTTGCTCTTGCTGGAACAAAGTTTGAAGGATTAAGGGAATTGTTTACCGGGCCGACGGCGATTGCTTACTCGGAGGATCCTGTTGCAGCTGCCAGGGTCTGCGCAAATTTTGCTAAGAAAAATGAGAAGCTTATTATTCTTGGCGGTGTTCTCGACGGAGAAAATATGGATGCTTCGTCGGTCAAGGAGTTAGCAAAACTTCCATCCTTGGACGAGTTACGTGGCAAGATCGTTGCAATGATAAGTACACCGGCCACGCGGATTGCGGCTGTTGTTCGGGCACCTGCTGGTCAGTTAGTCCAGCTATTACATGCCAAATCCCAGAAAGAAGAAGCTGCTTAAGCCGACGTTTACGAGCAAAATATCGAACCAGGAGTTATAAAATGGCTGATCTAGGAAAAATTGTTGATAACTTGTCTAGTCTGACTGTTCTCGAAGCGGCAGAGCTGTCAAAGATGTTGGAAGAAAAGTGGGGTGTGTCCGCAGCAGCACCTGTTGCAGTAGCTGCAGCCGCTGCTGGCGGTGATGCCGCTGAAGCTGACGCACCAAAAGATGAGTTTAACGTGATTCTGGCAGAAATAGGCGATAAGAAAATAAATGTGATCAAGGAAGTCCGTGCGGTGACTGGTCTGGGTCTAAAGGAGGCCAAGGACTTAGTGGAAAGCGCACCTGCTGCCATCAAGGAGGCTGTTGGTAAGGACGAAGCGGAAGAAATCAAGACAAAAATCGAAGCGGTTGGGGCTACGGTTGAGCTCAAGTAGTTCCTTGATCATGCTAGTCGCCGTCGGGACTACGCTAGGGTTGTGCGCGGGCCAATCAAGGCTGGTATCGTTGCGTGTTGGCATAGTTGGCGGAGATAGTGATTTCTGCTGTAAATTCCGCTCAAGCTTATGAGGCCTAAAGGCCATATTTACACCCAATTTCGTCTAAGAGTTAATAATACGGGTAATTTTTCAAGGAGCTGTAATGGCTAAAACACTGTCCGGTCGCAAGAGAGTTCGAAAGGATTTCGGACGCATTTCAAATGTAGTGCAGATGCCGAACCTCATTGAAGTCCAAAAGAGCTCATACGACAAGTTTCTGCAGATTGGAGCCTCGGCGGAGGTCCGTCAGAAATCCGGCCTTCAGGAAGTTTTTAAATCTGTATTTCCAATCCAGGACTTTAGTGGCAAGGGAGAATTGGAATACGTCGCCTACGACTTGGAAGAACCAAAATACGATGTTGAGGAATGCCAGCAGAGGGGAATGACATATTCAGCTCCACTCAAGGTGACTCTGCGTCTAGTGGTTTGGGATATTGATGAAGACACGGGTGCTAGGTCAGTCCGCGATATTAAGGAGCAGGACGTTTATATGGGTGACATGCCGTTGATGACGGACAACGGTACATTTATTATCAATGGAACTGAGAGAGTTATAGTTTCCCAAATGCACCGCTCGCCTGGTGTATTCTTTGATCACGATAAGGGTAAAACTCACTCCTCTGGCAAGTTTCTGTTTGCTGCACGCGTTATTCCGTACCGTGGATCCTGGCTCGACTTCGAGTTTGACGCTAAGGATATGGTGTATGTCCGCATTGACCGGCGCCGCAAACTGCCAGTAACTACCTTACTTTATGCATTGCCTAGTTTGAGTACGGAGCGGCTGCAGGCCAAGCGCGCAAAGGATGGCAAAGAGGTCGATGTTAGGGAAATATCGGGTATATCTGCGGATGAAATTCTCGATTATTTTTACGAGAAAGTTATCTATACCGTGGATAAGAAGGGTTGGCGTACTCCATTCAATGCGGAGCTTATGCGCGGGACCAAGTTGCAGTACGACATGGTCGATGCCAAAACCGGTAAGACAAAACTCCAGGCAGGTTCAAAAATATCACCGCGTATTGCGCGCAAGTTAGCTCAGGCGGGGCTGCAGGAATTACGCATAAAACCTGAAGAACTAATAGGAAAGTATGTGGCCGAAGATATTGTTAACACCAGCACGGGTGAGATATATCTTGAGGCCGGCGACGAAATTACTGAAGAGATTTTGGAGAATTTGCTAGCAGCTAAGGTTAGTAGCTTAGCACTATTGAACATAGATAACATTAATGTGGGTCCGTACATTCGCAATACCTTAGCTTTGGATAAGAATGCTAACCGTGAGGAAGCGTTGGTTGATATCTATAGGGTAATGCGACCAGGTGAACCACCGACTCTTGATACTTCTGATGCCTTATTTAAAGGGCTATTTTTTGATGGTGAGCGGTATGATTTATCGGCTGTGGGGCGGGTGAAGATGAATTCGCGTCTGGACATTGATGCAAAGAATGTTCCTGACACCACCCGTGTTCTACGGAAAGACGATATCTTGCGCATAGTTAAGATGATGGTCGACTTAAAGGACGGGCGCGGTGAGATAGACGATATCGACCATTTAGGTAATCGCCGTGTTCGGTCGGTTGGCGAGTTGATGGAAAATCAATATCGCGTTGGTTTGCTCCGGATGGAACGGGCAATCCGCGAACGCATGAGCTCCGTTGAAATAGATACGGTTATGCCTCATGACCTTATCAACGCAAAGCCCGCAGCAGCGGCTGTTCGTGAGTTTTTTGGATCGTCGCAGCTGTCCCAGTTTATGGATCAGACGAATCCTTTGTCGGAAATCACCCACAAACGGCGCCTGTCTGCTCTCGGTCCGGGCGGATTGACACGGGAGCGTGCGGGTTTTGAGGTGCGCGACGTGCATCCCACACATTATGGCCGAATTTGCCCTATCGAAACCCCCGAAGGACCGAATATTGGTCTGATCAATAGTTTAGCTACTTATGCACGGGTAAACCAATACGGTTTTATTGAAAGTCCCTACAGAAAGGTATCCAGGGGCAAGGTAACCAATGACGTTGTTTATCTGTCTGCCATGGACGAAGGCCGATACAACATTGCACAAGCCAATGAGCCGGTAGATTCTCGCAACAAGTTTATGGATGATCTTATCAGTTGTCGGAGGGCAGGTGATTTTGTCATGTGTTCTCCCGACGACATCGACTATATGGACGTTTCGCCCAGGCAACTAGTGTCCGTTGCTGCGGCTTTGATTCCGTTCTTGGAGAATGACGATGCCAACAGAGCTCTCATGGGCTCCAATATGCAGCGTCAAGCCGTTCCACTTCTGCAGACTGAGGCACCACTCGTTGGAACTGGTATGGAAGAATCGGTTGCACGAGATTCCGGTGCGGCTACTATTGCCCGGCGATCCGGAGTGGTTCAACAGGTCGACGCAACGCGAATTGTGGTGCGTGCTACGGAGGAGACATCCACCTCTACTCCTGGTGTTGACATCTTCCGCTTACAAAAATTCCAAAGGTCCAACCAAAACACCTGTATTAATCAGCGCCCTTTAGTGAAGGTCGGAGATATTGTTGCGAAGGGAGATATTATAGCTGATGGACCATCCACAGATCTTGGTGAGCTCGCCCTTGGCCGAAACATCTTGGTCGCCTTCATGCCTTGGAATGGATACAACTTCGAAGATTCTATTCTAATTTCAGAACGCATTGTCCGTGAAGATACTTTCACATCCATCCACATTGAAGAATTTGAAGTCATGGCTCGCGATACCAAATTGGGCCAGGAAGAGATAACTCGAGATATTCCTAACGTGGGCGAGGAGTCTCTAAAGAATCTGGACGAGGCCGGTATTGTTTATGTCGGAGCTGAGGTAAAGGCAGGGGATATCCTTGTAGGCAAGGTGACACCAAAGGGAGAGTCGCCAGTCACACCGGAGGAAAAGCTTCTGCGTGCTATCTTTGGTGAAAAAGCGTCTGACGTGCGTGATACATCACTCAAGGTGCCCCCGGGGGCGCAGGGTACGATAGTTGAAGTCCGCGTTTTTAATCGCCGGGGTATAGATAAGGATGAGCGGGCTTTAGCTATAGAACGCATGGAAATTGAGCAATTAGCTAAAGACCGTGACGATGAAAAGGCGATTCTGGAACGCAGTTTTAACGATCGTCTAAGCTCTCTTATTGTTAATCGAAAAATTGTGGCTGGTCCAAAAGGTATGGTGACCGGCGTTAAGGTCACGGAAGAAATTCTCTCAGACTACACACCTGGTCAATGGCGTCAGATCGCGGTAGCCAGTGATAAGGTAATGGCTGAGGTGGAGGAGCTCAAGAAGTCCCTCGATGAGAGTTTTGCGCAGATAGAAGAAAGGTTTGATAATAAAGTTGATAAGCTTCAGCGGGGAGATGAATTGCCGCCAGGCGTCCTCAAGATGGTTAAGGTCTTCGTTGCCGTAAAACGCAAACTGCAGCCTGGTGATAAAATGGCAGGGCGGCATGGTAATAAAGGCGTAATTTCAAAAATTGTTCCGATTGAGGACATGCCCTATTTGGAAGATGGTACGCAGGTGGATATTGTGTTGAACCCTCTTGGCGTGCCGTCGCGCATGAATGTGGGGCAAATATTGGAAACACATCTCGGGTGGGCGTGTCATGGACTTGGGCTTCAACTCGGAGAGCTTCTCGAGGCTTACCGGGCAACTGGTAAGGGAGAGCGAGAAGTCCGATCCATGCTTAAGAAAGTTTACGGAGATTCTCTGTATCGAAAAGAGTTTAGCGAACTTAATGAAGTGGACTTTATTGAGTTAGCATCAAATTTACAAAGGGGTATTCCCATAGCCACACCCGTATTCGATGGGGCTAAGGAGCAGGAAATAATTGAGATGCTTGATATGGCGGGCCTCGAGTCCTCAGGGCAGGTAACCTTGTATGACGGGGCCACAGGCGAACCCTTCGACCGTGATGTGACCGTCGGCTACATCTATATGCTTAAACTCCATCATCTCGTGGATGACAAGATTCATGCACGGTCTATCGGGCCCTATTCCCTTGTTACACAGCAACCTCTGGGAGGCAAAGCGCAGTTCGGAGGTCAGCGTTTCGGTGAAATGGAAGTTTGGGCACTAGAGGCGTATGGCTCTGCATATAGTTTGCAGGAGATGCTAACTGTCAAATCCGACGATGTTTCTGGACGAACGAAGGTTTATGAATCGATTGTTAGGGGCGATGATACATTTGAAGCCGGCATACCTGAATCATTCAATGTGTTGGTCAAGGAAATGAGATCGCTAGGTCTAGATGTGGAACTTAGTCACAGCGATTTGTGATCCTGAGGAATATTGTGAATAAGCAGAGTATTTATCACTGGATGCCGATTGCGTTTGTTCGGCCTCCTTGCCGCCAAGGGAGAACGGCAGCATGAATGAATTGATGAAAATTTTCGGTCAAGTCAGCGGAACGGAATCCTTTGACCAGATTAGAATTTCAATTGCCAGTCCCGAAAAGATCCGTTCGTGGTCATTCGGGGAAATAAAAAAGCCAGAAACAATCAACTATAGGACTTTTAAGCCTGAGCGCGATGGCTTGTTCTGCGCCCGTATTTTTGGTCCTATCAAGGACTACGAATGTTTGTGCGGTAAGTATAAACGCATGAAATACAAAGGTATTGTTTGCGAAAAGTGTGGGGTCGAGGTCACTTTATCTAAGGTTCGCCGAGAGCGTATGGGGCATATCGAGCTGGCTGCCCCTGTTGCCCATATTTGGTTTATGAAGTCGTTGCCGAGCCGCATAGGTCTTCTGCTTGACATGACTTTAAAGAACCTTGAGCGAGTCCTTTATTTTGAAAGCTATATTGTAATGGAGCCTGGCCTGACGCCTCTCCAGGAAAAAGAACTTCTGAATGAGGATCAATACCAAAAGGCGATTGATGAATTTGGTGAGGATTCCTTCCAAGTCGGCATTGGCGCAGAAGCTATTCGAGAACTCTTGTCTACTATAGACCTTAAGGAGCTAAATGAAGAGTTACGTGTAGATTTGAAGGAGACAGGTTCGGAAGCTAAGCGCAAGAAGTTCGTCAAGAGACTCAAGCTTGTTGAAGCGTTTATTACCTCTAAGGCAAAGCCGGAATGGATGATACTTGAAGTTATCCCGGTGATACCGCCAGAACTTCGGCCGCTTGTGCCACTTGACGGCGGCCGTTTTGCCACCTCGGACCTTAATGACCTATATCGCCGCGTTATAAACCGAAATAACCGTCTAAAGCGACTTATAGAGTTGCGGGCACCTGACATTATTATTCGTAATGAAAAGAGGATGCTCCAAGAGTCCGTCGATGCCTTGTTTGACAATGGTCGACGTGGGCGTGCCATCACTGGTGCTAATAAACGCCCGCTTAAGTCTCTGGCTGATATGCTGAAGGGTAAGCAAGGTCGTTTTCGTCAGAATCTTCTCGGTAAGCGGGTAGATTATTCAGGTCGTTCGGTAATCGTTGTGGGGCCTGAACTCAAGCTACATCAATGTGGCATTCCGAAGAAGATGGCGCTCGAGCTGTTTAAGCCGTTCGTGTATTCAAAACTCGAGATTTATGGCATGGCGACTACTATTAAGGCCGCTAAGCGCATGGTCGAAAAAGAGCGTCCAGAGGTATGGGATATTCTGGAAGAGGTGATTCGTGAGCATCCGGTCCTTCTAAACAGGGCGCCAACACTGCACCGTTTAGGTATTCAGGCGTTTGAGCCGGTGCTTATAGAGGGGAAGGCCATTCAGTTGCATCCGCTGGTTTGCACGGCCTTCAATGCGGACTTCGACGGCGATCAGATGGCTGTCCATGTTCCGTTGTCGATGGAGGCACAGCTCGAATCGCGGGTTTTGATGATGTCTACCAACAATATTCTGAGTCCAGCAAACGGCAAACCTATCATCGTCCCAACGCAGGACATGATTCTTGGTCTTTACTACTTGTCTTTGGAACGTGAAGGCGAGTTGGGCGAAGGGAGTATTTTTGGCGATCTGGCAGAAATTGAGCACGCGCTGCAAAGTAAGACTGTTTCTATGCATGCCAAGATTAAGGCTCGGTACAACACTGTGAACAGCAGCGGTGAACCGGTTTCTATGATTGTGGACACTACTCCTGGGCGTATGCTGTTGGCTGAGGAATTGCCACGCGATCAGAGTGTACCATTCGCGTTAGTTAATCAATTGCTTCGTAAGAAGGAAATAACTGACGTTATTGATCTGGTTTACCGTCACTGCGGTCAGAAAAAAACGGTTATCTTCTGTGATCATATTATGGCCCTTGGTTTTAAGTATGCTGCCAAAGCAGGTATTTCTTTCGGGAAAGACGATTTGGTTATTCCTGCGTCAAAAGAAAAAATGGTTACGGAAAGCGAACGCCAAGTCAAAGCTTTTGAACAGCAATATCAAGATGGCCTTATTACGCAAGGCGAGAAGTATAACAAAGTCGTAGATGCATGGTCACATTGTACGGAGCGTGTAGCGGACGCGATGATGGTTGAAATTTCTCGTTTTGATGAGGGTGAGCCAGTTAACTCAGTGTTTATGATGGCTCATTCCGGTGCCCGTGGTTCGGCAGCCCAGATGAAGCAGTTGGCTGGAATGCGCGGACTCATGGCTAAGCCTTCGGGGGAAATAATTGAAACTCCGATCATTTCCAATTTCAAAGAAGGACTGACCGTTCTGGAGTATTTCAACTCTACTCACGGTGCACGGAAAGGCCTAGCTGATACTGCTCTGAAGACAGCCAATTCCGGTTATCTTACAAGACGCCTGGTAGATGTTGCGCAGGACGCGATTATCATTGAAATAGATTGCGAAACCAATACGGGGATTACTGCGGTTCCTGTAATCGAGGGCGGTGAACAGGTTGTTTCCCTTGGAGAACGTGTTCTAGGGCGGACTTTGAATGATGACATCGTGCACCCGGAATCCGGTGATATCATGTTTAAGAAAGGGCATTTGCTTGACGAGAGTGCTGTTGAGGCATTGGACAAAGCTGATGTTGAGCAGGCACTAATACGCTCTCCTTTAACTTGTGCAACCATCGGTGGAGTTTGCGCCACATGCTACGGCCGCGATTTAGCGCGTGGCACGGCTGTGAATGTTGGCGAGGCAGTCGGTGTTATTGCAGCTCAATCGATTGGCGAGCCAGGAACACAGTTAACAATGCGCACATTTCACATCGGAGGTGCGGTTCAGCGAGGGGATGTGCAGTCGAGCGTCGAGGCGGCTTTTGATGCCAAAATCAAGCTTATCAACAGTAAGGTTGTGGTAAATAGCGAGAAAATTAACATTTTGATGTCCCGTAACTGCGAGCTTTTTCTACTTGATAAGAAAGGTCGGGAACGCGCGCGGCATCGAATTCCCTACGGTGCCAAGCTCTTGGTTAAAGACAAGCAGAAGGTAAAAAAGGGAACCAAACTCACAGAATGGGATCCGTATACGCTTCCAATCGTAACTGAGAAATCAGGTGTTGTGCATTATGTCGACTTGGTGGAGGGCCTATCGATGCGCGAGGCGATGGACGAGGCTACGGGGATCGCTTCCAAGGTAGTCATCGACTGGAAACAACAGCCAAAGGGAGATGATTTAAAGCCGCGTCTGACTCTGCGGAATAAGGCCGCAGATAAGGCAGGAGAGGTAATAACCCTCGAGAATGGCATGGAAGCCCGCTATTTTATGAGTGTTGATGCTATTCTTTCAGTTGAAAACGGCGAGAAAATTCACGCGGGGGACGTGCTGGCGCGGATTCCTAGGGAAAGTAGCAAGACCCGAGATATTACTGGCGGTCTACCTAGGGTTGCGGAGCTATTTGAAGCTCGGAAACCTAAGGACTACGCCATTATTTCTGAAAACGAGGGAAGGGTCGAGTTTGGTAAGGACTACAAATCTAAACGTCGTATCGTTGTCAAACCGAATAAAGGCGATCCGATGGAATATATGGTTCCCAAAGGCAAGCATTTGGCCGTTCAGGAAGGTGACTACGTCCAAAAAGGAGATGCTTTACTCGACGGAAGCCCAGTGCCTCACGATATATTGAGGGTTATGGGTGTTGAAGCGTTAGCAGATTACCTAATCAAGGAAATCCAGGATGTATATCGATTGCAGGGTGTCAAAATCAATGACAAGCATATCGAAGTTATTGTGAGGCAAATGCTGCAGAAGGTGGAGATTACTGATCCGGGTGACACTACTTTCCTTATCGGTGAAATTCCTGACAAGCTAGAATTTGATAGGGAAAACGAGAAGACTAAGGATGACGGTGGCAGGTTGGCTAAGGCGTTGCCTGTGCTGCAGGGCATTACCAAGGCTAGTCTTCAGACACAGTCCTTTGTATCTGCCGCATCGTTCCAGGAGACCACAAGGGTCTTAACAGAGGCTGCTGTGTCCGGGAAGGTTGATAAGTTGGTAGGGCTCAAGGAAAACGTCATTGTTGGTCGGTTGATTCCAGCCGGTACGGGGGCTTTAATGAATCGTCTAAAGGCTGTGGCTGCTTCCCGAGACACAGAACTGCAGTTGGCAAAACAGACTGAGACCGCCGCTTTGCCTGCTGCGGATGACACTGTAGCTGAACCTGAAGTTGAATTATCTTCGAAGTAACAACTTTAGGTAGATAACGTATTTTAGGGTTAGGTCCGTAAACTGGCCAGTGGAAGCTTCAGGGGCCTCCAAACCCGTTGAAAAATTACGAGAAACTCTGCTTGACGCGGTAACTGACGCCGCCTATATTCCGCGGCGTTTTCGAGGCATTCGGTGGTAGGGCCTTTTGCGCTCTAGACGCGGATAGCAATCGAGTAAGCAAAAAGTTTTTAGGCCGTGAACGGCCGAAGTAATAACCGATGCCTACTGTGCGTCGGATTGCAGGAAGTGCCAATCGCGTGCTGTCGCCATGGCAGTGTTTTCGCTGCTTGAGCGGCAGACCGTTGTACGAACAAGGGAATGGGGTATGCCGACAGTTAACCAGATGGTGCGGAAGGGGCGCGTAGTCCCGGTTAAGAGGAATAAAGCGCCGGCGATGCAGAAGTGTCCTCAGAAACGGGGGGTGTGTACGCGTGTCTATACCACGACACCGAAGAAGCCAAATTCGGCGTTGCGTAAGGTCGCTCGCATTCGACTAACAAATGGTTTCGAGGCCATCGCTTACATTCCGGGTGAGGGGCATAATCTGCAAGAACATTCCGTAGTTCTTATTCGTGGAGGGCGCGTAAAAGATCTTCCAGGCGTGCGTTACCACATAGTTAGGGGCACGTTAGATACAATAGGCGTTGGGGATCGACGTCAACGCCGCTCGAAATATGGCGCCAAGCGGCCGAAGTAGGGATTGGGAGGGAATAATGTCCAGACGCCATGCAGCTGAAAAGCGAGAAGTAATACCTGACGCGAAATTCGGCGATGCAGTCCTAGCAAAGTTTATTAACTCGATAATGTTGAAGGGCAAAAAGGCTGTTTCAGAAAAAATCGTTTATGGAGCATTGGATCTTATAACTGCTAAGGGTCAAGCCGATGTTCTAAGTGTTTTTCACGAGGCTATCGATAACGTCAAGCCAACCGTAGAAGTGCGATCTCGTCGAGTTGGTGGGGCGACCTATCAGGTACCTATAGAGGTGCGTCCTGATCGTCGGCAAGCACTAGCATTTAGGTGGATAGTAGCTAACGCACGTGGGCGAAGTGAGACAACAATGGTTGATCGTTTATGCGGCGAGATTCTTGATGCAGCAGCAAACCGCGGTGGTGCCGTCAAAAAACGCGAGGATACTCACCGTATGGCAGAAGCCAATAAGGCGTTTTCTCATTACCGTTGGTAATGAGGATAAGTGTGAGTTATTAAATTATGAGTTCTGTCACGCCTCTCGAACGCTACCGTAATATTGGCATCATGGCCCACATAGATGCCGGTAAAACTACGACTACTGAGCGAGTGCTATATTATACCGGACGGTCCCATAAGATCGGCGAGGTTCATGACGGCAATGCAACTATGGACTGGATGGAGCAAGAACAAGAGCGGGGTATTACAATAACCTCGGCTGCCACGACCTGCACGTGGGGAGATTATAGGGTTAACATTATAGATACCCCAGGGCACGTTGATTTTACTATTGAGGTTGAGCGCTCATTGCGGGTTCTAGATGGGGCGGTGACTGTTTTTGATTCTGTCGCTGGAGTGGAACCACAGTCCGAAACCGTGTGGCGCCAGGCAGATAAATATGGCGTACCGCGTATCTGTTTTATTAATAAAATGGATCGGGTTGGTGCGGATTTTGAACAATGTGTCCAGATGATCATCGATCGTTTGGGAGCCGAACCATTAGTAGTCAACTTTCCAATCGGATCGGAAGCTAATTTTCAGGGAGTTGTGGACGTCATTACGATGAAGGGAATCGTCTGGAAAGGCGAGGACCTAGGAGCGAAGTACGAAATTGTGGAGATTCCTGACGTCCTTGCGGCTCAAGCTGAGTCATATCGCAAAAGGCTAGTCGAGGCTGCGGTTGAGATGGATGATGCAGCGATGGAAGCGTATTTGGAAGGTGTCCAGCCCGATGAAGAAACTCTTGTTCGCTGCATTCGTAAAGGAACCTTAAATCGGGTTTTTGTTCCCGTTCTGAGTGGAGCCGCCTTTAAGAATAAAGGTGTGCAGCCGCTTCTCAATGCCGTTGTTGATTTTCTTCCATCACCCCTTGATTTGCCGCCAATGAAGGGTGTTGATCCTGAGAGTAATAAAGAGGTATTGAGAGCCCCGTCGCCAAACGAACCTTTTTCCGCTTTGGCATTCAAAATTATGAATGATCCATTCGTTGGATCCCTAGCATTTGTGCGGGTCTACTCAGGTACTGTCAGCAGCGGAGCTATGGTCCGTAATCCTGGCAAGAACAAGAAGGAACGCATCGGCCGCATGTTGTTGATGAACGCTAACAACAGAGAAGAGATCAAAGAGGCGGGCCCAGGGGATATTGTTGCACTCGTGGGGATGAAGGCGACAACCACTGGTGACACCTTGTGCGATCCTAAACAAGCGATAGCCTTAGAGAGGATGGAGTTCCCAGATCCGGTAATAGAGGTTGCTGTGGAACCTAAATCTAAAGCCGATGTGGAAAGAATGGGAATGGCTCTTGCTCGCCTTGCAGCTGAAGATCCATCATTTCAGGTGTCTACGGACGAAGAAAGCGGCCAAACAATTATGAAGGGCATGGGTGAGCTGCATCTCGATATTCTTGTGGACAGGATGAAAAGAGAATTCAAAGTCGGTGCAAATGTAGGCGCTCCCCATGTTGCCTACAGGGAGACCATTTCACAGCCTTATGAAATTGACCACATTCACAAGAAACAGACTGGTGGCGCAGGGCAGTTTGCGCGTATCAAAGTTCTGTTTGAACCACTTGAGGCCGGCCTAGGTATTGAGTTTGAAAGTAAGGTGTCAGGTGGAAATGTGCCTCGAGAATATATTCCCAGTGTTAAGAAGGGACTAACGCAATCAATGGAAAGTGGCGTACTTGCGGGTTTTCCAATGACAGACGTTAAAGCTACTTTGTTAGACGGTGCGCATCATGCCGTCGATTCCTCGGTTATGGCTTTTGAAATAGCAGCAAGGACTGCAGTCAGGGAGGGTCTTCCGAATGCTTCTCCGAAGCTGTTGGAGCCAGTAATGAAAGTGGAGGCGGTAACTCCTGAAGAGTACCTGGGCGCTATTATAGGTGATTTAAAAAGTCGTCGGGGGAATGTTGGAGGTATGGATCAACGTGCAAATACGCGGGTTGTTAACGCGATTGTGCCATTGGCTAATATGTTTGGGTACGTGAATACGCTGAGGTCTCTGACTAAGGGCCGCGCGACCTTTACAATGGAATTTGATCACTACGAAGAAGTGCCAAATACGGTTTCGGAAGAAATTTGTGCCAAGGTGGCAGGATGAGTTGTCTGAGGATATCGTGTATGCGGAGAGGTAGACATGGCTAAATCAAAATTTGAGCGTAACAAGCCGCACTGCAATGTTGGAACTATTGGTCATGTTGACCATGGGAAGACGACGTTGACGGCGGCAATTACCAAGGTTTTGGCGGA
>Ga0315336_1004705_pt1 | contig 15774 bp, 13 predicted proteins | sample ASW5metaG_FD_204512 | JGI IMG/M metagenome (GOLD analysis project Ga0315336, IMG submission 204512) | Ammonia-oxidizing marine archaeal communities from Monterey Bay, California, United States - ASW #5 | ecosystem: Environmental > Aquatic > Marine > Intertidal zone | place: USA: California...
CTATGTTGCAACACATCCGATTCGCGAATTTCGCTCTGTCCGCTCTGAACCTCGTAAGTTGACGCAGTCTATGGCGCAATCAGCACACGGCGAGACGGTGCGTGATCGACTCTGGCTCTGGGGACATCCGGCTGGCGTATATAACGAGCGCTACCTAGCGAACGCGAACCTACCCAAGAATAAATCCACGATTGAGCCGGTCGCGGCAGCGGACTTTATGGGCATCCGCAATATGATCTTTATTCGCTACATGGGTCAACCGTCGCCTCCGTTCGCCAATTACTATCAGCCGTTCAAGAAACTCGATCGTGTCTACTGGTCGCTCGTCGGTGCCCGCGGGGCAACATCTGATGAGGAACGTGAACAGGTTTACAATCTGGCCGAGGCCAATGACAACATAGTCGGTTTTATTCTGGATGACTTTTTCCATGCCAGCCTTAGCGACCCCACTCACACAACAGGTTTCTGGCTGGCTGAAAAGAACGCCAAGTTTCCTGTTGTTATTACACTTTCGCCACCAAAGCCCATTTGTTGTGACACTCTGACCTTGGTTCAGTCGGAATTTCCGACTGGTGAACATAGATCTAAAGAGTATGCAATCGAGTTGTCCACAGATTGCAAAGACTTCAATCAGGTTGCCATGGGTACACTTCCAGACAAGTCGGCGGCGAAGGTCGAAGTGAATCTACCCGATGAGGAATTCGCGTCATTACGGATACGTATCCTAGGCGGTTATGATCAGGAAGGTGCAAGAAGTTGCGGACTCACCGCGATTCATCTTCATGCAGATGGCCTACCCATTGACCTGAAGGACTGGACCGCCGTTGCTTCGTCAAACGACCGCGGATTCGTTGCGGCCAACCTGTTGGGAGGCCTTGTGCCGTTTCCGGCTTCGCTCACGCCGCAACAATTACACGACCTGGGTGAGCGGAAGGTGCGCGGCAAGCAACTTCCCATCATGGCGGTGGTCTATACCGGACAAATCTCTCCCCGCGCCCAAGCTCATATCGATCAGGTCGATCAGGTTTGTATGTGGACTTGGCGGCCCGAGAACTTGAAACATTTGGAAACGAATTTTGCCAACCTCGAAAAACTGGTGGGCGACAAGCCGATCTTTCTAGGCTGCTACATGGCCGAAACGTTACCTCGAGAAAAGAAGCCGATTCCGGTAGAGCTGATGAAGCAGCAGACGGAGTTGGGCTACCAATGGCTTCGCCAGGGACGGATCAAGGGCATGATCTTTTTGGCATCGGCGATTTGCGACCTTAATCTGGAATCGGTTGAGTGGACTCGCCAGTGGATTCGCCGCGTCGGCGACGAGGCACTGCCGGCTGAGAAACCGTGACGATCGGGGCTGCCCCCGACACTAGAGCAACTTTCAAATTGCCGCGCAGGCCGAACTGCGAAAAACTGCTGAAAAATCAGCTTGGCATGACCTCATGTCAGTGCGACCCACACGAAAACAGGCGAGGAATAATATGAACCGATTCGCTTTACTTTGCGTTTGTATGGCCACTATTGGCTTTGGCGTTTGCGAAAAGATTTCTGCAGCCGATGAAAAGCCAACCGAATATCAGATATATATTGTTGACCCACCGGTAAATAACTATGCCATCCAGGAACATAAGGAACTACCCAGTACTACTTGTCTACCCGGAACGAATATCTCGATGATGGCCTGCCGGGGTGAATATGAACCTGCCTCTTTTGTCGTAGAAACTGGCAGCACGCTTACGAATCTTATGGTAACCGTTGGGCAGTTGTCGGGCAGTTCCGGGACCATCCCCTCCAGTGCGGTGGATATTCGGGTTGTCCAGCCCTGCTGGCTGCGTATAACAGATTATCCCGGCAGGATGAACTGGGTTTTGCTTCATGACCCCAGCCTGTTGAAGATAGTTTTTACTTACACACAGGGCATGTCATTCACTCGAACTCCGATCGATACATCTACACTTCAGCCTGCAGATGTCAAATCACGTCAGCAGTTCTGGCTTACGGTACACGTCCCTAAGGATGCGGCTGCAGGAAAATACGCCGGAACGATTTCCGTTACTGCCGCAAATGCACCAACTCAGACATTAACCCTGATACTGACTGTACCGGGTTTTGATTTAGCTGAGCCTAATTTTGAATACAGTATCTATCACGCTATTGGATATGATTATCCTCCCGATCCTTCCGATGACCTGATACGACTTAACGAATTCAAAAACATGGTTGCGCATGGCTGTATGAATCCTAACATCTATGACGCCGGCGTAGATCTTGAAGCTGATGGAAAGACCCTCAATTTTACTAATTTTGAAAAAATTCTGTCATTGCGTGAACAGGCCGGGATGCCAAAGCGTTCGCTGTATATTGTAAGGGGCACACCGGTCCACGCCGGTTCCGGAGGCGGACATCCACTTCCTCAAGTTACAGCATGGGTAAAAGAGATTGTAACATGGGCACACAGGAGAGGTTATCCCGATGTGTATTTTATGGGTAATGATGAGGCAACCGATGAGGGACTTGTTGCCCAGCGTCCTACGTGGGATGCAGTCCATGCTGGTGGAGGTAAGATTTTTGCTGCGAACTATGGCGGTTTCTTTCCTCATGTTGGCGACATTATGGATTTACCGGTAATTACTCATAATTCAGGCAATCCAATTGACTGGTCATCGAATCATCCTACTGACTGGGCAGAGATGGCTCCTGCTTCTGGTACCAATGCCATTCCAACTCCTGATGAATGGCTGGAACTTGTTCCGACTATGCCGTGGATTCTAGACCCTATCGATTGGATCCTTAATCCTCACGACAGTGCTCCAAAGATGGTCTTTAGCCGTCTTCAAGGCGGCAAGCCAAACTATCCGGTTATGATCCAGAACGTCCACGATAACGGTTTCAAAATATTCACGTATATGGATTTAGTTGCAGGCAGACCCGCCCCCGAGGTCCATCGTCGGCTGCGCGGGCTCGGGCTGTGGAAAGCAAAGCTCGACGGGACTATGACCTGGTCATATAACCACTTCAGGACCCCTGATAACCTGACGGCCGGTCCAGTGAATTGGTGGAACATGCACGGTTTTGTGCTTCGCGGAGCTGAGGCGCCTTTTGATTCGCTATCGTGGGAAGCATATCGTGAGGGCTATGACGATGCCAGGTACCTGGCGACCCTTCAGCACGCGATCGCGCAATGCCGCGCTGCCGGGGAACACCTGGAATTGGCAACCGAAGCGGAAACGTGGCTCGATACCGTCCCGACGGATATCGACCTCGACACCTGGCGCCGGCAGATGGCCGCGCGCACGGAGAAACTGCTAAAGCCGATTCCAAATTGATTTCGATAAACGACCATCTCTGGATCTGGGGGCACCCCGTCAATTCGCATTTTGGTTACGCGAATTTCTGCCCGGCGATACAGGAGTCCCATATCACGCCCGCCGATGCCGCAGCCTTTCTCGGCGTGCCGAATCTGTTGATGGTGCACTACGGCGACCAGCCGCAGCCACCGTTCGACGACGAAGCCGCGGCGTTTCAGCCACTGAGCCGCGTCGTGTGGTCACTGCTCCCGGCTGTACACGTGCCCTGGTCCAACCTGCCGAAGCCCACCGAGGAAGAGTCCACCTGCCTGGATGCGGTGCTGGATATGGCGAAGGCTAACGAGAACGTCTCGGGCGTGGTGCTCGACGATTTCTTCGGCCGCGGCGGGCAAGTGGCGGCGCTGTCCATAACTGAGCTCGAGGCGATACAGGCGAAGTTGCAGCTGCCCGACCGCAAGCTCGATCTCTGGGTCGTCTACTACGACCGGCCCAGCGGTAAGACACCACCGGAAGCCGAGCTGCTGCCGTACCTGAAACACTGCGATGTCATCAGTTACTGGACGTGGAATGCCGCCGATCTCGAGTATCTCGAAGAGAACTTCGAGGAGGTCCGGCGTGTGGCCGATACCTGCGACTGCTCGGTCGTGCTCGGATGCTATATGTTTGACTACGGCGAAAAACGGCCCATGCCATTAGACCTGATGGAGAAGCAGTGCCGCCTCGGCCGGGAATGGCTCGAGCAGGGCCGCATCGACGGCATGGTGTTTCTGGCAAGCTGCATCTGCGATATCGGGCTGGAAGCCGTGGAATGGACAAAAAATTGGATCGCTGCAAATGCATAACGCCGGCGGCGTAGCCGTCCGCAAACGACCTGTAGGAAAAACCAAGAGCGACTGACGAGGAGAATCACCTTGAACAAGATCCGAGCCGCTTCCGTCCAGTTCCGTCACCACGCCGGCGACAAGTACTACAACCTCGAGAGAGTGCGCAGCTTCGTCGCCGAAGCGGCGCGTGATCACGTCGACGTGATCGTTTTTCCCGAGATGTGCGTCACCGGCTACTGGCACGTCCGGAGTCTGTCCCGCGCCGAGATCGAAGAGCTCGCGGAACCCGTGCCGGCTGGGGTGTCGTCACAGGAGTTGCTTCGACTCGCGGCAGAGCACGACATGACGATCGGCGCCGGGCTCATCGAAGCCGGCGACGACGGCGAGCTCTACAACACGTACGTTGTCGCGATGCCGGATGGGCGTGTCGCCTCGCACCGGAAGATCCACTGCTTCGTCAGCGAGCACATGTCGTCGGGCGATGAATTCACGGTTTTCGAGATTCCCCAGGGCGCACGCGTCGGCGTCCTCATCTGCTACGACAACAACATCGGCGAGAACGTCAGGATCACGGCGCTTCAGGGCGCGGAGATCCTTTTGGCGCCGCACCAGACCGGCGGCTGCGATTCTCCCAGCCCGCGCTGCATGGGGGCCATCGACCCCGAGCTGTGGAAGAACCGCGAGGCAGACCCCGAAGCGATCGAAGCGGAGTTCCGCGGACCCAAGGGCCGCGATTGGCTCATGCACTGGCTCCCGGCGCGCGCGCACGACAACGGTCTCTTTCTCGTCTACAGCAACGGCGTCGGCGAGGACGACGGCGAAGTGCGCACCGGGAACGCCATGATCCTTGACCCCTACGGCGACATCCTCGTCGAGACCTGGAAGGCGCGTGACGAGATGGTCGTCGCGGATCTCGACCCGGCGGTGCGTGACATGTGCACCGGCGAGCGTTGGATCCAGACGCGCCGTCCGGAACTCTACGGGCCGTTGACCGAGTCGACGGGGCGCGAGGAAGACACGCGCACGGTGCGGTTCCGAAGGCGGGAAGACGGTTGAGAGAGTTGTCGGGTGTCTCACTCCATGCGCAACACCGCGAGGAAGAGACACGAACGTGAGGGGTGGTACGATCCCAAAGTCACGGATATCCTTGTGGACGTCGTCGAAAGTGAAAAGGCACGGATAAGGCAGTATCTTAAATGTCGAAAAGACCACTGAAGTTGGCTCGCTATCGACAGGCCGCGCAAAAGGCGGCCGATTGGCTGGAATCGAAGCAGCAGGCGAACGGCGCGATTGATCGTCGTGGCGGTCTGGCTTCCGCTTATAAGACGACCTTTGCTCTGGTCACTGCTGGACGGCTGCCCGCCGCATGGCGACTGCTGGATTACGTGGCCCAGCATTACATGACCGAGCCGGGCGAATTCCACAATGCTGACGAAAGCGAATGGGACAAGGCGACGACTCTCTACCGAAACGGGTACATTCTTAAGGCCGCCATCCGACTCGGGCGGTTCGATATCGCTTCGGAGGCTGCACTGAAACGGTGCCTACAGTACCAGCATCGCAGCGGGGGTTTTTTATCCGGTCTTAGTCGCACTGTGCGGAATCGGATCGACCCCTTACACACCGCGATGGGCGGGTGGTTGTGTCTGTATTGGGCCAAGACGGATCGTGCCGTTCGGGCGGGTGATTTCCTGGTCAATCTGATCGAAAACCAACCAGCGATGCCCGACCGATTCTATTTCAAGACAGATGCGCGGACCGGGCGTTGCATCACCGAGCATCCCGAAGGCCAGAGTATCGGTTGCTACGCCGACCGCCAGCGCAGCAAACAGCACTTCTTCTACGCCGGCGCGATCATGGGCTACCTGTCCGACCTCTATCGCGCTACGCAACGTCGCGTGTATCTGAACGCCGCGCGCAAGATGTACGCCTTCGAACAAGGTATGAACCCGCGCGGCTATGCTTGGCCCAGCAAGTGCAAAGCCGGCTGGGGCGCGGCGCTGCTCTATTCGGTTACCCTCGACGCAGCGCATCGCCGAATGGCGGAAAAAGTGGCGGACGTGACATTCGTGAAGGCCCAACACGCTGACGGGAGCTGGGATCCATTCGACTTTCCGATCTACGACGATGGCCGCGGCAGGAGACTGTCCAACGTGGAAATTACGGCTGAGTTCACTTTTGAACTTTGTGAAATGGCCAAAGCTCTGCGGTAACTTGGTGGTTACCGGTTCAAAAAAAGGGGTCAGTATCGTTGTGCGAAGCACCGGGCACCGAGCCGCCGCCGGCGGAGCTGAAACAGGGGGACAAAGCATCATGAAAGCAATCCAGATCATGGCCCCGGAAAAGGTCGAGATCGTCGACGTGCCTGTGCCGGAAGCGCAGGACAGCGAAGTGCTGGTCAAAATCGTAACGGTTGCGACGTGCCCCCACTGGGACATAAGCCTTTATCGCGGCATTGATATCCTGGAGCGGCCCGGGCATCCGGTGTACCCGATACCGGTGGGGTTTCCCGGGCACGAGATGGCAGGTGAAGTGGTAGCCGTCGGTCCGGGTGCGAATACATTCAAGGTCGGCGACCGCGTTGCGACCACGCGCACGGCAGGTACGACCAAGCCGGGATTCTACTGCGAGTACATTAACCGGCCCGAAGATATGCTGGCTCAAGTTCCGGACAATATCTCCTACGAAGGGGCGGCTACGATGGAACTGGCGCGCCACGTGGCCTCGCACATACGCGTGGCGAATTTCAAGGACTTGCGTGTCGGGGTGACAGGTTTGGGCGGTGGTGGACTGATCAGCCTACAGATGGTCAAAGCCCTTGGTGCGCGGGAAGTGGTGGGCATCGATATCGATGCATCCCGCCTGGTGCTGGCTGCGAAACTGGGAGCCGACGAGACTGTGAACACCACGGTGGAAGGAGATTTGGCTGGATTGGAAGCGCATCCGCTGGAGGCGAGCGTGGATTGTTCGGGGGCGGCGGCCGGTCTACAGGTAGCTCTCGACCACACGCGAGGGCCTGTGGCGATCTTCGGCATGGTGCACGGGGATGCGACGTTTAGCATGCGTCATTGGCTGCAGAACACTTCCATTGTCGAGAGAAAGGCACCCAACAGGAGTGATACGGAGTTCGTGCAGGACTTGTGGCGCAAGGGCAAATTGAATACCGAGGTCTTGATCAGCGCGCGCATGCCGTTTGAAAACTACGAGGCGGGGGTCAAGATGCTCATGGAACGGCGCGCCATCAAGGTGTGTTTTTATCCCGGAAAGACTAACACGGACGAATGAAGAGTTCGGCAGTCATCTTCACGGCTAAGGAGAAGGTCGAGTATGGTGACGTCGAGGTGCCTGATACGGGTCCGCAAGACGTGGTCGTACGGACGAGGTATTCCTGGATCAGCAACGGAACTGAAGCTTCGTTCCTGCGCTGCGAGCGCTCCACCGGTCTTGTCCCCTGGCGTCCCTCCATGCCCCTGCCGTTTCCCATGGTGCCCGGCTACCAGAAGGTGGGCGTAGTCGAAGAGATCGGGAGCGAAGTCGAAGGGTTCGAAGAGGGCCAATGGGTCTTTGCGATCACCACCAAGACCGTCGATACCTGGGGTGACTGCGGCGGCCACGTTCGCCGCGGCCCGGTTGACATCAACCAGGTCATGGCGCTACCTGATGCTGTCGACTACGCCGCTGAGCAACAGGAGGCGATCAAGTACTCGGGATTGATACTTACCCAGGTCGGCTACAACTCCGGCTCGCGCCCGCCGGTCGATGAAGGGTGTCACGCCCTGGTCGTTGGTGACGGCATGGTGGGCCAGTGGTCCGCTCAAACGCTACAATTGCGCGGTGCGAAGGTTGCTCTCGTGGGAAAACACGATTCCCGATTGGGCACCTTCGCAGAGCGTGACGGAGATCTCAAACTCAAGTTTCAGAATGAAGATTGGCTGGAACGTGCTCTTACGTGGGGCGGAGGTGAGTTCGATATCGTGGTGGACACGGTCGGTAACGACGTCAATATCGATCTCAACCTGAAGCTGCTGACCCTGATTCGCCGGGAGGGCCACTACGTCACTGCCGGCCATGAAGGCGAACATGCGCACATGGATCTAAAGGACTTTATCAGAAAGGAAATTACGCTCCACTGCCCGGGCGGTTGGACCCGTCCCAGGCTGGCCAAGACGATGGAGCTTGTTCATCGCGGTGAGCTCACGACGCTCCCCCTTATCACCGATCATGTTTCGGCAGATCGGGCAGTCGAGATGTGGGAGAAGTTATTGCGGCACAGGGATTCCACGCTGGGTGTTATCCTGGAGTGGGAGTAGAGTTTATTGGTAAAAATGAATCGTGAGTGGCTATGGCTTTGAAATAGCTTCTCGCTACTTGGCCTTGCCATGGGCCTCTTTTCCGCCAGGGTCTGGGTGTTGGGCTCCATGTGCGAAGTCGAGCCCGACGTCGTCCTCTACTGCTACTGGGACTCGATGGCGTCATCCATGCGCATGCAGCGCTTCAAGATCACGCCGGACGGCGCGCAACCGGCGTAGATTCAGGGAAAGCAACGGAGTGACAGTCAGCGACGAATGCGAGAATCTGTTTCGATGGAGAACTGAGCAATGACACACCGAATTGGGATCATCGGTTGCGGCTGGTTCGCACCGTTCCATTTGCAGGCGCTGCAGGCACTTCAGGACCGGACCCGCGTCGTCTGGGCCGCCGATCCGGTCCTGGCCAAAGCCGAAGCGGCGGCCGCGTCATGCGGTGCGGTCGCCCTGACCGACTACCGTGACGGCCTGGACCAGGTCGACTGTGTTCACATTTTGCTGCCGCACCATCTGCATTGCGACGCCACCGTCGCCTGCCTCGAGGCCGGCAAGCACGTGCTGCTGGAGAAGCCGATCGCCACCACGCTGGCCGACGCCGACGAGATGATCGCCTGTGCCGAGCGTCACGGAAGGACGCTGATGGTCGGCTATCTGCACCGCTACCGGTGTTCGATGCAGCTGTTCCGCGAGGCGATCACCGACGGCCGCTACGGCCGCCTGTTCATGCTCGACGGGCAGATGGACGAATCCGCGCAGGCATACGTCGCCGGCTGGCTGCAGCGGCGGGCGACGCTCGGCGGCGGCGTTTTCTTTTCGTCGTCGCCGCATATGCTCGACGTCATGCTGTGGATCGCCGGCGACGTGCGCTGCGCCAGTGTCGTCGGTACCCGCGCCGGCTGTGACATGGAGTGCGAAGACACGGCTTGCGCAGTGATCAAGTTCGAGAGCGGCGTGGTCGGCGTCACCCGCCACACGTGGGCGTCGCCGAAAAGCCACACCTGGTACACGCTCACGGCGACCTGCGAAAGCGCCCGCGTCATCCTCACCACGACCCCGGCTGGCGATCTCGTCAATGACGGTCCGCACTGTCCGTGGACGACGCGCATCGTGGCGCACGGCGACGCCGAGGACGTGCTGCTGGAATGCGACGAAGGACTGGACCTGGTACCCGAGATCGAGCATTTCCTCGACTGCGTCGAAACCGGCGCCACCCCGCAGACCGACGGCGTCGCCGCCCGCAAGATTATCGCCCTGGTGCTCGACGCCTACGCCGACGCCGAAGCACGGGGCGGTCTGTAAAACCGAAATTCGAAACGGGAGACTCTGTCATGCGCCAGCCAATCCAATTGTCGGATCAGGATCTCGAGCAGTATCGGAATGACGGCTACCTGGTCGTGCCGGACCTGTTGACCGAGGCCGAGGTGTCGGCGTTCGCCGCGTACGCGGACTGCCCCGAGCAGATGGCGCGATTCGGCATTCTCGCGCATCGGCAAGACCTGCACTGGGCACGGCTCGCCACCCACCCGAATACCGCCGGCATCGCCCAACAGATCCTTGGGGGAATGCCCCGCATCGTGCAGACGATGTACATGCGTAAGAATCCGGCTGCCGCGGGCGCGGATCTCGGGGCGCCCGGCGTGGCCCTTCACCAGGACACGCATCATCTGCCCAACGACCCGAACACCCTGATGGCGTGCTGGATCGCGATGAGCGATACCGACGCCGAGAACGGCGGCCTGTGCGTCGTGCCCGGAAGCCATCGGGACGGCCTTCGGGCTTCACGGCCCAACGAAAGCGTGGAACACGCGACATGGCAGCTTGATCACTCCATGCGCGATCGGGACGGTCGGACCTGGACAGAGCACTTTTATTCCTTTCAGATCGACGGGGTCGACAGGAAAGACACCGTCGAACTGATTATCCCCCGCGGCAGCGGCGTGTTCTTCACCAGCCTGACGATCCACGGGTCCTATGCCAATCGATCCGCGAACCGCACCCGGAGGGCGTTTGCCGTCCACTTTGTCCGGGACGGGACGTGGGTAAGCCGCTGTGATGTCCAGGATACCACGGCCGTGACAGCGTTTTCAGCCTTGGCGCAATAATCGGCTGTTTCAGACGAAGCGCCCAGCATTTTCGGGCTCGTGAATTGCCACCACGGTATCGCAAATCCCCTTGTATCGGCGGATGGCGCGCCGGCATTCGGCGACGCTCTCGGCTACGCCGATTGGCAACTCGTCGTCGACGTTCCGCTGCAGGAACGCTGTTTCCAATAACCCGACGACACCGGCGTCGGTAGGAACGCGAACCGCGGCCGACCCGGGATGATGCCCGCCAGTCGTCTCGAACCATACCCCGGGTGCAATCTCGGTCGGCTCATCGACGAGCCGCAGCCGGTCTTCCAGCAACAGATCGTAGATGAAACGCCAGGTGTCGCGGGTGAAGTAGAACTGGCGCGGCGGGTGGTCGACTTTCTCGAGCAGCAGCTCGAACACGCCGGCCCGGGAGATGTAAACCTCGGCGCGCGGGAAAAATTGCGAGAGCAGCGATCCGGTGTGATAGGTGATCGGCTGGGTAATGGCGACAAAATCGATCGCTTCCGGGCGCACGCCCTGGCGCTCCAGCACCTCTTCGAGCGTCGACACGTCACGGTACACACAACGTTCGTCCACCTGCTGGTTGGCTTTGTCGAGCATTGCCATGTCATCTTCGCCGGGCGGCAGGCCGGCATCGACGAGTCCCAGCGTATGGTCGCCGCGTACCAACCAGACGTAGAAGGTCAGGTCGTACAAAGCGGTATCGTTGCGGGCGAAGAAGCACTCCCATCCAGGCACTGGCATCGTGCCCACGGGACAGGCGGTAAGTTGGTACATCGGTTCACGCATTAGTCCAGGTCGCCTTCGTCGCGCAGCATTCGAATCGTCCCCCTGAATGCTTCGATTGTTCGGTTCAAATCGGCATCCGTGTGGGCCGACGACACCGGGGCGCCGGGCCAGCCCTGGATGTCGACACCGTGCAGCAACACGCCGATCCGCAGCTTCATTTGCAAGGTTGCGGCTGCCGGCGCTTTCAGCGTGTCGTAGTCGTGTTCGTACGCCTCGATACGACGGCGATCGGTCTCGATGCCGTGCGGATTGAGGTAGACATGGAAGCCGCCGTACGTGCCGTAGCTGATCCAGTTGATGCGCTCTTCCTTGAACATGACGTTGAGCCCGTCAATCAGCCGGTTGCCGTAGTCGGCGGCCTGCTGCACGGCATCCGTGTCGCGCACCAGCTTTAGCGCGGCGAGACCGGCGGCTGCGGTTGTCGGTGCGGCATTGAAGGTGCCCATATGGAAAATCTTTTCGTCGCCGGCCCGGGCCGTCTGGCGAAAGTCCACGACATCCAGCACATCTTTACGGCCGACCACGGCAGCCCCCGACAAGCCGCCGGAGACGATTTTGCCCAGGGTCGCCAAGTCCGGCGTCACGCCCAGTGCTTCCTGGGCACCGCCGCGGGCACAGCGGAAGCCGCTGATGACTTCGTCGAAGATCAGCATGGCGCCGTGCTCGGTCGCGAGCTGCCGCAACCCTTCGACGAACACCCGGGTCGTCGGCACTTGCCCCCAGACCGATCCCGTCGGTTCCAGAACGACCGCGGCAATGTCGTCGTGGCCGGCGAAAACCTGCCGGGCTGCCGGTAGGTTGTTGACCGGCGTCAGCAGTACGGCGCTCGCCGCGCCGTCCGGGACGCCACGCGCCGGCGAACCGTCGAAGTGCGATACGAACCCGCCCGACGCGTAGTCGTGCCAGCCGTGGAAGTGGCCTTTGATACGCAGGATTTTGTTGCGCCCGGTAAAGGCCCGCGCCAGACGAAACGCCAGCATCGTGCTTTCCGTACCGGTGTTCGTCAGCCGCACGCGCTCGGCGCACGGCACCAATTCCTGGATCAACTCGGCCCATTCGATTTCCAGCTCGTGGCTGGCGCCGTAGTGCATGCCTTTGACGAGCTGGTTCTGCACGGCCTGCACGACATCGGGATGGTTGTGGCCCAACAGCAGCGCGCCGTGGCCGCCGGGATAGTCCACGTACTCGTTGCCGTCGACGTCCCACTTGTGCGAGCCCTCGGTGTGCGTCACGTAGATGCCGTGCGGCTCGATGTATCGCGCGTCATGCGTAATGCCGCTGGGGAAGACATTGCGGGCCCGATCGGCCAGCCGGGCAGAGCCCGGCGTTTTGGCGCAGTACGCGGCGACCAGCGGCGAATCGAGGTCGAGCGGAGAGGGCGGATAGGTTTCAGATTCCGACATCGGAGGTCTCCTTACGCGCTCTGTTGAAACTCAATATCCATTGTCCAACAAGGAATCTCCAATCTCCAACGAGGGCCGTGGCACGCGACCGGTTTTTCCTTCGACCTTGGATATTCACCCGTGGTTTCTGCTTGCCAGAACCAGCAACGGCGGTTACACGCTTTCTTCGGTCAGCCGTGCCAGGGCTTTCTCCAGGTTCGCTGCCATCTCGTCCGGCGGTGTCAGCGGTGACGTAACGTCGTCGAAAGGGGTGACGCGGTTGCTGTCGGGGTCCCAGTGGACGCAGTTGTACTGCGCCGGCTTACCCGTTTTAGCCATGTGATGATACAACGGATCGCCCTTGTTGTAATGCCAGAACTCACCCGGGTAATGGCGGAACCCATGGCGTTCCATCACCGCGGTGATCTCGAAGCGGTTCTGCCGTTCTGCGGCGGTGACGAACGGCGAGTCCATCGGTGTGTACTCACTCATTTCCAGATACGATTTGCCGCGTGAAATCTCGTTGCCGTCGTCGAGGCTGAAGACGGAGATGTCGACCGCTGCGCCCATGGTATGGGTGCCGACGTTGGGGAAATTGGCCACCAGACAGGTCGAGCGTTTGAAGATCAGGTCAATCGGCGGCGGTTCGCCGCCGCATTCCCACTGGCAGGTGCGGACGATGGCATCGAACACGGCCGGCTTGCGGCCGAGCAGGGTCTGCATCTCGACCGTGCGGAAGCCGTCCTCGATCTTCAACAGCCAGCCGCGCTCGCGCATGTCCCGGGCGATCGCCATGAGGTCCGGGACCAGGGATTCGCGAATGAAAAAGATCCGCTCCAGGTCACCGGCAATTTTGCTGTCGGAAAACGCCATTTCGATGCCGGCTGCATCGGCGGCATCGGGGATCGACGCCAGGCCCTCGCCGCATTCTTCGGCAGGATACCGCTTCATCGCCTGCAGCAAGTCATAGCTGCGTTCCATGTGCTCGGTCCAGAACCGGCGGCGGGTCTCCTGATCCGCCTGCGGGTTGACGTCCCCTGATGTCATCGCGTGCTCCTTATTTGGGTAAGGCTCCAGACACAAATACCCAAATCCGAATCTCGAATACCTCGCTTGCAATGGCGGCGCACGTGACTTGATACGCTTTCAGCGTGCTTAGCCGCTGATTTTGGAAAAGCACGGCGGGGACAGACACGCAATGAGCACTGTCACCCTGAACACTCCGGAAGGAATGGGGAATCACTTTTAAAAAGCGATTCCCCATTTTATGTTTTGTGTAGAGCCTACTCGTTGTCGTCCTACTCATGACCAACGCAGAGAGAGGGCCTGGAATGAAAGTGCTCAAAAGTCATATTCAATGTCGTCCTCTTTCTCGTACAAAACGCGAATTTCAGCTGTATTGATCGTCATGCGATCCGCATCGACCGAGAACGTAAACGTATTGCGCCCGAGCTTGAGCTGATCCGGGTTTAGCTCACCCGAGATGCCGCCTTGCCCCTGCTGCAGGCCCGGTGCGGGCACGCCGTTGATTGCCACACCCACCTTTGCCGAGCCATTGATCCCGATGGCCAGTTCGATCGATTTCGGCGGCGGGTTCTTCGAGAAGTCTTCACCCATCATGATCATTAGGTCGCCCGGCTGTCTGGGTGTAACTTCAAGTGGCAGCACAGCGTGCATCCAGTTGTGAGGATAGTACGGCGACGGACTGCCCGTGTCGGCTGCAAATACCTTGTTGCGCCCGCGCATGGCTTCGGGGTTGCTGATAACGCTTAACAACGGCTGTTGGTACGCTCTTTCCTTGTACACGTGATAACCATGGGCGTTCCAGTTAAACAGATACAGTCCGTCGGCCCCCTGGTGCAGGTAGCTTGTTGAAAGCCCGAGGTAAACGTTCTGCGGCTTCCAGGAATACGGACCCGCGTAGATAAGCACGTCCGTTCCCTGGGCAAGTTCTTTGAATTCCTCTACCTCAATGTGCTTGGAGCCGCTGCCAAGCGCAATCATGTCCACCAGCTCATCCTTGATCCAGGTTGCGATATCGAATCCGTCCAGCTCGCACGTCTTCAGATTCTCGCCGACCCGCACCAGTAACGGAATCGGACGGCCCCGTTCTTCGCCTCGAATCCGCAGGTGGTCGCGCACACGTCTGAGCAGTCCGGTCAGGATGTGAGCGTTCTTAGGCTCGTCGCCCGGCATGAAGTATGGCGGACTGCGCATGAAGTCGATCTCAAGCCCGTCGTAATCGTATTTTTCAAAGACCTCTTTAATAACGTTGAACTTGAAGTCGCGCACGCCTTCGTGCGAGAAATCCAGTGCATACTTTCCACCATATGCGTGGCCCGGCCCGATGGTCCATTCCGGGCGCTCCAGCTTGAATGTTGCGATCAGTTCCGGAAAACGTGGCGGTTTGGATTCGCCGGCTGGGGCAATAGGGGCACTGTCATGGGGGTCGTTGAATCTGAATGAATAGAAAATATCTACGCCCATTTTGCGCACTGCGGGAATGACAATACGTGCCGGATCGTTGCCATCCATGATGAGCTCCAGCAGGAAGGGATCCACGGTGCCGACCCTGGCGCCAGTCAGCTCCATCACATCGCTGTCCCAGCTACAGAGATTGCCGTTGGAGCCGTCGCACCACGACAGCATGTCGACATGCGTGCCTTCCAGGTAGTCGGCGGTGCTGCGAAGATATTCGGGAACGGTTTTTTCGACAATCTGCTCGTAGCCATAGAGGTGGCCGCTGGAGTCCATGTTGTAGATAATGCGATAGGGGCGGTGCACATCCTTTATCGGTTTCCCGCGGTACTTGGCGGGAAGCTCCGGCTGCGGCGGCGCAAGACGATCTCCTGATGCCATTTCATAGATCGCCTTGATGTCGGGCGCGGGTAGCGTGCGCTTGTAGATTGCGAAATCGTCAATGTCCCCGATGAGCGACTGGCCAATACGGAATCCGCCATTCATGTCCAGCGCGATACCGGCTGCCGGGGTCACGTTGACATTACTCAGCGTGTCCGCTTCTCCGTTGATGTATACCTTGCTGGCGGCATCGTCATTGCGATCGACCACGATGG
>Ga0315336_1004706_pt1 | contig 15773 bp, 12 predicted proteins | sample ASW5metaG_FD_204512 | JGI IMG/M metagenome (GOLD analysis project Ga0315336, IMG submission 204512) | Ammonia-oxidizing marine archaeal communities from Monterey Bay, California, United States - ASW #5 | ecosystem: Environmental > Aquatic > Marine > Intertidal zone | place: USA: California...
CGAGGTCCAACGACGGTGTCGGTACCGAACTCCATGTTGGCCACATCGTCCTCGAGACATGCGCTCCGCAGTGCCTGTTCGAGACCGGCGTCCGCGTGGCCCAGCAGGATCGTCTCGGCCAGGGTCTCACTGAACAGCCGGGGCACCTGCGGGATGTAGCTCGTCCGTGGGGGAACCAACGTGGTTGCCGGGTCGACGATCTCGCCGTTCCACCGCACCTCACCGGCGTCGATCCCGGTCAAGCCGAGCATGGCCCGCAGCAGGGTCGACTTTCCGCTGCCGATTCGGCCGGTGATCACGACGAGCTCTCCCGCCTCGACCCTGAGATCGACGCCATTGAGGACGGGTTCGCCAGTGCCATGGCTGACATCGAGACCGCTGACCTCGAGCGAGCGAAATGGTGGCGGCGCGTCGGCATCTGCGGTGCTCAGCGGAGGGGGTCCGAAACGCAGGTGCGTGCGCGTTGGGGCGACAACGGCGGCGCGGTCGCCGTCGGTCGTGAGCGCGGCGAGCCGGTCGGCACTGACATCGGCTTGCAGCTGATACGTGGTGAGTCGCCCCGACCATTTGGCCAGACCGGAGATGACGCCGACGTAGCTCGTGAAGAGCGCGATGTCGCCCGCACTCAGCTCGCCGCGACGAAGATTGCCGGCCACCACGAGGAGGACCACACCGATGGCGATCTCGCCGGTGCCATAGCCGAGCGAGCGGATGAACTCTGAGCCGACGTTGTCGCGAAGCGACACATGGGCCCGAGCAGCGTTGTGTTCGGCGAACCGACGCGTCGCTGCCTCCTCAGCTCCGGTGGTCTTCACGGCCAAGACGGCTCCGAACGTGTCACCCACGAAGCCGGTGACAACGGCCGCGGCCTCGCGTGACGTGCGCCTCCACTCCCGCAATCGCGGTCCGAATCGAAGGGCCACGAGAAACGCGATGGCGGCGGGGATGCCCACGGCAACGGCAGCCAACGGGTCGATCAGTGCCATGACGACGACGGCGATGCCGGCAGTGAGGACCGATGCCGAGGTGTCGAGCCAACCATCGAGAACAAAGGCGACGTCCTGCGTGTCGTCGCGGAATCGGCTGACTGCTTCACCCGGTGAGCCCGGCAGGCGTCGGTCGATCGGCCCGCTCCCGGTGCTGAGCGAACGCAACAGGTTCACTCGCGGGACGGTCTGCCAACCGATCCAGCAGCCGTGCCATTGCACCGCCGCGATGGCGAAGAGCATCCAACGGCCCACTTCGACACCGAGCAGGAGCCCCAGGAGCATCCATGGAGCGCCGCTGTCGGTGCCCAGACGATCCAGCACAAGCTTGACGAGCAAGCCCACCAGCAGGGGTGACGCGTGGAAGAACAACCAAATGATCCATGAGATCGAGTAGGCGGTCGTGTCGTGACGCAGGAGGCGCCAGCAGAATTTGGTGGTCGAAAGGCGATCCGACGAGGCGCTCATGACGGGCGTTCCTCCGCTCGGGAAGCTGCTCGCAAGAACTGCCCGTAGCGACTCGTCGAGTCCGCCGCCAGCTCCTCGCGACGTCCATCCTCGACGATGCGCCCGTCTTCCATCACGACAATCCGGTCGACTTCGTCGAGTGTGTCGAGCCGGTGGGCGATGATCAGCGCGGTGCGACCTTCGAGGAGGTCGGCCAACGCAGCTTGCACTCGTCGGTCGGATTCGGGATCGAGGCGGCTCGATGCTTCGTCGAGCACGATCACCGCAGGATCGGCCAGGAAGGTGCGGGCGAGCACCAACAGCTGGGCCTCGCCCGCCGAGAGGCCGCGGCCCCCGTGGAGTTCGGTGTCGAGTCCGTCGGGTTGTGTGTCGAGCCACGCAGTGAGCCCGACGAGGCGCAGCGCTTCGATGACCGCGTCGTCATCGGCGGTGCGGGAGCCCCACATCGTGATGTTGTCTCGAATGGTGGCTGTCAACACCTCGACGTCTTGGGTGACCACCGACACGGTCGAACGCAGGGCTGTGGGGCTGAGGTCGCGGACATCCACGCCGTTCAGCCGCACCGACCCGTCCTCGACATCCCACAGGCGGGCCACGAGTCGGCCCAGCGTGGTCTTGCCCGACCCGGTGCGCCCGACGATTCCCACGTGATCGCCCGCGGCGATCGTGAAGTCGACCTCGCGCACCGCGGGGGTCGAGCGTTCGCCGTAGCCGAGCGTGACCGCGTCGAACTCCACGGACACCCCGCCGGTGCAGTCGAGCGAGTCCCGCGTGCCGGGAAGCACGGACGACTCGGTCTCGAGGAGTTCGCGGGCCCGCTTCGCTCCGGCGACGGCCTTTTGGAACTCCTTCATCTGCTCAGCGATCAACTCCAGCGGCTGACGCAACATGTCGCTGTAGCGGTAGAGCGCCAGCACCTGGCCGAGGGTGATCAGTTCGCGATCCTGCAGCCAGAAACCGAGCGCCACGGTGCCCACCGAGCCGATGGCCAACACCCCGGCCGCCAGCGCATGGCCTCCGTCGCCGTGGAACGAAGCGAGTCGGGCCAAGCGCCACGACCGCGCTGAATTCGTATGGAGCCGATGGATTGCGTATTCGCCGGCTCCGTTGGCCCGCAGGTCTTCCAGACCACCGAGCCGCTCCTCGAGGTCGCCGTAGAGGATCGCGTTCGCTTGTCGTTCCTCTTCACGCGCTGGCACCGCAGCGCTCCGCAGTTTGATCATCGTGGCGGCCCCGAGGGCAGCGGTGAGCGCGAGAACGAGTCCGGCCCGCACGTCGATGGTGAACGCGACCACCAGCATGCCGAGAGTGAGGGCGATGTTGCCGACGACATGCACGAGCACGTTGGTGAAGAAGACGACCATCGCTTCGACATCGCCATCGATGCGCTCGATCAACTGGCCCGGGCTGTGGCGGCTATGCCACGCCATGTCGAGGCGGCTGGCATGGTCGGCCAGCGACTCGCGGAGACGGTTGCCGGAGCGCCACGACAGACGGACCGCGTGCCACGTGACGAAGAGCACGAGTCCTTCGGCCGCAATCGCGCCAGCGACGTAGATCAGCGCGAGCCGAACGAGCTGGCCAGTCGCCTCGCCACCGATTGCATCGTCGATGAAGGCGGCCATGAGAAGCGGAAGGCAGAGTCGGATCCCGAGCGCGACAAGAAGGACACAGGTCACGGCACCGAACGCGCGAACTTCCGGTTTCACCGTGGCCGCGAAGAGTTGCGCCTCAGATCTCGATCGCTCCACCGCAGCGACGCTAGGAGCTGTGGCCGACGAGAGCGAAGGGGTTTCTGACTCGCCGGTCCGCCCTCCACTGCCGGAGTAGCTTCATGACGATGAGCGAGGATGCCGCGTGTTGCTAGCTGGCCTGCCGCCTGGTTAGGGCCTGAGCTTCGAGATGTTGTCCGAGGTCACGTTGCTCACCCAGATGCTGGTGCCGTCGAAGGCAACGGCGACCGGGAAGTCGCCCGCATCGATCGTGGCGACGACGGTCTCGGCGACTGGATCGATCTTCGAGACGTCGTCTGAAGCAGCGTTGGTCACCCAGATATGGAAGCCGTCGAATGTCACGCCGGCCGGATCGGTACCCACCGTCACCGTGGCGACAACGGACTCGCCTTCGGGGTCGATCTTCGAGACATCGTCTGACAGGTTGTTGGTGACCCACACGTGAGCGCCGTCGTAGGCAACGCCGCCCGGTTCGGTTCCCACAGTGACGGTCGCGACGACCGAGTCCGTTCCAGGGTCGATCTTCGAGACATCGTCGGTGTCGACGTTGGCGACCCAGATGTGTGACCCATCGAAGGCAACGCCGAGGGGAGCGGTGCCCACGGCAACCGTCGCGACGACAGCCTCGGTGTCGGGGTCGATCTTCGAGACGTTGTCCGAAAGATTGTTGGTCACCCAGATGTAGGTGCCGTCGAATGCCGCGGCTCGTGGCCCGGTTCCGGTGCCGACAGTCGCCACGACGCTCTCCGTGTCGGGGTCGATCTTCGACACGGTGTCGGAGAGATAGTTGGTCACCCAGATGTGGGTGCCGTCGAACGTCGCGGAGCGGGGGCTGCTTCCAACCGTGACCGTCGCCACGATCGTGTTGGTGGTCGGATCGATCTTCGAAACGTCCATGGTTGCGAGGTTGGTGACCCACATGTGGGTTCCGTCGAAGGCCAGGCCGTAGGGGCCATCGCTGCCCGTCACCGTTGCCGGTGCTCCGGGGTCCTCATGCCACGCCAGACGGGCGATCTGCTCATCAGAGAGCCGATTGACCGGGCCGGCCGGGCCGACCGCGCCATCGGTGCCATCAGTGCCATCGGTGCCATCAGCACCGGCGGGTCCCTGGGGCCCGGGAGTGCTGGCGATATTTTCGAGAGCCGGCTCGACGACATAGTCGTTGTAGCGCTTCAGAAAGGTGACGGATTCGCCTCTCGTCACCGCATCATCCGGCGAGAAGGTCGAGTGACTGGTGCCGGTCGTGATCCCGTTGTCGAAGGCCCACTCCACCGGCGCCGCGTAGAACTTGTTGTCCGGAACATCGTCGAAAACGTGAGCGGCCATCGCCGTGGCCGGGACCAACAGTGCTCCGCAGGTGATGACCACTACGAGTCTCAGTGGCGTGACCCGAAGCGTCATGGGCTCCGCGCCGCGGCGAGTGAACCATGTGAGAAATCGGCGACTACTGGACTCGGACAACACAAACGCTCCTGGGCGGCGGACTCCAAATACAGATCGGTCGACCGAGGCGCCTTGTTGAGTTGTGCTCCGAGAAAGGGAGAGGCCCCGGCTGGCTCAGGGCTGAGTCCAGGTCGCCCCGCTGGTGTAGCGGCGCAGACCGAGGGTGAAGGTCGTCCACCCTGCGGCGACCGCGGTCGCCGCGACGCCGAGGACCGCGAGGGCCAGCGGGAGATCAAAATCGCTGACGAGGCGAGCGGGAATCGCGGTGATGAACCCGGCCGGAACCACCGTGTAGAGAATGAACCGGGTCACGCCGCTGAAGATGTCGACTGGGTAGATCGAGAAGAGCACGATGGCTTGAAATCCGAGGTCGCCGGCCTCGGTCCGCCCGGTCCAGAAGCTGAGCGATCCGACCACGATCAAGAATCCGCCGACGATGGCGACGGCCGCGCCAACGCTGAAGACGAAGACCGCCACCCGGCTCGGGCTCGGATCGCCGAACGCTGCGAAGAGGAGGATTCCGAAGAGCATGTCGCCCATCGCGATGGTCTCGATCCGGCTGGACAACAGATGGCGCAAGGGATGAACCGGGAGCGCCAGCACCGGGTCGAGCCCGCCCGTGGTGGCGAGTTCGCTGACGCGGCGAGAGTTGTTGGCGAGACCGACAACTGCGCCAGTGCTGGTGGTGATGATCGCCATCAAGACGATGATGTCGTCGACGTCCCAGCCCCGGATCGAGTCGACGCGTTCGAAGACGAGCACCCAAAACAGCACCCAGATCGCATCGTTGGCGAACATCATCACGACTTGGGTCCACGAACTGACCCGGTGGGCCCAAGCCTGGCGCCAGGCCGTCTTCCACGTGACCGTGGTCGCTCTCAAGGTCACGATCCCGTGCTGGTCATATGGCGCTCGCCGGCCCGAAACGAGAGGTGAGCGGCGGTTCCGAGGACCGCCAGCCACGCCACCTGGATGGCAATCAACTCCGGCTCGAAGTGGCCGGAAGCGAGCCGCGCCGGGATGTAGGCCATGGCGCTGAACGGCAGGAGCTTTGTGATCGTCTCGAGCGAGTCCGGAAGAACCTCGAGGGGCAGGAGCATCCCGCCCGTAACGAACACCAGCTTCTGGTAGAGAAACCACGTTGCCTTGGCGTCGAGGATCCAGAACGCGGCCGACGCAAACACGTGCTGCGTGACGATGTTGAGCGCAATGGCCAGGACCAGCGCCGGTGCGGCCAGCGCAATCGCGGCGCCGTCGGGTGGGGCTCCCACGGTGACCGACGCGAAGAAGCACCCGACCACTACACACACGCCGAGTCGCGGCAGCATCTGGCCCACCTCCGTCGCGATCCTCAACCACAGCACCGACGTCGGTCGGAGCATCTCCACGCCGATGGTGCCCGATCCGATGTCGTTGCCGATGTCCTCGATCATGCGAGGCGGCAGGGCGATCGTTGCCGCCTCCGAGGTTGCGACGTACCAGACGAGGGCGGCCGCGGTGTAGCCGACAACCGTGCCGCCCGACGCGTCGGCTGCGGCTCTCCACAACCCGGCGAGGATGGCGGTGACCATGAGATAGAAGACGCCGGCGACGATGAGTGCGGCCGGTTGCGCCGCCATTCGAGCCGCAGCCACCCGGGCACCGCGGACCAACACGCTGGTCGATCGGCGCGGGTCAGCGGCGCTCATAGATCTCTGCGATCACTTCTTCGAGCGGCGCGTCGACCACCGAGAGATCGACGATGCCGTCGGCTGCCATGACGCTGTCGAGCACGGGCCCGATCGGCGTGGTGTTTGTGTCGACCGACAGGACGACGACCGATGGGGTTCCCGCGCCGAAGCGCCACTCGAGATCGATGCCGTCAGCAAACGCTCCGGCCTGTTCCACCGACGAGAATCCGACCCGCACGCTCTTGTTGGTCAGCAGTTCGCCCCTCAACACTGCGACGGACGCGTCGTAGATCACCGACCCGTCGCTGACCACCACGGCTCGCTCGGCGACGTGCTCGATGTCGGCAACGTCGTGGCTCGTCAAGAACACCGTCGTCTGCAACTCGCGGTTGAGGAGGAGTAGTAGGTCTCGAAACCGCTGCTTGGCGAGAAGATCGAGGCCGATGGTCGGCTCGTCGAGAAAGAGCAGCTCCGGTTCGTGGAGCATCGCGGCAGCCAGCTCACAGCGCATCCGCTGCCCCAGCGACAGGGTGCGCACGGGTTGATCGAACAGTTCGCGGGCCTCGAGTATCTCGCCCAGCAGCTCGATCCGGCTGCGCACGTGCTCATCGTCCAGACCATGGATCACGCCCAGCATCTCGAGCGTCGCTCGGGCAGGAATCTCCGTCCACAGCAGCGAGCGCTGGCCAAAGAGTGCGCCGATCCGGCGGGCCAGTTCGCGGCGCTGTTCCCACGGCACGAGGCCCAAGACCGTCGCCTCGCCGCTGGTGGGGCGCAGTATGCCGGTGAGCATCTTGATCGACGTCGACTTCCCGGCACCGTTGGGGCCGATGAAAGCAATGCGTTCACCCCGGTTGACCTCGAGGTCGAGTCCGCAGACCGCCTCGACGATCCTGCGGTCGCGACGCCGGCCCGTAGTGAAGGACCGCCGCAGCTCGCGTGCGTCGATCGCCAACTCGTCGCTCATGCCCAATGACACCACAGTCCGAGTCGAGCGGCGCGGGATTACTTGCCGGGACCGCCGTTTGTCGAACGGAGAGAAGTGACCGGGAGCTGACGCGAGTGTTAGAAAGCCCGTAGCTGAGGGGGAGCGAACATGGGGAAGATGAAGAACATGAGCACGCATGTCGGTCGAGGTACAGGACTGGCGCTGCTGATCACGCTGGCCATGCTGGCTGCGGCGTGTTCCGACGATGGGGGCGAGGTCTCCGCCGACGGTAGTTCGACCACGACCTCCACCCCGGCCGAGCCGGAAACGACCGCCGCGCCGGACTCCCCTGACACCACCGAGGCTCCGCCGGAACTGTCGGCGACCTTCCGAGGCGTGACCGCCACGTCGATCAAGGTGGGGGTTGCCGTACCCGACTTCGACGCGCTGCAGGCCCGCGGCGTCGCGAACTACCAGGGCGACGCGAACATCGCGTTTGAAGCCTTCTTCGACGTGATCAACGAGAACGGTGGCATTTTCGGCCGCCAGATCGATCCCGTCTACGTCGGGTTCGACTTTCTCGATCCGCTTTCGCAAGACACCGCTTGTGCCGAGTTCGTCGACGACCACGAGGTCTTCATCGTGCTCTACGGGTTGCTCACCGAGAACAACACCTGTCTCACCGAAAACAATCAAACAATGGTGATGACCAGGTCGTTCCAGACCTCGGAGCTCCGTGAACGTTCGGGCGACACGGTTTGGCTTCAGCTGAACGCATCTGACGACGAGCGAGTCCGTATTCTCGGCTCGGCCGTGCACGAGTCCGGCCGGCTCGAGGGCAAGACCATCGGCATCCTCGCCAGCCAGCGCCAGGGTGACGGGCTCGAGGGCAGGGTGCTTGAGGAAGTGCTCGGCGACCTCGGCTACGACAGCACGCTGCTCCTCGGTGACGAGGACCCGGGTGATCAGTTGGCGAGGGAGCGCGAACTCGGGCTCTTCGCGGAGATCTACACCACCGCTGGAGTCGACTACCTGTTTGATCTGACCGGCGGTGCCAACGTCGCCGTGAACCTTGCCGATGTCGGCTTCACCCCGGAGTTTGCCTACAAGGCCATCGGCCCGAGCGTGGACGGTTCGAGCGACCGATCGGTTCTCGATGGGGCCATCGGCGTCGGTGAGATCACCGAGTCGGCCATGCTGGTCGACGCTGACTTCATCGCCAACTGCATCGACGTGGTGACCGCCGCCAATCCCGAATTGGCCGATGAGATCCTCTACCTGCCCTCCGGCGACGAGCAGGCCGACGGTCAGAAGAGCTGGGTCAATCCGATCATGATCGCCTGCGACCAGACCCGCTTGCTCAAGATGATCGGCGAGATCGCGGGTGCGGAACTGACCAACGACTCGTTCCGTGCTGCCCTCGACGAGCTGGGCCCCGTCGATCTCTACGGCTACGGGCAAGCATCGTTCGACAGCGAGTCGAAGTGGGATGGCCTCGATGAGTTCTTCCTGCAGGTCTACGACGCCGAAACCGATGCGATTTCCGTGATCGGCGATCCGATCGTCGTGGATCGCTGACGTCACCCGGGTCTCGCTATGGTCTTGCGCGATGGCTGAAACAGTTGAGTACGACGAATTCGGGATGTTCCACGACAACGCGTCGGAGCACGGAATCTCCTACGACGGTCCGCCAGTGGTGCGCCGAGAGAACATCGACCTTGGCGATGGCCGCCACCTCAGCGCCCTCGTCTGGGGCGACGCGCCGCCCGAGCTCGTGTTCTTTCACGGCGGCGCGCAGAACGCGCACACCTGGGACACGGTTGCGCTTGCCATGGCGCGACCGATGGTGTGCCTCGACCTGCCCGGACACGGCCACTCGGGACCGCCGGCCGATGCCACCACCGATACGAATCGAAACGCAGAGGACCTGGCGAAGGTCGTGCGCACCCTCGCCCCCGACGCGGCGGCGGTCATCGGGATGTCGCTCGGCGGGCTCACGATGCTCGCCCTCGCCGACCACGCGCCAGAGCTGGTGCGCAAGGCGGTGTTGGTCGACATCACCCCCGGGGTCGATGCCAAGAAGACCGAACAGATCACCGCCTTCGTCAATGGCCCCGAGTCGTTCCCGAGCTTCGAAGAGCTGCTGAAGCGCACCATCGAGTTCAACCCGACCCGCACCGAGGCTTCGCTGCGCCGCGGCATCCTGCACAACGCCGAGCAGCGCGAGGACGGCGGGTGGGTCTGGCGCTACGCCCGCTTCCGGGGCACAGAGGCCAACGGGTTTCCCCAGTTCTCACGGCTCTGGGACATCATCTCGGAGCTCGACGTGCCCCTGATGCTCGCCCGAGGCATGCGTAAGCAGTCGGTGGTCGACGACAAGGACGAGGCCGAGCTCGTGAAGCGCTGCCCGTCGGTTCGCGTCGAACACGTGGAGGAAGCAGGCCACAGCATCCAGGGCGACGCGCCCGTGGAGTTGGCCGCCTTGATCGAGGACTTCGTTTTCGGCTCGACGAGCTGATGGCCCTCGATTTCGCCCTCTCCGAAGATCAGGAGGCGATCGCTGACGCGTTCGGCTCGTTCTTTAACAACGAGTGCGCGGTCGATGTCGTGCGCGACGCGGAGCCTCTCGGTCACTCACGCGAACTCTGGCGCAAGCTCTGTGAGATTGAGGCACCGGGGATGGCCGCGTCGGAGGCCGAGGGCGGGGGAGCGGCTTCGCTGAGTGCGCAGGTCGTCGTGGCGGAAGGCCTTGGTGCCGCCATTGCCCCGGTTCCTCTGCTCGAGCATTGGGCTGCGGTCGGACTGCCCGGAGTGGCGGGGCTGCTCGTCGATGATCAGATCGCCACGGTCGCGTTGCATCCCGCTCACGAGGACAGCTGGCGTCTGGTGCCAGGTGGCGCTGTTGCCGACCTGGTCGTCGGCATCGACGGCGATGAGCTCGTTGCGGTGAGCTCCCCGCCGCCGATGGTTGCGCCGGCCAATCACGCGGGTGCTCCGCTCGCGAATCGGTCGGTCCGGGAGGGCGACCGAGTCGTGCTCGGCCCAGCAGCGATGCTCGACGGCGCTCTCGATCGATGGCGCACGCTCACGGCCTCTGCCCTTGTCGGCATTGCCGACCGCTCCCTGCAGATCGGTGTCGCGTATGTGCTGGAGCGTGAACAGTTCGGTCGTCTGGTCGGGTCGTTCCAGTCAATCCAGCACGGTCTGGCTGATCTGCCCGCCCTGGTCGACGGCGCTCGCTTTCTCACTCACAAGGCGGCCTGGGCCCACGACGCCGGCCTGGTCGACGGCGCCGGTGTGATCGACATGGACGACGGCAACATCACCGAGTTCGCGCCGCTCGCCGCGATGGCCTTCGTGCAAGCCGGCGATGCCGCCGCCGAGAGCACCGACCGCTGCCTGCACTACCACGGCGGCTACGGCTTCTCTCTCGAATACGACATTCAGCTCTACTTCCGGCGCTCGCGCGGCTGGGCCAACATCCTCGCCGATCCGGGGCGAGAGCGGCTGCGCTTGGCCGGCCTGCTGTGGGGCGCACCGACTGAGGGGGTTGGCTGATGGAGTTCGAACTTCCCGCCGAGCACGAGGTCCTGCGAGCCGAGATCCGAGCGCTGATCGACCAGTACGTCGACGACGAGGCCATCGACGAGACGCATCGGTCGGGCACCAACCATTGCGCGCCCCTGGCCGTCGCACTCGGCAAGGCCGGCATTCTGGCCAAGGCGATGCCCGGCGCGGGCAAGGACCCGCTGGCGATGTGGCTGCTGTCGAGCGAAGCAGAGAAGACCGGCGCGCCGTTCGACTCCGTTGGCATGTCGCTCGTGATCGCCGGTGTGCTCGACGCGGTCGGCACCGAGCATCAGAAGCAGACCGCCCAGGCCGGATTGCTCTCGGGCGAGGAACTCGTGTGTTTCGGTCTCACCGAGCCGCAGGGCGGCAGTGACCTGCCGGCCATCACCACGAGAGCGTCCTACGACGAGACGACCGAAGAGTGGGTGATCTCCGGAGCGAAGATGTGGACCACGATGGCCCACGTGGCCGACTGGGTCTTTCTCCTCGCTCGTAGCGAGAGTGAATCGGGCCGCCACGGCGGATTCACCGTCTTCATTCTCCCCATGGACACCCCCGGTATCACGATCGATCCGATCTGGACCGTGAGCACCGAGCGGTCCAACGCCACCTTCTACGACGAAGTTCGGGTGGGCGCCGAAGCGGTGGTGGGCGAGGTCAACGAGGGTTGGAACGTGATGTCGCTGATGCTCGGCTTCGAGCGAGGCATGGCGAGTACCGGTTACCTCACGCCACTCCTGCGCCGCTTTCACCAGTGGGCGGTCGAGTCGGGCGAGATCGACGACCCTCGCCACCGCGAACGCATGGCCCAGGTGGCGATCGATGCGCAGGTCTCAGAGCTGCTCACGCAGCGCACCGTGTGGACGGCGGCGACCGGGCGCGCGCCCGGCACCGAGGGGTCGATGGCCAAGGTGTTTGCCAGCGAGGCCTATCAGCGCCACGCCCGCTGGGCGCAGGCGGCGGTCGGCCCGGAGGGACTCCTCGGTCTGGGGGCCGAAGGCGCGGCCGCCGACGGATGGATCGACTACGACGTCCGTCACTCGATCCCGATGACGCTGCAGGGCGGCACCACCGAGATCAACCGCAACAACATCGCCGAGCGTCATCTCGGCCTGCCGCGTTCACGGTAAGCCAGGGCTGGCTTGGGCTAGAGATTGCCGACTTCGTGTTCGAGGAAGTCGGCGTACTTGGCTCGGGCAGCAGCGCGCACGGCCGGGAGATGGGCACGGGGGAACAACCCCTCGTGGGGCTCGTAGCTCTTGAGGAGTTGGCGGGCGAGCACGACCTTGTGGTTCTCGGTCGGGCCGTCGGCGAGGCCCATCACTTCGGCCGCCACCATCCAGCTGCTGAACGGCATCTCGTTGGAGATGCCGAGCGACCCATGGAGGTGCATCGAGCGCTGCACGACGTCGTGGAGCACCTTCGGCATGGCTGCCTTGATGGCCGAGATGTCCTTGCGCACCCGCCTGTAGTCGTTGTGCTTGTCGATGAGCCAGGCAGTGCGCAGCACGAGGAGCCGAAACTGCTCGATCTCGATCCAGCTGTCGGCGATCTTCTCCTGGGTGATGCCGAGCGATGCCAGGTTTCCGCCACGTACGTCTCGGGAGAGGGCTCGCTCGCACATCAGGTCGAAGGCCTTGCCCAGGGTGGCGATCGTTCGCATTGCGTGGTGGATTCGGCCGCCGCCGAGCCGGGTTTGGGCAATGGCGAACGCTTGGCCCTCGCCGCCGAGTACGTGATCGGCGGGAACGCGAACGTCGGTGTAGCGAAGGTAGGCGTGTGACGCATGCTCCTCTGACTCGGTGCCGATCCCGACATTGCGCACGATCTCGATGCCGGGAGTGTCGGTGGGGATGATGAACATCGACATGCCCTGGTAGGCGCTCACATCGGGGTTGGTGACGGCCATGGTGATGAGGAAGGTGGAGTACTTGGCGTTGGATGAGAACCACTTCTCGCCGTTGATGACCCACTCGTCGCCATCGAGTTCGGCCCGGGTGGTGAACAGCGTCGGGTCGGCGCCGGCGTGGGGCTCGGTCATCGAATAACACGACGAGATGTGGTTCTCGAGCAGCGGTGCGAGGTAGGTCGCCTTCTGTTCCTCGGTGCCGTAGTGGGCGATGATCTCGGCGTTGCCCGAGTCGGGCGCCTGGCAGCCGAAGATCGTGGGGGCCCAGCCCGACCGGCCGAGAATTTCGTTCAGCAGGGCGAGCTTCACCTGGCCGTAGCCCGGCCCGCCCAGCTCAGGGCCGAGGTGGCAGGCCCACAACTCCTTGTCTTTGACCTGCTGCTGCAGCGGTCGGATCAGGTCGATGACGCGGGGATCGCTCTTGTCGAACGGACTCCCGAGCACGTGGTCGAGCGGTTCGATCTCCTCACGGACGAACTCATTCGCCCAGTCGAGCTTTGCTTGGTAGTCCGGTTCGGTCTCGAAGTCCCACATTGGGCCATCATGGCAGCACCGTGGACTCCGCAGAAAAAGCCAAGAAGAACCATGACCGCCTCCGAGGGTTGATCGACCCCGCCACCACGGCGGTGCTGACGATGGAACTCCAGCAGGGAGTGGTCGGCGAAGGCGCGCTCCTGCCCGCGCTCGTCGAGCGCGTCGCCGAGACAGGGACGGTCGCCCACGCGGCCGCGGTCTGTGCGGCGGCCCGTTCCGCTGGTGCCCGAGTGGTGCACTGCACCGCAGAACACCGAGCCGATGGGGCCGGAGCCACCGAGAACTGCAAGATCTTCGCTCTTGGCGAGAAGCTGCGCCGCGAGCAGGGAGTGGTGCCCACCGAGATCGGTACGCCCGGCGCCGCCATTGTCGCTGAGCTCGGTCCCGAGCCGTCGGACATCGTTGTCGCTCGTATGCACGGGATGACCCCGTTCATGTCGACCTCGCTCGATCAGATGCTGCGAAACATGAGCATCACCACGATCGTGGCGACCGGGGTGTCGGTGAACCTCGGCATCCTCGGCCTCTGCATCAACGCGGTCGACCTCGGCTATCAGGTCGTGCTCGTGCGCGACGCCGTCGCCGGAGTGCCAGCCGACTACGCCGATTCAGTGATCGAGCACACACTGTCGATGATCGCCACGGTCACGACCGCCGACGAACTCTGTGCGCTCTGGGCCTAGCGATGCCGCTCAGCCAACCGGTGCCGTGGGAGTGAAGCGGACCGGCAGGTGCTTGATGCCGCCCACCAGTGGGAGCCCGACCGAGTCGAGCGGGATCGCGTCGCCGGTGACTTGGATGTCGGGTAGACGATCGAAGAGCTGACGAAAGGCGACCGAGAGTTCGCGGCGAGCGAGGTGCGCGCCGAGACAGAAGTGGGGACCGGGACCGCCGAAGCCGAGCTGCGGGTTCGGGTCGCGGCGCACATCGAACTGCTCCGGGTTCTCAAAGTTGCGGGGATCGCGGTTCGCGGCGCCGTAGAACATCACGACTCGGTCACCCTCGGTGAACTCGTGGCCGGAGACCACGTGATCGCCCGTGGCAGTGCGCCGCATGAACGTGACCGGGGACGCGACGCGCACGATCTCCTCGACCGCGGTGTCGGTGACGCCATCGACGTCGCCCTGCCAGATCTCGCGCTGCGCCGGGTTGAGGGCCAGCAGGTTCATCCCGTGGCTGATGGCCGTGCGGGTCGTGTCGTTGCCGGCGACGGCCAGAAGGATGAAGAACGAGCCGATCTCCTCAGCCGTCATCATGTCCTCGCCCAGCTCGTTGTGGACGAGGCTGGAAACAAGGTCGTCGGTCGGGTTCGCCCGCCGCTCCTCGGCCAGCTCGTTCATGATGCCGACGAGTTCCATCGCCGCACCGATGAGCGTCTCCATCGGGTCGCCGTCGCCCATGTACTCGGGGTCGCCGCCGCCGAGGATGACATTGGTCGCGTTGAGCACCGTCTGGAATTCGCTGCGGGGGATGCCGACCATGTCGCAGATCACCAGCAACGGGTAGGGCTCAGAAAGGGCCTTGACCAGGTCGACTTCGCCCTCCTCGCAAAACCCGTCGATCACTTCGCTGCAGATGGTCTCGACGGAGTCGAGTACCGACTGGAGCTGGCGGGGGGTGAACGAGCGGCCGACGATGCCGCGCTGGCGGGCGTGGCGCGGGTCGTCCATGTTGATGAACGACCCGAAGAACTCGAGCATCATCTCGGGCATGTCGATGATCGACACCGCACCTTTGCCTGAACAGAAATCGAGCGGACGTCGACTGATCTCGACCACATCGTCGTAGCGCGTCGCCGCGTAGAAGCGTTCGTCCTCGCCGGTCATCTCGTTGTGGAAGTCGACCGGAACGAAGGGGCCCTCTTCGCGGAGCTGGGCGAACTCCACCATGCGGTCGGCCAGGGGTTGATGCCAGAAGCCCGGCTCGATCAGTCGCGGTCCGATACTCATGTGTCCTCCGGTGGTGCGTCGATGCGGATCGTAGTCACATGCCTTTGCCGCGTTGGGCGTCGGGCATGGCCCGGATCATGTTGTCCTGGATATAGCTGGCGACCAGCGCACCGGAGGCATCGAAGATGTGGCAGCGGCCGTAGCTGCGACCGCCACCCGCAAACGGCGCTTCGTGCTGCATCAGCAGCCAGTCGGTCATCGAGAACGGGCGATGGAACGTGAGCGTGTGGCCGACGACGCCGGTCGAGAGGTCGACATGGGCCCGGTCGTAGCCCATCCCGGCATGCGGACGCATGGCCGTGCCGATGAGGAAGCCGTCGGTGCCCCACGACAACACGGCCTGATTGACCAGCGGTTCGTCCGGCGTATCGAGGCTTCGGTACCAGACGGTCAACTCGGGCGGCCCGATGGGCGCCGCGCTGTCGACCAGATCGACGCCATCGGCGATCACGAACTCGGCGCCGGGAAACACGGAGTGACCCTCCGACCCCTCGCCCGACGGTGGCGTGAGCGCGGGAGCGGGATCGTGGTGCGTGATCAGATCGGGCTCGTCGGCATCGGTGAGCACCTGGGCACGGGCACA
>Ga0315336_1004707_pt1 | contig 15773 bp, 15 predicted proteins | sample ASW5metaG_FD_204512 | JGI IMG/M metagenome (GOLD analysis project Ga0315336, IMG submission 204512) | Ammonia-oxidizing marine archaeal communities from Monterey Bay, California, United States - ASW #5 | ecosystem: Environmental > Aquatic > Marine > Intertidal zone | place: USA: California...
CTTGGTGCGTTTCAATTCGCGCTCTCCAAAGCAGGTGACAACCTTCAGCAGGCCACTGACCTGCTCAAGCAACAACAGACCGCAAATCCGACCCAGGTGTCGGAAACCAGGGCACTGAATCGGCTGCAGCAAATGGCCAATGCACTTCAGGTCGACCCTTCGTCTCCCAGCGAGGACGATCCAGGGGGAGGTGACCAGTCGGATGGCCAGTCGGGTAACCCACAGCAAGGGCCCCGGCTCCAGTTGGCCGAACTGAAACTGTTGCGGGCCATGCAAGCAGACCTCAACGAGCGAACCGAGGCAGTCGTCGGCTCCCCCCCCCCGAAACAACTTGCCGAAGAGCAGGGCTACCTTGCACAGCTGGTCTTGGAGATCCTTTCGCGAAATAATGACAATAGCTCACCGGAGGTTGATAACAATACGAAGGGCTGGCAGGAACTCTTTGAGCAATTCGATCGGGAACTGCCTGACTAAATGCCACTCGATGAACCTGGCGTACCGTCATTGCCTGTTGTGGAAAGCTTGTTTCCGAGGAGCGCCAAATATGGCTCGAACCTTAATTCAGTCACACTTTCGGCTAACAATCATGAACCCGTTGATTTCGTCCTTCTACGTGCTCTTCAGTGTGGCTGTTTTCATTCTCGTCGGGGTCGTTCCCCTGCGGGCAGCAGAAACACCCGTCAAGCTGCCCGTCAGCGAGTCACTTGGTGTGGGTTTGCTGGAGGACCTGGGGCCGGACCTGTTTGCAATTCCGTCCCGGGATCAAAACGACCCGGCAATCACGGAGCCGGTTCCGACGAAGCGGCCATCCTCAGCGGATGAGGGAGAGGATGTTGGGCAAGCAAATTCGCCCTTACACCGCGTGCGAGATGGTATGCATCGGGCGCAAGAACTGCTCGCGGATCACGATAGCACGGAACCGGCCGTGCCGGTCCAGGTGCAGGTGATTGCTGACCTCGATGCCTTGATTGCCCAACTGAAGAAGCAGAGCCAGTCGTCCCAGAAGAGCGGGTCGAATGAGCAGGCGGGCAGTCGTCGCTCCCAGGAGCGGGCTCCGCGGCCTGGCAGACCGGCTGGCACAAAAAAATCGACTGCTGGAAAAGGGGAGGCTGCTGCACAAGATTCAACGGCGCGCGGCGACGGTGGCCAGGCCGAGTCGGCCGACACACCCGATTGGCAGCAATTGTTAAAGGATCTCTGGGGGCATCTTCCTGAGCGGGTTCGCGAACAGTTGATCCAGGCTCCTACCGATGAATTTCTCCCGAAATACAAGCTTGAAATCGAAAAATATTTCCGCCGCCTGGCTGAGGACGGGCAAGACGGCAACGTTCGATAGCAACACAAAACGGTTCCCTATGCGCGGTTCTCAACAGATATCGGTATTTGCAGCCTGCAAAATTTTTGCGGCCGGTCGCTGGCTTTGTTTTCCAGTGGTGGTCTGGCTGACTGGTTGGTTGGCATCGATGCCAATGTGGGCTCAACCCGCCTTGTCCGATCCCGAGCAGTCAGCTGCTGACTTGATGTTGCCTGCGGTACCTGCCATCGAGGCTGGCCTTGCTTACCTGGCAGCACAACAGGTCGAGGATGGTGCCTTCGCAACCCGTGGGTCGGGCCGAAATGCGGCGGTCTGTGGATTGGGGGGATTGGCCTTGCTTGCCAGTGGCAGTACCCCGGGACGCGGGCCTTACGGTGAGCAGGTTGACCACGTGGTTGACTTTTTGCTTGAGCACACCGTGCCGAGTGGGTTTATTTATGTTCCCGATGCAAGCCTGCACGGTCCAATGTACGGCCATGGATTCGCAACACTGTTCCTGGCAGAAGTGTATGGGATGTCGCAGCGAAAAGACCTGCGCGACAAGCTCGACAGTGCTGTCGAATTGATCGTACGGACACAAAATGCCGAGGGGGGCTGGCGCTACGAACCGGTGCGGGCCGATGCCGACCTTTCGGTCACGATTTGCCAGATCATGGCGTTGCGTGCGGCACGAAATGCCGGAATTCACGTCCCCAATCAGACCATCGATCTCTGCATCGAGTATGTCAAACGGAGTCAAAATGCCGATGGGGGATTTCGTTACACCTTGCCAGCCCCCGGGAGCCGTTTTCCTCGTTCCGCCGCTGGAGTTGTGGCGCTCTACAGCGCTGGAATTTATGAGGGAAGTGAGATTGAGCACGGCTTGGATTACATCGATGGCTTCCTCCCCTCGAATAGACGCCAAGGCCAGTGGGGCCATTTTTATTATGGCCAGTACTATGGTGTCCAGGCGATGTGGCAGACCGGAGGAGAGCGCTGGCAAACGTGGTACACAGCCATTCGGGACGTCTTGATCGCTATCCAACGGGGGAATGGCTCGTGGAACGATTCGATTGGTCCCCAGTACGCCACCGCCATGGCGTGTATTGTTTTGCAAACGCCCAACAATGTGGTGCCCATTTTCCAGCGCTAAACAACAATGCCCCGATTCTTCGCTTGTCACCGCTCTGTTTTTCATCCCGTCACCTGGACGCTGCTGTTTTCAGTCGCTCCAGGTGTGGCCGGCATCCAGTCGCCCATTCATGCCGAAGACGTCTTGCCGCTGGAAGGGCCATCCTTTTCCGCACGACTTGCCTCGGTCGACAACAAACAATTCGTGTTTCTTCCGCTCGAAGAGAAGCAGCAACACCGCGCGCTCGCAGCCGATGAGTTTGTACGTTGGTCACACCCGGTTGCGCCGCGGGCATCAATGCATGTGCTCCTGACTCGTGGTGACGTGATCGTTGCTGCAGAAGATTGGACGGGTGACGAGTCGGTTCGCATGGACGGGAATGTGCTCACGGTCGTTACCGAAGGCTGCGACGAGATCGAATTGCCACGCCAGGTGGTGAAAGCCATCCGGTTCAGTCAGCACGGCGATTCAATCAACCGCGGGTCACGCCCCGCTTTGCCCAGTTCCGGCAACACCCGTACCGATACCCTCTATCTCAACAACGGGGATCGTTTGCGCGGAACCGTGACGACACTCAATGGCAAAGAAGTTGTCCTCCAGACCCAATCGGCTACCCGCAGGTTTGCAGTGCCACAAGTCGAGTCGGTGGTGTTCAATCCGTCGCTGCTCGAACCGTCGGGCAAGCGGGCAGCCAGGTTGGCCGTCGGACTTCAAGATGGCTCGCTGTTTTACGCCACCGATTTGACAGTTGATGGTGAACGGTTCGAAATCGTGCTAGGCGAGGGAAACCGGCTTGAGGGCCGAGATCCCAAAAAGATTGTTTTTCTGCAAGCGCTTCATGGCCCACGGTTTCAATACCTGTCGCAAACCGAACCAGCTGACTACCGACATGTGCCTTATCTCAACATTCCCTGGCCGTATGGCCGCGACCAGAATTTGCTAGGCGGCAGGTTGCAGTCAAACGGCAAATTCTACCTCGCGGGGCTTTCGGCCCATTCTGCCTCGAGAATGATTTACCCGCTCGATGGCAGGTTCCGACGGTTTGAAGCCGAAGTGGCGCTGGATGATACCGTGGGTCGGCGGGGCAGCGTCGTCTTTCGCGTTTATCTTGTCCGCGAGGGCCAATTGCAGGAAGCATTTGTGAGCAAAATTCTCCGTGGCGGCGACCCTCCGCAACCCGTTACGGTCGATTTGGAAGGTGCCCAACACCTTGCGCTGGTGGTTGACTATGCCGACCGCGGCGACGAACTCGATCATGCAAACTGGCTCGACGCACGGCTTGTCAAGTGAAGTAGCCGAGCAGGCGCGTTTCGATGGCACCCTGCCACACGATGCCAGAGTTCAGGACGTAGCACGGGTTGTGCGTCGAAGGCAGATCACCGCACCGGTTTTTTGAGCGGTTCATTACGCGCCATATTTTCCCAGTCGTCCCGCGTTGGCCAAAGCCAGCGACATGAGGTATTTCGCTTCGAACTGCCCTAACCCCCCCTGGATGCATTGCGTTTCGCCAAACGTTTCGCAACGGTCGGTGCGGCAATTCCTGGCCGACAACAAGGTCGGTACGGGGTGCCAACTGTGACTGGCCAACATGCTGGGTGTGCTATGGTCTCCGGTAACGATCACCACGTCGGGGTTCAGCACAAGGATGCGGGGAACACTTTGGTCCAACTGCTCGGTCTTGGCCACCTTGGCGGCAAAGTTTCCATCTTCGCCAGTGCTGTCGGTATATTTGAAATGGATAAAGAAAAAATCATATGCCGACCAGTTGGCGGCCAGCACATCCATCTGCTCGTCGAGCGTGGTCGCGTCCCCAACCACATCCATCCCGACCAGCCGGGCAAGTCCCTTGTACATGGGATACACGGCAATGGCCGCCGCATGCAGACCGTAAACCTCCTGGTAACTCGGCAGTTGGGGCTTTTCCGCAACACCCCGCAAAGTGCAGCCATTGGCTTTCGGCTGATCGGCCAGTAGCCCGCGTGCCTGCTTTACAAACTCGCTGCAGACTTCGGCCGTTCGCTCACTGGCAGCGTCGCGGGCGACCGGTTCGAGTGGCGGCACGCCTGTTTGTTGCGGATCAGTGTCATCGACATGACCGGCAAGTCCCGCGCCCCGCAGGACAACCACGAATCGGTGTTCTTTGACCGGTTCGACAAAGATCTCGATGCCAGGGATTTTGACGTTGCGGAGTTTTTTGGCCAGGGGAGCACTTTCTTCGGTGGGAATTCGTCCTGCACGGCGATCGGTGATATTCCCGGCCGAATCGAGAGTGCAAAAATTACAGCGGATCGCCACATCGCCACTGGTCAATTCGAAGCCAATCCCGGTTGCCTCCAGGGCGCCCCGGCCAATCTGGTACTTGACCGGATCGTAGCCAAACAGACCAAGGTGCCCTGGTCCGCTGCCGGGACTGATCCCCGGTAGCACCGGCAGGCTGAGCCCGCAGATGCCCTGTTTCACGAGGGCATCGAAATTGGGCGTGTGGGCGGTTTCAAGTTCTGTCAGGCCGCCAGGTGCCTGGGGCAAGCCTCCCAGGCCATCGGCCACCAGCAGCACGATTTTAGTGTCGTTTTTCGTGTTTAAATCGCGGGTGAGATCGTGAATATCCATGATTGTCCTTTTCTCCGGTGGGCCTCACGCGACCGACCCGACGCCGTGATATGAGGCGATTGCCTCCCTTCTTATCGTCGCGATCTAGCGGCCGGTGGCAAGATCAAGCCGAGGTACCTCATGACGTCTGGTGGTCGGGCAGATAGAATAGTCCGCTGAGTTACCACCGCGGCCATTGCCCGAACCAACCCCTAAGGTCACCTGGGGGTTGAAGGTACAAGAATAAAATAGGAACCCAATGCTTCGAGGGTAAAATAACATGTCGATTGAAATTAAATGGTTTGGGCACAACGCCTGGACCATCCAGACCGGCGATACGACGATTTTATTGGATCCCTTCTTCGATGATTCACCAACCGCACCTGTCAAGTCCGACGCGGTGTCGGCCGACTACATTCTGGTATCGCACGGCCATTTTGATCATGTGGGCGATGCGGCCAAAATCGCCACACGAAATTCCTCAAAAGTGATAACCAATTTCGAAATCGCCGAATGGTTTAAGAAAGTTGGCCTGGCTGAAGAGATGGTGATCCCCCTGAACCTGGGAGGGGGTATCCGCTTGCCATTCGGTACCGTCAAAATGACCATCGCCCACCACAGCTCGGTTCTGCCCGACGGAACTTACGGGGGAAATCCGGGAGGATTCTTGCTGGAACTCGAACGGAAGCGGATTTATTTCGCTTGCGATACGGCCCTTTTTCTCGATATGAAGCTGATCGGCGTAGCCGGGCTCGATCTGGCCGTGTTGCCCATTGGTGATCAGTTTACAATGGGCCCCGATGATTCGCTCGAAGCCATTAAACTGCTCAACCCAAAGCGCGTTGCGCCCTGCCATTACAACACCTGGCCGCCCATTGAGCAGAATGTTGCAGATTGGGCCGGGCTCGTTCGTATCCACTCCGGTGCCGATCCGATTGTCCTGGAGCCGGGCGAGGTTTTTACACTTTGAGTCCTTGGAGTCGAACCCTTGATTTACTTCCCCATTCGTACCGCCCTGATAACAACGATCGTTGTGGCCGCGTCGTCCTTGTTGGTCGCCCAAGAGTCTCCCCGCTGGCAGCTTTTCCAAGGCCAGGATTTGAACTACCAGGTCGAAAACAGGGTTCGGCTCTCGGTGGGCCAGCCGCCGACCGATTATCGGCTCGATCAGCAATTCAATTTGACCTGGAACGTAAAAGAGATTGCCGATGATGGCACGGCTCAAATTCAACAGGTCGTCGAACGTATTGTTTTGAAACTCGACGATCCCCTCGGTAACCTGGAGTACAATTCATCCACAGACGAGGATCCCCACGGGCTTGCTGCGCTGATGGGACCAATCTTCCGCGCCTTCAGAGAGCACCCCCTTACCTTCGGGTTATCGCCTGACGGTGAAATCGTTGATCTGCAAGTTCCCGAGCAGGTTCTCACGTCGATGGTTCATGGACCGTTAGCTTCGCCCTTATCCCCGTTTGCTTCGAAGGAGGGATTGCGACACTTGTTTTTCGAGGGGATTGTGCAGTTTCAAGGTACTCCCTGGGAGCCAGGAGTCACCTGGTCAACTTCCAACAAGACCAGCAATGAAATCCTGGGCCCACAGAAAGTCCAAAGGACTTTTCGTTATGTTCGTGAGGAGCAAGCCGGTGATGACACTCTGGCTGTGATTGAAACGACCCGCATCGTCATCAACGAGAATGATGATGAGGCCCTCCTGATTACGGTCGAAGGGTCAGCAGGTGAAATCCGTTTCAACCAAACCAAGGGCCACCTCCAGTCAAGTCAATGGACCGCCACGACAAAGCTGACCCCTGATGGCAACGAGACCAACACACCGGCCCAACTCCACCAATCGTTTAACATGACCTTCGTGCCGCCAGCTGAAAACGAACCTGCCAAACCCAAACCTGACCAACCCGAACCTGACCAATCCAAGCCTGCCCAACCCGAGCCTGCCCAACCCGAACCTGCCCAACCCGAACCGGCCAAACCCGAACCGGCCAAACCCGACGCGCAGCCTCAAGGGTGATCCAGCTTGGGTTGGGGCGCCCCTGGTAGCGGTTTGGCGCGTGGTTCCCGTTAGGGGTCGGCAGCCGGGGTCTACCCGCCGTCGGGTGTTGTGGCCTCGGGCGGCAATACCCGCACCTGAATTTCGTCGTCCTCGATGCGAACGGCAAACGAGTCGACTTTCAGTCGCGGATTGTCTGTCCAGGTGCCATCGCACACCTTGAATCGCCAGGCGTGCCAGGGACAGGTGACATTGCCCTGGTCGTCCAGCTCACCAGCGCCCAGCGAAGCGCCCATATGCGGGCAGAGGTCATCTATGGCAAAATACTCTCCACCATCATTAAACACGGCCACAAGTCGGCCGGCGACCGTGAAGGTGGCCCCCTGGCCGTCAGGAATTGCCCCGACCCGGGCAACACTTACAAACTCCGACATCGAATTTGAACGTCGTAAATCAACAAGGAAAATATTGGCCAAACTCGATCGTTTGGCTCCGTTACCAGATACCCTTTGGGAGGTTAAGATAACGGAATTACTCGTGGTGCGGTAGTCGCAGTTCAAATTTGAAAACTGACCTTTTCGTGGTCTCACAATGGGTTCCAAGCCAGACATTTCGTTTGCCGAGTTCCAGCGGCTGATCCGCGAAATGTATTTCGAGAAGGATCATGCTCGGGGAGTTGATGGAACCTTTATGTGGCTCATGGAGGAGGTGGGCGAATTGGCGTCAGCACTTCGCGATGGTTCCCAAGAAGAGCAACTTGAAGAATTTGCCGATGTCTTGGCCTGGCTGACGACCATTGCCAATGTGGTTGGAGTTGACTTGAACGACGCGATCAGGCGGAAGTATGGTTCCGGTTGCCCTGGTTGTGGTCAGTTTATTTGCACCTGCGATGATGCCGGAAAGCCGTAAGGCCACAAAACTGTAAGGAACAGGCGGATGCTTGGCAGCATCTCTAACTTGACACGTGTGCCATCCAACTGGCCGATTGTGACGCGAGGCGGTTTGTCGCAGCGGGCAGTGTTGGCAAGCGTCGTGTTGTGCTTTTCCTACTGCGGTCTTGATCTCAGCGTGAGAGCCGGCGAGGAGCAACCCACTGCGAGCTTCCAGATCGTCGCCTGCAAGCTGGGACTCTCCGGGGCCTGGAAGGCGGGGTTTTGGACCCCACTGTGGATTGATTTGCGCGGCGGCACACAACCGTTCCAGGGAGAAGTCGAACTGGTCGCACCCGATCGCGATGGGGTACTCACGGCAGTTCGTAAAGCGGTGCAGTTGCGGCCAGGGGCCGTTGCCACCGTTGCCCTGACCACAAAAATTGGCAGCCGCGATGCCGATCTCACCGTGAATTTACGGGAGGGTGATGAAGTTGTTGTGTCTCGGGTATTTTCTGCGGCAACCAACAGCCGGCGGGCTGATATCCCAGGCGGGCTCCCGGCCGAATGCCAACTTCTTGTGGAACTAAGCACAGACGATATCGGAATGGCTAAAACGTTTCCGCCGAAAAACAGCGAGCGTGGTTTGCCGAGCCGAAAAGTGGTTGCGGTTCGCACGCCCGACGCATTACCCGCAGATTGGTATGGTTACGATGCTGTGGATAACCTCGTGATTGCCGCAGGTGGTCTCCAGTGGTTGGCCCACCTGTCGGCGGAAGATCCCCGCCTTAGGGCGATTCGACGTTGGGTTGAGCTGGGGGGCCGGCTGACACTTTTGGCGGGAGCAGCTGCCACCGATGTCCTTGCCCCTGGTGGGCCTTTAAGCGGGTTGCTGCCAGGTGAATTCCAGGAGATGGTCCCGCTGGATCGTGGCATGGTCTTTGAGCTTTTTAGTGATTGGGATGTTGCAATCGCAACCCCGCGGCAACGTTTTGAACTGCCTGTACCGCGACTCGAAAATGTGAGCGGACAAATCGAAGCATTCGAGGGAAGGCGTCCTGCCGACCTGCCACTGGTGATTCGGACGGCGGTTGGGTTTGGAGAAGTTGTCTTTGCAGCCGTCGACTTGCACAATTCTCCCCTGGCAGGATGGAGTGGCCGACCGGCATTTCTACGAAACCTGCTCCAGCTGGAAGAGAGGGCCAATAAAGCGAAGCCGCAGAACGCGACCACCCTCATGACACGTGGGTACCGGGACCTGGCCGGGGCCTTAAATCACCACCTCGGCACCGCCTTTGTGGGAGTGGGGACGATCTCGTTCAGTTGGGTGACCATCGTGGTCCTGGCTTACCTCGCATTGATTGGCCCGCTTGATTATTTGCTGGTCAAAAAAGTGTTTCGCCGGATGGAAATGAGTTGGGTGACTTTCCCGCTCATAATTCTGTTGGTAACCGGGGGTGCCTGCTGGTACGCGACGGCTACCAAGGGAAGTGCGCTGCGAGTCAATCAGGCGGAACTGCTCGATTTTGACCTCTCCAGCCAGGTTGCCCGGGGAACCCTTTGGACTTCGATCTACAGCCCCCAGGCAGAAACGTTCGACTTGTCGCTTCATGCTCGTTGGCCCGATGAACAGCTCGACAACGATCCGGCAGCGCTTGTCTCCTGGTTGGGACTGTCCGGAGTCGGGATTGGTGCGGGGCAGTCGGGCAGTGCCGAGTTGGGGTTCAATCGGCTGATGTACCAGTACGGACCGGCACTGAACACCCTCACCGGATTGCCCATCAAAAAATGGTCGACCCGCACCATCATTGCGCGGTGGCATACCCCGCTTCCCCCCACGCCACCCGTAATTGCAGACCTCGTGCCGACCAACGATGGGTTGCTCACAGGGACGGTTACCAATGACTCAGGCATAGAACTCACCGATGCACGTTTACTGTTTGGCACTTGGGCCTGGCAGTTAGGAGACCTTGCCAAAGGTGCCCAGGTGGCGATTGATGATCGCCACGATCCACTCAAGGTCAAGACGCTCCTCACCCGCGAAGTCCGCAGCGCTGCATTGGTGAATGACACCGGTAACCAGGAGGTTTTTGTGGTCGGCGATGCTTCGGTCGACCAGTTAATTGACCTCATGATGTTTTACGATGCCGTGGGAGGGAAACGGTTTGTCCGCCTTTCCAACCAGCTTCAACCATTTTTGGATTTGAGCCATCTGCTGAAGCAAGGCCGGGCGATCCTGATTGCCCGCTCCAGTCAACCCGGGAGTGAACTGCTCCGAGACGGCCGGTCGATGCACCAGGATGGCAATCAGCACTGGACCATTTATCGTTTTGTACTTCCGGTTGCATCCGGGGAATCTTAACCCGAGGCAAGCGGTAGAAAAAGTGAAACTCACCACAGATTATCGTTAAACTTTTGTCGACGGACCTTCCCTTCCAAAGCCTGGTGCCATTTTCGTGATTGAACTCCGTGACTTAACCAAGAAGTACGGCGAGTTGTTTGCGATCAAGCAAATCGACCTCGAACTGTCGAAAGGCGATGTGTATGGTTTCATCGGTCCCAACGGTGCCGGTAAGACCACAACCATGCGAATCCTTGCCACGCTCCTCAACCCGACCTGGGGTGAGGCTTACGTAGCTGGGTACTCGATCTACACCAAGCCAAAAGAGATACGTCGTATCATCGGCTACATGCCTGATTTTTTTGGCGTGTACGACGACATGAAAGTCATCGAGTATCTTGAATTTTTCGCCGCTGCCTATCGTATCAAGGGACCTAGTCGGCAAAAAGTTTGTGCCGAAGTCCTCGACCTGGTTGACCTCGGCTACAAGGGCCAGGCCCTGGTGACGAGTCTCTCACGCGGGATGACCCAGCGACTTGGCCTGGCGAGGGTACTGCTGCACGATCCCCAGGTGCTGTTGCTCGACGAGCCGGCCAGCGGCCTCGATCCGCGGGCCCGTATCGAGATTCGTACCCTGTTGAAACGGTTACGCGATATGGGCAAGACGATCATGGTCAGCAGCCACATTCTTCCGGAGCTGGCCGACATCTGCAACAAAATTGGGATTATCGAACGGGGCGAACTGATCGTGAATGCCAATGTCGACGAGGTAATGCGCCAGGTCCGCCAGCACACGATTATCGATATTGCCGTCGTTGGCGATCGGGATGTGGCCGCTAAATTGCTCCAGTCGCACGAGATCGTCAGCCGCGTGGAAGATGGTGGTGACTACCTCAAGGTGATCCTGGCCGACAGGGACTCAGACTACAGTCAACTGGCCACGGTCCTGATTACGGCCGGGCACAAGCTCACCATGTTCCGGGAAGAAGAGATCAATCTCGAGACGGCCTTCATGGAACTCACCAAGGGAATTACCGCTTAGGGGGAATGGTGCCTTTTGGGCAATACGCTGCGGGCCCTTGCCAAATTGCGTGGCGTTTTAGATACTCGAAGGTCTTGCATTTTGCTGTCGGAGGTCATCTCTGGCAGCCGCGACGCCCCGTTCGTCTAGTGGCCCAGGACACCGCCCTCTCACGGCGGAGACAGGGGTTCGACTCCCCTACGGGGTACTGGGTGTGTTTGCAGCAAGTCGCTGGGGATCGCACCGATTGGCAAAACAGCCCGGTTTTTCCGGGCTGTTTTTGTTTTTAGCGGGTGGTTGCGAGAGGATGCTGTGCGAGTGCTGCGCCTGATTTTGCGCCTCCCCCAATGGCCTCGGCAAAGTGTTGCTCAGTCACCTGGAGATAGTGCTTTTGGTCCCCCCTCTTACCTGTTCCCGTATAGTGAAGTACACCATCCAGCCAACGGTCGTCGTAGATTGAGTTGTAGTGATCCAAAACTAGAACAAGGCTATTAGTTTTGTGTGATCGTCGCATCCCACCTTGTGTAGAGCATTTGAAACCATCACATAGTTGCTCATTAGAAATGGCTGCATTGATTTTAAATTTGGGTTTAAATATCGCCATCTCTAAATAATATCACCCTGTACTATCGCAAACGCTTAACGTGGTATTACTCGCCCTTGTATTCTGCCTCGTTGGAGCGCGCCACTCATACGCACGACATTTCCGCTGCCCGCAGATTCACAACTCCCTAATGAAGATATTCCGAAACTGCACCAGACTCGACGCCGGGTGGAGCTTGCCATCGAAGATGCCTCCGTGACTCTGCAGGGCCAGACGTCCGCGGGCCGGCACGCCGGGCAACCTCGCGTTCTCAATGATCTGGTGGCCGTTGAGGATCACCGTCAGGCGCTCACCGACCATCACAATCACGAACGTGTTCCACTGTCCGATCGGATTGTCGGCCCGCATCTTGGGCGTAACCGCGGCCCGTACTTCGGCGGGCATGGTCTGGTCGTTGCGGTAACCAAAGACCTCACCTGACCCGACCGGCCAGCACCAGATATTCACCTGGGACTTGTGCTGCCCTCGCAGAAAGATGCCCGAGTCGATGTTGGGCATCGGCAGCTTGATTTCTTCGCCGTTGCCATCCTTTAGGTTCGTGCCGTCGGCCAGCACGATTGGCATGTCGTAGATGCCCGAGGGTTCCTTGATCTTCCAGTCGACCATCAGCACGAAGTCTGCGTACTCCTTCTCCGACCAGACGTGTCGCTTTCCCGGAGGCGCCTCGCTCAGCGCGTCGTAATCGATTACCCCCTCCACCACCTTCCAGTGCCCGTTGTCCCCCTCGGGCAGCGTCCACCCGGTGAAGTCCTGGCCATTGAACAGACTCGTAAAGCCTCGCGGCGCTTCGCTCGCTTCCTCCTGCCCAACAGCCACAGGGCCTCCCACCAGGATCAGGAGCAAGGCCGTGGTGGTAAGTGCATACGGGGAGTGTAAACCTTTCATGACATTTTCTTTCCAGCAAGAGCTATGATGTGACAGTTTCTTCCTCGACACCGCTGTCCGAGATTGCGCCAGCAACAGCCAGGGTCCCATATGCGTTCCGCCAAAACGGTTCAACCGACGAGCTCGCTTACAACCTTACCGTGAACGTCGGTCAGCCGGTGATCGCGGCCCTGGAATTTGTAAGTCAGGCGCCGGTGGTCGATTCCCAGCAGGTGCAGAATGGTCGCATTGAGGTCGTGTACGTGGACGGGATTGCTTGCGATATTGTAGCTAAAGTCGTCGGTCTCGCCATACGTTGTTCCTGCGGCCCCGCCAACGCCGCCAGGATTTGGCCAACCACTTGCGATTGCGACTCAGCTTGTAAGCGGCGGTTTGACTGGTGATTACAATGCTGATGGGACCGTCGATGCAGCCGACTACACCCTGTGGCAAGACAACCTGGGCTTGGCTTCATTCGCCCTTAACGGCAACGGTTCAGGGGCAGCAACGGTAGTCCAGGATGACTACCTGCTGTGGAAAACTAACTTTGGCCTATCCGCAGCGACCGGTTCAGAAGGTGCGGCTGCTGTCCCAGAACCCACCACCCTGCTACTGGCCCTCTTGGCCCTCGTAGCCGCACCGCTTCGAGTGCGGCACGGGTAATGTGCTACACGACAGCAAAACCTTGCCCCCGCCCTCGGGGCGGGTCATACTGGGCGGTGGTATTCTGCAGGAGGTGCCTTTTCGCTGGAGTCGAAGGAAGAAGCTAATGCGTCTGTTCATACTGTTTCTTTTCGCCAGCCTGGCGGCTACGTCTCTCGAGGCAGCCTCGTATGTGCAAAACGATGGCACAATTGTCGATCCAATACAATCGGTGGTAGGTGGTGATCTTTCCTACTCTGGGAATAACTTGGAACCGGGCGCAACCCTGACCAGCGCGGACCTACACCAAGCGAACCTGACCAGCGCGAACCTGACCGAAGCGGACCTGTACCAAGCGACGCTGTACCAAGCGAGGCTGGTCGAAGCAAACCTGACCTTCGCGAACCTGGAAGGCGCGACCCTGTGGAACGCGCTGATGCTCGGCACGATCCTTACCGGCGCAAACCTGACCGACGCGATCCTAACTGGAGCGTGGCTGAACGACGCGAACCTGACCGAAGCGAACCTGGACCACGCGAACCTGACCAACGCGACCCTAACTGGCGCGGACCTGACCGACGCGACCCTGATCGACGCGACCCTGGACCACGCGAACCTGACCAACGCGATCCTAACTGGCGCGGACCTGACCAACGCGAGCCTGGCTGACGCGACCCTGCAGCGCACGATCCTGACTAACGCGAACCTAACTGGCGCGTACCTGGCCTTCGCGGACCTGCGCCTCGAAGACCTGACCGGCGTGAACTTAACTGATGCGAACCTGAGCTACGCGAACCTGACCAACGCGATCCTGCGCGACGCGGACCTGACCGACGCGTCCCTATACGAGGCGAACCTGACCAACACAATCCTGCGCGACGCGAACCTGAATGACGCGGTCCTACTCGATGCAAACCTGGATGGCGCGATCCTCACCGGCGCAGATTTGAGCCGTGTCCGCTCTGGAGGGATCACGGGCACGCCAGCCGACCTGCCTACCGACTGGCAACTTACGGGCGGTTATCTGATTGGGCCGACTGCGAACTTAACTGATGCGGATCTCTCGGGCGCAAACCTGGACTACGCGAACCTCTCGGGCGCGAACCTCACCGGTGCAGACCTCACGGGCGCGGACCTGAGTAATGCGGACCTGACCGGTGCCGACCTGGACGACGCAAACCTACGCAACACGGATCTGAGTTGGACGAACCTGCAAAACGCCACCCTCTACGATGCGGTCTTGAATGGGGTCGATCTGACCGGTGCGCTACTGAGCGACGCGGACCTGTCGTTGGCAAACTTCTCGGACGCAGATCTGAGCTGGGTGATCGCGGACCATGCAGTCCTGGAGCAGGCGTTCTTTTCGGGCGCGAACCTGGATGGTGCGCTGTTTTCTGGTGCTGACTTGAGCGATTCGATCCTGGCATGGGCTCTCAATTACAATACGGCCATCTGGACGGGTGCCTTTTACTACACTGACAAAGAGCCCTTCTGGGACAGTGGTATGACGGCCGCCTGGCGAGACTCGGTGGGCATCCTGTCGGTAGAAGCAGTCGCAACCGGCTTGGCAGGCGACTTTAACAACGACGGTACCGTCGATGCCGCCGACTTCACGGTGTGGCAAGATAATTTGGGTCAATCAGCTTCGGCCCTTAACGGCAACGGCTCAGGGGCAGCCACAGTACTCCAAGCCGACTACCTGCTCTGGAAAACAAACTTTGGCCTGTCCGCAGCGAGTGGTTCATCAGAACCTGTCCCAGAACCGGTCACCCTCCTGCTAGCCCTCTTGGCCCTGGTAGCCGCACCGCTTCGAGTGCGGCACGGGTGATGTCTGTGCAGGCCGTATAGCGGTGTATCATCGCAGCTTTTCACCCGTGTTGATCTGCATCGGGTAGAGGATGGCCAGACTAACTGACTCTGACTCAGTTGGGCCGGTATCCTACACTAGCATGTAGTCGCGGTGTCGGATGGGTAGTGGGGCGACGCGGTACCCAGTACCCGGTTCCTGCCGGTGGATGACGTATTCCCGGCAAGGTAGGATAGAACCCGCTGGATATGGCCGATGTAAACCGCGTTTGCACGGGGGGGGCGATGAACCGCTTACCGTACTTGTGGGTAGCCTTGGTGCTGTTGTGCCTTGCCGGTCGTGAGGTGGAGGCAGATCCACCGATTCAAACCACGAACTCTATTGGCATTAAATTCAACCTGATCCCGCCGGGTGAGTTTGTGATGGGCAGCCCAGAGTCGGAGCCGGATCGCATCGGCAACGAAACCCAACATCGGGTAAAAATCACAAAGCCGTTTTATTTGAGCGTGCACGAAGTGACGCAGGCTCAGTACCAGCGGGTGATGGGTAATAATCCCAGCTATCACAAGGGTGAGGACAAACCGGTTGAGAAGGTGAGTTGGAAC
>Ga0315336_1004708_pt1 | contig 15770 bp, 13 predicted proteins | sample ASW5metaG_FD_204512 | JGI IMG/M metagenome (GOLD analysis project Ga0315336, IMG submission 204512) | Ammonia-oxidizing marine archaeal communities from Monterey Bay, California, United States - ASW #5 | ecosystem: Environmental > Aquatic > Marine > Intertidal zone | place: USA: California...
GCCCGGGACGTCCTCGCCGGCCTTGGGTCCGCTCGCGAACTCGGGCTGGACGATGATCCAGAGCTCGTCGGTTGGGGCGCAAGCCACAGAGTCGGGGAGCGGTACGACGTCATCCTCTCGCGCTACGGCGCCGGTCCGGACGTCGATCCCGCCCATCGGCGCGGCCGGAACACCGCGGAGCGCACCGCTTGTGAATCGATACTGCGCTAGGCCACCGCCTGAACCCGACTGAAGCACGGACTGGAAATCGAACTCGGGGGCATCCGCGAGCGCGAGGGAGTTGGCCTCCGCTCGCATTCCCCGCATCGTCGCCAAATCGGGCTGACGTGAGTACAGCACACTGCCTCGATTTGGCGCCTGGTCACCAGGCGTCACCGCATCTGTGCTGTAGGCCCCAACAGGTAGAGGCGCCGACGCCGGAGCCTCCGCGTCCGAACGGCTCGCGGTCGCCCCGCCTTCACACCCCAGCAGCCCGACCGAAACAACAAGCAGCGCGAACGAGGCAGCGAGCATGATCCAGCGGCACTTACTCATGGCAGAGGCCCTTTGTCTTCGGTGTTGGTATCGTTCTTGTTGCTTGCGTCGGGCGTGAACTCGCTCGCCCAAACCTTGGGTTCGATGCGGATGCCCTCGTCGTCGCCCGCGGCGATCAGGCGGAGCGAATGCTCCGGCGCCATCACGCCCATCACGCTCAGGTGCAAACGGGCAACGCGGGTCAGCCCCAGCGGGGCGTTGTTGTCCGTGGTGTACGACGCGATGATGATCCGCCCGCCCGACAGCGCCGCGGGGTCGTAGCGGGGGGCCTCGGAGTACGCGGCGTGCTCGCCCCCCTCGACACCGACGAGCATGACCTTGGATTCCGGGGCGCCCGTCGCCTCGTACTCGATCTGCCACGCCCCGAGGCGCGCTTGGTCGCTGTCAACGTGCACATCAACCGCGATGAACCGCATCGGCGTCGCGGCCGGCGCCTCGATCGGCGTGATTGGCGGGGCAATCGCGCTCATCAGCACAACGGCGAGCGCTAGAGGGAGCACGATCAGTCGCTTGACGCTCATCCTGAGGCCCCTTCCAGGCGTGTCACGGCCTTGGCGATCCAGTCCGCGTCGGCGAGCGAGCTGACGCCGTCCGAATCCAGGTCCGGGGTCGCGTAGCCCCGCTCGAACGCGCGGGCGAGGGCGTGGGCGTCGAGGATGTCCACGACGCCATCGGCGTTGATGTCCGCGGCCAGCGTGATCGAGACGGACTCGCTCATCCGATGAGGCGAGGGCGCCCGAACGATTAAGAACGTCGCGACCGTCGCAAGAGCCAGGGTCGCTGCAATGGCGCCGGCTGTGCGCCAAGCGGTTCGGTGTCGGCGACGGGTCGCTAGAGCGCCGGCGCCCGCTTCAATGAACCGCTGGCGCGTGATCTGATCGAGTCCCGGTCCGCTCATCGCGTCCCGGAGCCTCGCCGCGGTCTCGCTCGGAATCTCGTTGTTCTGGTCGGCTGGGTCCATGGGGCCTCCGTGATAGAGAGCGCCAGGGGCCGAATCGGTTCGATCGAACCAGGAAAAAATCTCAGAAATCGCCGAGGGATGGGTCTTTGCGGAGCGAGGCCAGGGCCGCGGCGAGGCGGCTCTTGACCGTTCCTTCGGGGATCTCGAGGGCCGTCGCGGTCTGGGCGACGCTCAATCCATCGACTATGCGGAGCATCAGCACCTCGAGGATCGGATCGCTCAGCGAGGCCACCGCGCGTCGGAGTCGCTCGTCCGGGTCCGGGGGCGCCAGGGCGTCCGCCGATGACTCCTCGTGACCGACGTGCGAGACCGGGCGCTGATCCCGGGCCCGCTGCTGGGCCCGATTGCGGATGACCGGGTAAAGCCAGGGGCGAAGCGAGTCGCTGATGACGAGTCGCCCCGACCGCTCGATCAGAAAGACCAGCGCCTCCTGCACCGCGTCCTCGGCGTCGGCGCGGTTGCCGACAAACCTCGTCGCCACGCCGAGCGCCCAGGCGCCGTGCCGGTCCACAAGCTCGGCGAATGCTCGGTCGTTGCCCCGAGCGATCGCACGGACAAGCTCAGCGTCTGTCCTGGGCGCCTCCACGCCACGAGCCTACGCGATCAAATGACCGCGACTCGCTCTCACCCGCTCAGTGAAGGCGGACCGAGACTCGCTCGGAACCCTGGCTGTCGGAAGACGTCGGCTCAGCCCCCGTGGTCTTCCTTCTCATGTTCGGCGTCGGCCGGGGCCCCCGCTTGGCCGGCGAACATCCCCTTGGCGTGCCACGCCGCGTCGATCATGGTGATGTACTTGATCGGGTTGGCCGAAACCTTCGGCTCGCATGAGGCGCAGCAGAACCGGAGCAGGCGACCGCCAATGACCATCTCTGTCGGGTCGCCCATCGAGCCGAGCTGGCCGCCGGCAACGGCGCAGGTCTCGATCGGGTAGTGCGGTCGCTGGGCGTCCGCGGCCGCCTTGTCCAGCTCAGCGAGGTACTTGGCGGGGTTGGCGTTGAACTTCTTCTGGCACATCTTGCAGCAGAAGCGGACGAGGCGGTTGGCGTAGACGATGTTTCTGGAGATGTCCTCGCCGTCGTCCATCAGCGGCTCGCCAGAGACCACGCAGGTCTGCGCCGGGTAGTAGGGGAGTTGATCGGCGATGATCTTCTCGTCGATCGCGTTCCAGTAGCCCTCTTGATCGGCCTCGAACTTGCCGATGCACCTGGTGCAGCAGAAGCGGACCTCGCGCCCGCCGTAGGCCTTGACGATGGCGTCTCCCATCGAGCCGAGGGTTTCGCCTGAGACCGGGCAGGTCGAGAGGGTGTAGGGGGCACTCGGAACCGCCGGCTTCATCACAGCATGATCGGCGTGTGCGCCGCCAGGTCCCGCGGCCACCGCCGCAGCCACGAACTCGTCCTTGCGCGCCTCGTCCCACGCCAGAAACTCCTTGCCGCAGCCGGGGCAGCAGAGCCCGATGGTGTTCCCCTTGTACTCGACGGCGCCGGCGGAGGGCACGATCTCCTCCTTGCCGATCGGGCACATGGCGTTGACGGCGCCTTTTTCGTCCACGGCGCGCGCGCTGTGGTCTTTGTCGTGCTGGGCGAGCGCAGGGGAACTGGTCAGGACAGCCCCGCAGAGCAGTGCACAGATGCAGATTGATCTCATGCTGATTCTCCTTCTGCCGATGATGCAGATTGTAGGGCCGAGTGCTGTGGCACCCGGAGTTTCCGTTCCGCCGCCCAGCAATACAAGATGGGAACCACAAACCAGGTGATTGGACCTACGGCCAGCCCGCCGAACGTGGGGATGACCATCGAAGGCTGGCTACCAGCGGAGGTGAAGCAACGCGGTCGCGGCGCTGCGAGGATCCGCCCGCTCTTGGAGCGACACGTCGATCGCTGCCTGGGTCCGATGAACCCGTCCCTTGTGAAGGCTCTTGCCATTAACGGTCACCTCGATGGGCAGATCCAGATCGAGGAGGTAATCGCTCAGTCGCAGCGTGACAGCGTTCACGCCGTCGGCCGTAACAGCAATCTCCTGTCCATCAACTTCCGCGACGATCACGGTTCCCCCTCGAGCCAGCTCGGCGGGGACACCAAGCCAGTAGCTCCTTGTATGGGTGACATCGTCCTGGCGCCAGACTACGCGTGTGGGCCACGGGTCACGAGTGAACGACGCCATCCAGGGCAGCGCCTCGGCGTCACGCCGATCCATCCAGTGCCCGAGGCCTTCGTAAATGGCGATCTTGTGCGCGTACCCGGTGGGGTCGGCCTTGTGCAATGCACGCAGCTCACCGCCCCATGTGCGAGCCACCCCGGCGCGGTTGTAGGCGTTGTCCTCGCCTCCCATGAAAAGTGCGAAGGGGAGGTTGCGAAGCCCGAGCGGCTTGGCGTCGTTCGGGTGACCCGCCATCATCGACGCGGCCCCGAATCGGTCGGCCATCCGCGGCGCCAGCTGGTACACGCCGTCCCCGCCGGCCGAGTACCCCATGAGGTAGACGCGGTCGGGATCGACCCCGCGCGTTGCGATGTAGGTCTCGATCATCCGATCGAAGAGCGGATCGATGTGCCCCCGGTGCCAGAGGTTCCAGGTGTCCGTCGGTGCGCGCGGCGCGATGTAGATGCCCTCCTCGGGCTCGTAGAGGCCGATCTGATTCTGCCACTGCTTGTCGTTGACCTCGGTCGGCGCCCCGCCCCCGCCGTGGAGCGAGATCCAGAGGCTCCTCTCCCCGTCCTGCGATTCTCCGAAGGTCCGTTCGAGATAGCGCAGCGTGTGCTCGGCGTGAACGAACGCGAGTGCCTCAAGCTCGCCCGAACGTTCCTCCGCGATCTGGCCCGCTCGAATCAGCCACCGCTCTGCCAGCACGCCCTCCGCCTCGGCGCGCGAGAGCGGCAGTTCGTCCCAGTAGAGATCCAGCGTCGTCGACCCAGCACGCGGCGCCGTGAACATCTTTGAGCGTGTCCTCTCGCCGACTGTGACCCGGAGCGTCAGTCGCTCGCCCCTAGGAAAGCGCAGCTCGGGCATGTCGTTCAGATCGGCCGTCCCGTTTCGGGTTCGACCCGAGCAGACAATGGCTGCGTCGGCGTTGCTCGCCTCAACCTCGGCGACCACACGCTGCCCCGAGCGTGAGTCCCAGACCCTGACGAACGCTTGGGCTTCCGAGTCCTTGCCGTTGTCGGTCGAGGCGTACGTCGGGGTCACGTCAACCGCGTGCACCGCCAGATCGTCCGGCGCCCAGACCATCGGAAAGTGGGAGCCCGTCCGTTCCCACGTCGTCGCCCAGACCGCGTGCTCCGTGTCACCGCCGATCGCCTTGGAAGCGTCGTTGACGAACCAGCCCCGGTTGAGCCCGGCGGCGTTGTACTCGTCGGCGCCGGTGAACTGCCACGTTCCGTCCCAGATCTCGACCCAGGTGTGGTTGCCACGCTTGTCGTGCCAGCTTGCGACTCCAGCAACCCTGGCCGGGATGCCTACCGACCGGCATGCGTCAACAAGAATGATTGACAGGCCCGTGCAGGTTGCCCGCCCCTGGTCCACCGACTCGGCCGGGCTCTGGTTCGGGCGCTTCCTCCCGGTGTTGTAGTGAACGTCGAGCTCGTTGAAGAGCTCACGATTGAGCGTCTGGGCCGCTTCGGATGCGGTGGAGGCGCCCTGCACGATCGATCGACACCGCTTGTAGAACTCGGGGCGCCAAGACTCGCGGGTCTCATCGAGCACCGCGTATGGCAGCACGTCATTGTGGAACCGCTCCGCCGAGAGCGACCGCGACCATGGGAACTCGTGGCGAGCCTGGAGCGCATATCGAAGGTTCTCCTCGAGAAGGTCGAGGCTGATTCCCTCGTCGCGTTCTGGTCTCGCCTCGTAGAGGAACGACGCGGCGCGCCTTCCCTCATCCCCATACTCCGATTCAGCCTTCGAGATGAAGTCCTGCCAGACGTCTTGTCCGACGCCGTCAGCATGACCGGTGACAGGCTGGCCGATGAGCCACACAAACACAAGGATCGATCGGGCAAGCATGAGCGTCATGAGGCGAACTCCAGTCGATATACAACACGGCGCCAGTCTACGGCCTAATCGATCCGCCGAGAAGGCGGTGTAGGGTGTTTCTCCCTGAGGTGTCGGGCTGAGTTGCTCGGAGTTGCCGCGCCCGAAGCGCTCCTGAGGCAATCAGCGATTCGCCTCGTCCTTTTCGAAACCAGGTCTGAAGGAGCGGGCTCCGCGGGGGACAGTCTGGCGCTTGGAGCTGGGGAGCCTCGTCGCCCACTGCCTCATTCGGATACTCGCGCCACTGGTTCGTCCTCGTGTCGTACCCCGACGTTGGCTCGTTCTCGTGGCGGGCGTCGTAGTGAGCGACCACCGCATCGAGCAACAGGCGCCGATTGGTTGAACTACTTCGGCGACTATCCATGAGCGTCTCCCATGCTTGCAAACCGCACGGCGACGCTCTTTGTTCTCCGGAGTCTCGCCTGCGCTCATGGTGGCCAGCAACGGCCGCCGTTGGCCAAGCCGACCGAGGGCACGGGCCGATTGGCCTGCCGCGCCGGCCGGCTCCCAGGGGGGATCGTTGGGACGCCACGAGGCAGGAACGCGATTACGCACGCGTAGAGCGGCATCGTCATTCACGGCGCTGGCTCGTGGACGCCGGAATGAGGTACACTCCCTGGCGTGATCAACAATCTTGATCCGTGACTCCTTGAGGCTGTTTCTACCGGCCTTGACAGAACGAGCATTGGGCATGCCGATGGCGAAGATAATCAGGGGCACGCGAGCGGCGGGCTTCACGCTCGTCGAGATGCTCGTCTCGATTGCCATCGTTGGCTTGCTCCTCTCGATCCTTGTTCCTGCACTTGGCGCCGCGATCCATAGTTCTCGCGCGTTTAAATGCCAGATGGGGTTGCGATCGATCGCCTTTGATTTCTCAGTCTTCGCCGACGTCTCACTGCATGGCGACCGCGGCGACGACGCGAGCGCCGGAAGCGGCTCGTTCAGACTCGAGACGTTCCAAGAAAGCGAGTACGGCGTCGACGAGTTCTGGCGCTGGGGCGAGCGGGAGGTTGTCAGTGTGCCTGACGCAGCCGGCAACGATCCCATGCGTTGTCCGGAGGTCCCGGGCGAGCTGACACTTCGTCCGAATGCGCCGTGCTCGGGCGGAGCTGTGGCTCCCCCGAAGAGCGTCTCATTTGCATTCAATCTCAGGCTCCATCGGGCGGAGGTGCTCATGCCTAACGGCGCGGTGCGTCTGACCGCGGTGCGGCTCGTTGATCGGATCGGCGAGGAGTCGGATGTTCCTCTGGTTCTTGACGTTGACGGCGAGAGCGCCACTGCGCAAGGCGCCTCACCGCTCTACACAGCGCCGGCTGCCGGGAGTAACGGGCCGCTCTCCCAGGACCGATTCTGGTTCCCGAGTGCACGCCACGCGGGGCGAACGAACGTCGCGTTCGTTGGGGGGCATGTGCTCATGTCGAAGACGCCCGCCGACGAGCCGGGGTGGCGTTGGGATTACCAGCCGATCCGGTAGTAAGCTCTCGGTATGAGCCTTCAGATCAAGTTCTTGGGGCTGCTGGCGGTGCTCGCCGTCGCCGTTGGTATGACAACCGGCGTGTCGTTGTGGGCATTCCGTGAACTCGAGCGTGAGCTGGCGGATCCGCTCCAGACCACCCAGCAGATCATGCAGGGCCTGCATCGAACCAAACGCGGAGTGGAGGATCAGTCTGCCGCGATCGGTTACATCCGCGGTTCTGGCGCATTTGATGACCTCCAGACCGACCCACACAGTCCCGCGAATCGAGCGCTTTTCGAGTCAGCTTGGGTGGTAAGCGATCTGAATCTCGCCGAGCTCGAGGCGATGCCCGCCTATCGCCTCAAGGTCGGTCTCGGGGCGAGCCGAAATCTCCGCCAACGGGCGGCTGACACGAAGAATCTCGGGGCAGATTGGTTCAGCGGCTCTGGGTCGTCTGGCAGTGAACTCGCCCTCGAGCTTGCTCAGACGCACGAGCTTATCGAGCGAATGGAAGGGCGGATTATCGAGGACGCCGCCCTGACCATGAACTTCGGCAAGGACCTGCGCCAGCGCGTGCTCGTCGTGCTGGGGCTTGCGATGTCGCTCGCGCTCGCGTGCGTGCTGCTCGGCGTGCTGTTTGTCCGCCGATGGGTGCTCGCTCCCGTTGCGGAGCTACGGATCGCGACTGCGATGTTCGGTCAGGGTCGGCTCGGGCACCGGATCCCGGTCCGCGCGCGTGACGAGATCGGCTCTCTGAGCGCTGAGGTCAACCAGATGGCGGGCACGATCGAGCAAATGCAGCGCGAGCTGGTGGATCGTGAGCGACTGGCCGCGGTGGGCGAGATGCTTGGGCGAATCGTTCATAACGTCCGCACGCCGCTGGCGGGAATTCGGTCGCTCGCCGAGACGACTCGGGACGAGCTGCCGGATTCGTCAGATCTTCGCCCGATCCAGTCGAGGATCGTTGCAACGGTTGACCGCTTCGAGATCTGGCTTCGCAAGCTTGTCCGAGCCACGACGCCGCTTCGCCTCGAGTGCACTGACAACGATGTCACCTCGTGGCTGACTGAGGCGCTCGAGAGTCAGCATGCCGCGTGCGAGGGTCGCGGCATCGATCTTGTGGCCGATATCCTGGGGGCCCCCTCCAGGGCGCGATTCGACGCTCAGCATCTCGAGCACGCGCTCGCGTCAGTCGTTTCGAACGCGGTTGAGGCCTCCGAGCCGGGGGATGTTGTTCGAGTCAACACCCGCCTCGGGCCCGATGGCAAGAGCTGGACAATCGAGGTGTCTGACGAGGGCGCCGGGATAGCAACCAACAACCTCGACCGGATCTTCATACCCACCTTCACGACGAAGCCGACCGGCACTGGCATCGGTCTTGCATCAGCTCTGGCGATCGCAAAGGCCCACCGTGGGACGATCAGGGCCGAGAATCGCCCGGATGGGGCCCAGGGAGTTGCTGGAGCGGTCTTTTTGATCGAGTTGCCTCTCGACGCCGGTGTGGGTATGGCTAATACTGGCCGTGAAGGAAGTGCAAATGGCCACGATTCTGGTCATCGAGGATGAGGAGAACATTCGCTTCGCGGTGAAGCGATCGCTGTCCAAACGCGGGCACGAAGTAGTGGAGGCGGGATCGGTCGCTGACGGGCTAGCCGCGAGTGACCAGTTCGACTTCGATCTCATTGTGACCGACCTCCATTTGCCCGACGGTGACGGCATCTCAGTCGTTGAGTCTCTCCGGGGCCGGGGCTTCGAGGGCGGATTGGTGGTGATGACCGCCTTCGCGACGATCGAGAGCGCTGTCAGCGCGATGAAACTCGGCGCCGACGAGTACCTTCAGAAGCCGGTCAGTCTCGATGAGCTGGCTCTGATTGTTGAGCGGCTGCTCGAGCGCAAGTCAGACAGAAAGCGGCTGCTCCTGCACGAGCGGCAGACGCGGCAGGAGGCCGATCGAGACCGCCCGATCGGCCAGAGCGCCAACTGGCTTGCCGTGCTGTCTCTGGGCGAGCGGTTGGCAGGCGCTCCGTTGATGACGAGGTCGGGCGCTGGCGAAGTCGGAGCGCTCACCACCGCGCTGGTCCTTGGTGAGACCGGCACGGGCAAGAGCGTGCTCGCACGCCATATCCATAGAAAGGGCGCGCTCAATCCCGAGAAGGATCCGTTTGTTCACGTCAACTGTTCGACGCTGCCGGCTCAGCTTGTCGAGTCCGAGCTCTTCGGGCACGAGAAGGGTGCATTCACCGATGCCCGTGAGGCTCGTCAGGGACTGGTGGAACTCGCGGACGAAGGAACGCTCTTCCTCGATGAGATCGGCGACATGCCGATCGAGATGCAGGCGAAGCTCCTTCTGTTCCTTGAGACCGGGAGGTTCCGCAGGGTCGGTGGGACTCGTGAGCGCTCGGTGCGCTGCCGCGTGATCGTCGCCACGAATCACGACCTGGACGCCGAATCGCAGCGAGGTGAGTTCCGGCGCGACCTTCTCTATCGAATCAACGGATTCACCATTGAGGCTCCTCCTTTGCGAGAACGCGGAGAGGATGTCCTGCTCATCGCCCGTCAGATGCTTGGGCGCCTGTGTGCCGACTATGGCCGTGAGGCGTGCCGGCTCTCCCCCGCAGCCGAGCGTTTGCTGCTCTCGCACACGTGGCCGGGGAATGTGCGAGAGCTGATCAACGTCATTCAGAGAGCGGCGATGCTCTGCGACAGTGACGTTGTCACACCGGCCGACCTTGCTCTCGACCACAGAGCTGCGCCGAGCATGCCAGTTCATTCAGCGTCCGCCGCCTCACTCCGATTTGACTTCGATGCCGGGGCCCATCGGGCCGACGAGGTCGAGAAAGAACTCATGCTCCAGGCTCTGGAGCGAACGGGCGGAAATGTCTCCAAGGCCGCCCGTCTCATCGGGATGCAGCGGAGCAGCTTCCGCTACCGGATCGAGCGATACGGCATGGAAGAGGCGGTTCGAGAGATTGCCGAGCGATGACCGTCGGGCGGATCATCCCGTTCCTGTGCGCCCTCCTCCTGGTGTGCGTGCCCGCGCAGGCTGGAGATCTGGAGATGGTCGACGCTGACGGCGATGCGGTGGTCCGCCGGACCGACCAAGGGAACGACGGGAGTATCAACCCTCTCGCGGTGCTGCCCGATCTTGCGTCGGTCACGATCGAGGGCTGGAAGCCGGTAGACCCGCTCGCCGATCCGTATGTTGGCTCACCTGATCCGGCCGAGAGCCCGGACATCTTTCGGATCGAGGTCCGATTCAACGGTCTCGTGAACCCGCCCGGGACGATCGGCCTCGGCGGACACCCGTTTGACCCTTGCAAGTTCGGTCCCAGCCCGGTCTATGGCTTTCTTGAACTCGACATCGACCGTGAGAAGGACACCGGCGGCGAGCTCACCCCGGTCGCGCTCTCGCGGTACATGGCCAACGTCGGTCGGTTCGGGGGCGTGCCCGCTGGTTCGATCGAGGAGAGGATTGTCCGACGCCCTGGCGAGACGGACACGAACTTCTTCTCCGAGCCACAGTTCGAGCGATCGGGCGCCGACTTCGCTTTCACGCTCTGCGGCTGCTGGAGTGTCTCGATCGTGGAGGAGGGCGGCGATCTCGACGGTCAGTTCGATGCTGGCGAGTGCTGGATCGTGTCCGGTCGGTTCTTCGAGCGTGCGCAGGCATTCAAATGCCTGAGCGGCGTATTCGGCGGGTCTGACTTCGGTCTGTACGATCCCGTGATCAACGCCCGGTTCTCGCACCTGCCGGGGCCCGATCAGACCGTCATCGAGGTGGTTTTTCCCATGACACCGTACGGCGCCGGTGCGCTGCTGGGTGAGCCAGTGCTCGACATGGACTTTGATGTCGCGAATCAGTTCAGTCTCGCGGAGGCGCTCAACGATGTGATCATCGGCGCCGCATTCCCGCCCGGTGCGACCTGTCGTGAGTTGGGTGAGGGTTGGGACGGGCGGGACTACACCGAGTTCCTAGACCCAGGCGACTGGAGCGCGACGGCGCTCTTCGGGACCTCATATAGCGACCAGGAAGGATCCGCCCTGTACGTCTGGACCGACACCGGGTTCGGAGAGGCCCGGGGCGATTTCGACGGAGATCAGCGCGCCGGCTCCTCAGACCTCTCCGAAATGCTCGACGAGATCGCCGATTCCGACGGAACGTCAAAGGATGCCGATGGCGTGCTCGACGGTCAAGTCGGCGTGATCGACTTCAGCGCCCAGTTCTCGCTCTATGACCTCGATACAGACGGTGTCGTCGGCCCGCTCGACATCGCTCTGATGCCGTGCAACGACGCGGACCTCGCTCTCCCCCGCGGCATCCACGACTTCACCGATGTGCTCGCGTTCGCCACGGCCTTCGGAAATAATGCACCCGCTGCAGATCTGGCGGCGCCCTTTAACGTCATCGACTTCACAGACCTGATCGCCTTCCTGACGGCCTTCGGCGACGGCTGTCCTTGACGGATGATGTGGCCTGGCGAGATCTGTCCAGCACTGGCCAGATCTCGCCACAAACGGTCGTCGTTTCGCGGACATTCCGTTGCTCTCGGTCCCCCGGGACATTTCAAACATTGGCGCCTTAGTTGCAGGAGTGTTCATGAGGTCGTTTCGCACGCTCACTGGAATGGAGCCGAGGAGAGAGGCCATTTTCGCTTTCCGAAGAGGGGGATTGTCGATGTTCTGGATGAGAGCCGCACTCGTGTCATCGGGCATCGCGATCTGTACGAGCGCATCCCCGGCGCAAACTGTTTGGTACGTCGACGACGACGCCGAAGCGGGTGGCGACGGATCCTCCTGGCAGAATCCACTCCAGAGTCTTCAGGCTGCCCTCGCGCTCGCTCTGCCCGGACACGAGATCCGGGTCGCAGAGGGCATCTACACACCATCGGACACAGACGCGACTGTCAGCTTCGTCCTCAGGTCTGGGGTGGCGATTTTCGGCGGGTTCCCAGGACTGGAGTCAACTCGAGGTGGACGCGATCCCGAGCTCTATCCGACCATTCTCTCCGGAGACATCGGCCGAGATGACACGACCAACCCCCTCAACTTCAACAGCTCGAACTCTGGTCACGTCGTGGTCGCGTCCGGTGTAGACGACACCGCGGTGCTCGACGGCTTCACGATTGAGCACGGCGCCTATGGGCCATCAGGCACGCCCGCCGGCGACGAACTCATGTTCGGCTCAGGTCTCTACGCTGTCGATGGCAGCCCCACGATCAACGGGTGTGTATTCGACTCTAACTATGCAGCTTTCGCCTCGGGCGGGGGAATGTATCTCTGGGATTCCAGTCCGTCAATCACGAACTGCGAGTTCCGAAACAACTACGTGCACCTCGGAAACGGCGGCGGGGTTTTCATGGGCGGGACCAGTGCGCCGACCATCGAGGACTGCACGTTCTACAACAACACTTGTGTCTTTAGCACGCCCGATGCCTCTGGCGGTGGCCTCTACCACTACAGCTCGGTCCCGCTTACCGTCACGCGCTGCCGCTTCGATTCGAACGTCGTCAGGCCGTTCTATTCCGTCGGCGACGACACGGGATATGGGGGCGGGATCTCCTCCTTTAGCGGCACGATTTCAGTTTTCGACTCCGTCTTCGTCAACAACCGGGCGACCATCGGAGGTGGGATGATCGCTTGGGCACCGGCGACAATCGTCAACTGCCTCTTTGCAGACAACACCGCTCAGGCCCGTGAGGGCACGTTCTTTGAGCTCGGAGGCTTCGGCGCGGGGTTTTCGGCTTACTCGTTCCAGCCCGACGAGATGCTCCTGCTCAACTGCACGTTTGCCAACAACCACGGCAAGGAGGACTCCGGCGTCTTCGGCGGTTGGAACGCCACCGCCGTCCTTCGGAACTGTGTCCTCTGGGGCAACACCGGCTGGAAACCAGAGATTCAGGGGTACTGGCGTGAGCAGATCGGTGGAAACTTCGACATTGCCTACTGCCTCATCGCCAACATCTTCGGGCCGCCCGAGGTTGGCGAGGATCCCATCGACGACCCTGAGGATCTCCTTGGGGTGATCGACCTTGATCCGATCTTCCTCGGCGCCACCGACTTCCACCTTTCGCCCGGCTCGCCAGCGATCGATTCCGGCGCAAACGGCGCGTGGACGCCCGCCTTCTCGCATGACCTTGACATGCTCCCGCGATTCGTGGACGACCCAGTCGTGACAGACACCGGTCTTGGGGACGCGCCGATCATCGATATGGGCGTGTACGAGGTCCAGGCAACACCGGCTCCCTGCAACGCAGCAGACATGGCGATCCCGTTCGACCTGCTGGACTTCTCAGACGTCGTCGCGTTCCTCTCGGCCTTTGGCGCAATGAGCCCAGCCGCGGACCTGGCGCCGCCCGTCGGCGCTTTCGACTTCAGCGACGTTGTCGCGTTCCTCGGCGCGTTCGGCGCCGGGTGTCCATAAGGAGAGTATGAGAATGAGCATGAGCAAGACACGAACAGCGATCGCGCTCGCGATGATGGCCGCGGGCTCCGGCACGCCCGCACTGGCGCAGCAGCTCAACACCCGGCCGGAGCTCGACCTCATCCTCGGCGACACTGTCCAGCTCGAGGACTTCGAGGGTGTCAGCCTGCACGCCGGGGGCACGATCGTCGTCGCGAATCCACTGAACTCGACTACGGCGCCGCAGCTCGGCATCCAGGCTGGCGTGACGTACAGCTCGCCGATCGGCCTGAGCATCCACGCGGGCTTCTCAGGCGGCGAGGAGAACAATGTTCTGCAGGCGACCGACCGACTCGACATCGTCTTCGATGAGCCCCAGCGTGGCGTCGGCTTTCACCTATCTGTCGGGGGCGCCGCGCACACCGTCACCTTCTCCGACGACGCCGGCGTAATCGGTGAGTTGGAGTTCAGTTCCGGCGCCGGCGGTGGGTTCATCGGGTGGCAGGACTGGCTCTTTGGCGTGACCTCGGTTCAGGTCACGAGAGCGGCGGGGGGTGTCATCGCGATCGACGACGTCGCGTGGGGTCGTGCGGTCCCCACCTGCCCCGCAGACTTTGCGCCCCCAGAGGGAGCTCTCGACTTTTCCGATGTCGTTGCGTATCTGGTCGCGTTCTCCGACACCGAGGACAACGCCGACATGGCCCCGCCGTTCGGCGTTTGGGACTTCTCTGACATCGTCCAGTTCTTGTCCAGCTTCGCTGCGGGATGTCAGTAGACGATCAGATCACCGGTGGAACCCACGATGACAATCGGCTCCTCCAGACCTACGCTCACGCCCGCCCCTGGCGGTCAACACCGGACCGCCACCGGCGGCAAGTGCAGTGCGGATTGCCCGGTCGATGTGGGCGCCGAGCGATGGGCTCTCGAGACCGGGACTGACCGCACGACGAGAGTCCTGGTACGAACGCGGTATTCCGAGTTCCAATCGCAACGTCTGCTGCACCAACCGTTCCCCCCGGCCGGCGCGTGGGGCCCGATCGCCAAACTCCCCATCCCAACCGGAGACGCCGTGGCCTGCGCCGAAGGCCTCGGGTGTTTTTCTGTCTTCGGTGGCGTCTCAGGCGACGGGCCCTCGCGTTCGGCCAACGACCAATGTACCGGTCCTGCGCTCGGGCGTTTCGCCTTGGCAGCGCACACCGTCCCGCTCGCTTCGCACGAAGCCCACGCGATGGTGTAGTGCTGGTGTTGAGCGGGTGTAGCGCTATAAGGCCGTCGAGCCGAGACTCGTGCGGCTGGTGACCGGCACGTCCAGTTCTACCTTTCCGAGAGGCGTTTCCCTGCGGGCGCCCGGCGCCGAACGCGGTCAGGAACGAGATGACGTCAGAGAAATCGAAGACGCCAAATGGGGGCGCGCCAGCAAGCCCGATTTGTGTCCAGTTCCCTACACGAGGCGCGGATCCCTGGAACTTCGTGGCGCCAAGCTCAGTCCACGATCGGCTTCGCCGAGCCCAGCACCTTCGTACCGTCCGACTTCTCGACCTCAATCCACCACATCGTGTCAGTGGGCAGCGGGCTCGGCGCCATCGCGTGGATGTTGTAGACACCGTCCAAGAGGGCGTACTCACCCTTGCCGACGAGCGAGAGTGTCCGGTCCGACGTGCCGATCCAGGCGCGAACAACCGAGTCGCCGCTGTCGGAATAGGGCAGCTTCACGATCAGGTGGCCCTCCTTGCCCGGCGCGACGGCGCCGTGCCCCTGAGCCAACTCGACATCCATCCCATCGATCGAGACCGTGCCGAGCGAGGTCTCGTCATGAGCGGGATCCTCGCTTCCCTCTTCGGCGCCGTGGTCGTCGTGCGTAATACCGTCGTGTGCATGCGAACCGCTGTCCGCGCTATGAGAGTCACCGTCATTCGAAGAGGACTCGCTGCACGCGGCTACGCCAACGACGAGGAACATCCCCAAAACAAGACTTATCAGCGATTTCATGTCATCAACTCCTATCAGACAGAGGGGTTCGAGGTTAGAGGCTCTCGGCACTCTTTCGACGGTGAATGGCGGCGTACCCGGCGGGCACGACTACGAGATTCAGGAATGTCGAGGTCAGAAGACCCCCGAGGATGACGACGGAGAGCGGGGAGAGGATCTCGTTGCCCGGCCGGTCTCCCTTGATGATGATCGGGATCAGAGCAAGGGCCGCAGTGAGCGCAGTCATCAGGATCGGCACGAGCCGCTCCATCGAGCCGCGAATGATTGCTTCCTGCATGTCGAGCCCGTCCTCGTCGATCAGGTGCTTGTAGTGATTGACGAGAAGGATGCCGTTGCGCACCGCGATTCCGAAGAGTGTGATGAACCCGACCAGGCTCGCGATCGAAATGACTGGAGCCGTGTAG
>Ga0315336_1004709_pt1 | contig 15768 bp, 13 predicted proteins | sample ASW5metaG_FD_204512 | JGI IMG/M metagenome (GOLD analysis project Ga0315336, IMG submission 204512) | Ammonia-oxidizing marine archaeal communities from Monterey Bay, California, United States - ASW #5 | ecosystem: Environmental > Aquatic > Marine > Intertidal zone | place: USA: California...
GAGATCACCAGCATCGGCACCGAATCGGCGCGCGCCTGGCCCATGGCGGTGATGGTGTTGGTGAGCCCCGGCCCGGTGATGACGAAGGCAACGCCCGGCCGGCCGCCGGCACGCGCATAACCATCGGCCATGAAGCCGGCGCCCTGCTCATGGCGGGGCGTGACATGACGTATCCTGGAGCGCGCCAGGCCGCGATAGAGCTCGACCGTGTGCACGCCCGGAATGCCGAAGACGGTATCGACGCCATGCGCCTCGAGTAAGGTGATCAGCGCTTCGCCGATGGTGGTCATTGATCTTCTCCCCTTTGTTTCCTACGCAATTCCGAGCGGAAAACCGCTTCTCACTTTCCTTGGAATTGCGAGAGCATGATGAATCGGTTTTTGGTCGACATCATGCGCTATCCCCTTGATTTAAAGCGGCGCCAGGCCAAGTTCGGCCTCGACAGCCTTGATGCCGATCGCCGCCAGTTCGCCGGGCAGGAACATCTCGCCCGCCAGGCAGCCTTCGATCCAGAGCCCGTCGATGATCGCATTGATCGCGATGGCGTGGCGGCGCAGCGCCGCCGCGTCCGGCTCACGCCGTTCGGCGGCGAGCACTTCGGCCACGACGGCCTCCACCTCGTTGCGAAAGCCGAGATAGCCTTCGCGGTGGGCGCGGGCGAGCGACGGATGCGCGCCGGCGCGGCCGATGAAGGTCGCCCAGAGCGAGAACACCCGCTGGTCGATGATCGGCGCGTTGAGGTTGGCCGTGACGAAGGCCGCAAGGCGCTGGCGCGGCGAGGCGTCCTCCATGACCAGGGCGGCTTTGGCCTGCTCGGTCATGTGGCCCATCAGCGTCGCATAGGCTTCCTGCAGCAAATCTTCCTTGCCGGGGAAATAGTGCCGGATCAGCCCGGCGGTGACGCCGGCGCGCAATGCGATGGTGCGAACAGTGGCGCCCTGCAGGCCATGCTCCGCCACGCTGTCCAGGGTCGCCTCGATCAGATCCTGCCGCCGCCGCTCCTCGCCCTCGCGACGGAATTTGCGACGGGAAGGCGAATTCATTGGCGAAGGATCGGCCGCGTCAGGCATGTCGGCCCGCCTTCGCATGCGATGCAGAGCGCATCCGCGTCGAATACCTCAACCGTGCAGCCGGCGGCTTCCATGGCGGCCTTTGTCCTGGGAAAGCCGGCAACGGCAATGACCTTGCGCGGGCTCGTCGGCAGCACGTTCAGGCTGAGGCCGTTGGACGCTGCGAACTCTTGCGGGTCGCCTTCGACCAGCCGGATGCCGCGCGCCTTCAGCATCTGATAGAACGGCGCCGGCAAAAGCGGCGAATAGACCAGCGCAAGGTCGTCGGCCAGCGGGCTGATCACCGACATGAGATGCAGGCACGCCTCTTCGCCCTGCCACAGCGGCAGATCGAAGCCGTGGACGGAAATGCCCAGCGGCGCAAGCAGCTTGGCGACCTGCTGGATGCCTTCCTGGTTGGTGCGCACACCGCGCCCGATCGCCAGCGTGCGGGCATCGATCCAGACGCAATCGCCACCTTCGACCTGGCCGGGAGCCAGCACGCGGCCGAGGATCGGAATGCCCATCCTTGTGTAGGTTTCCTCATGCAGCGACGGCTCGCTCGCGCGCAGCGGCTTGCCCATTGACAGGATCAGCGCGCCGCCATCGGTCATCAGCGACGGGTCATGCGTGAAAACCGAATCCGAAAGGCCGTCGGCCTTGTCCTCGATCCATTCGATCTCGGCGCCGGAAGCCGCCACCATTTCGGCAAAGGCCATGTGCTGCGCGGCAGCTTTCGCCGGATCGAACCCGGGGCCATAGTGCCAGGCGGCCCTGTCGGCGCCGCGCATGGCGTTGGCCGCCGAACGCATCAGCACGCGCCTCAGCGGCGCCGCCATGGACTGCGATCCGAAAGCGCTCATCGACACCCTTTTATGCTGAAAAAAATCGAAAAAATTTCATGGGCGGCTATTTATACACTTGCACAACAAGGCCGCAAGTGCCGTAATGAGCGGGATTGACGGGCTCGCGCTGTTGGGTCCATGCTGAAATCTGGAGCGGGCAGTACAGCATATGTTGATTAGCCGGATGGACGTTCGACGAACCACCTCGGGTAAAACAGAGGTCGCCCGGTGAGCGCGGCGGGAGCCGCCGCAGTCAAATCCGGCAAGGCGCAAAGCAGCGCCGCCGAAGCCATCCATGTCGAAAACCTGCACAAGAAATTCGGCCAGCTGCACGTACTGAAAGGCGTTTCGCTGTCGGCGCGCGATGGCGAGGTGGTTGCCATCATCGGCGGCTCAGGCTCCGGCAAATCGACGTTGCTTCGCTGCATCAACTGCCTGGAAAACCCGACCAGTGGCATCATCCGGGTCAATGGCGAGGAGATCAAGCTCAAGGCCGACAGCCATGGCCATACCTTTCCGGCTGACCGCAGGCAGATCGAGCGCATCCGCACCCGGCTCGGCATGGTGTTCCAGAATTTCAACCTGTGGAGCCACATGACGCTGATCGAGAACGTCATCGAGGTTCCGGTGCATGTGCTGGGCGTCAAGCGCGACGAGGCGATCGCCCAGGCCGAGAAGCTGCTCGTACGCGTCGGGCTGGCGGACAAGCGCGACGTATATCCCGCCTTCCTGTCCGGTGGACAGCAACAGCGCGCCGCGATCGCCCGGGCACTTGCCATCAATCCGCGCGTCATGCTGTTCGACGAGCCGACCTCGGCGCTCGATCCCGAACTGGTCGGCGAGGTGCTGAAGGTGATCGGCGACCTGGCGCGCGAGGGGCGCACCATGGTGCTGGTCACGCATGAGATGAAGTTCGCCCGCGAGGTCGCGACGCATGTCGTCTACCTCTACAACGGGCTGGTCGAGGAGGAAGGTCCGCCGGAACAGTTGTTCGGCGCCCCCAAGTCCGAAAGGCTCAAACAATTCCTCCGCAATGTCGGCTAGGAGCCGGCATCAAGCGGGGCGAAAACCGGGAACAACAACAAACTGGGAGTCCTGATATGAAGACTGTTCTCAAGACATTGGCCGCCGCGCTGCTTCTAGGCGTTGCAGCAATGGGTGGCGTGGCCAAGGCCGAGCAGGTCAAGATCGGCGTCGCCGCCGAGCCCTATCCGCCCTTCACATCGCCCGACGCCAGCGGCAAATGGGTGGGCTGGGAGATCGACTTCGTCAACGCCGTCTGCGCCGAGGAGAAGCTCGACTGCGTGATCACGCCCGTCGCCTGGGACGGCATCATCCCCGCACTGACCACGAAGAAGATCGACGCCATTGTCTCTTCCATGTCGATCACCGACGAGCGCAAGAAGACGATCGACTTCTCGGACAAGTACTACAACACGCCGACCGCGATCATCGGGCCGAAGGACCAGAAATTCGGCGCCACGCCGGACGACCTCAAGGGCAAGGTGATCGGCGTCCAGGTCTCGACCGTGCATGCCGTGTACGCCAAGAAGCACTTCACCGGCGCGCAGGAGATCAAGGAATACCAGACGCAGGACGAAGCCAACAACGATCTGGCCGCCGGCCGCCTCGACGCCGTGCAGGCGGACTCGATCGCGCTCGGCGAATTCCTGAAAACGGACCAGGGCAAAGCCTGCTGCGACTTGAAGGGCATGGTGGCCCCGGACGACGAAGTGCTCGGCCCGGGCGTCGGCGCCGGCATCCGCAAGGAAGACACCGCGCTCAAGGAAAAGTTCAACGCCGGCATCAAGGCGATCCGCGCCAACGGCAAATATGATGAGATTTCGAAGAAGTATTTCGACTTCGATATCTATGGCGGCGCCCCGCAGTCGAACTGATCTCCCCGCGTTATCCAGGGGCGCGGCCGCCGGCCATGCCCCTGGTCAAAACCTTGCCACGCACGCCTGTCGCTGATCTGGTCGTCAGCGGCCTGCCAGTAATCCGGGGGCGAAGCTGATCGACGCCTTTCTTCCGGCCTCCGCGGCCGGCATCATGGAACTCCTGTCGCCCGTGGCGCCCGGCTGGGGCGGCACGCTGCTGGTCGGCCTGCTGCATTCGCTGGAGATTGCCGTCGGCGCCACCTGCCTTGGCCTGCTGATCGGCACCGCCGGCGCCTTCGGCAAGCTCTATGGCGGCCCGGTGACGCGCGACCTGCTCGCGGTCTACACGACCGTCGTGCGCGCCGTGCCGGAACTGGTGCTGATCCTGCTGCTCTATTACGCAGGCACTGATCTCATCAACCAGGTGCTGGCAGCGATGGGCTACCAGCGCGTCGACATCAGCGGGCTCGTGGCCGGCATTTTCGTGCTGGGCTTCGTGCAAGGCGCCTATTCCACCGAAGTCATCCGCGGCGCCATCCTCGCCATCCCGCAAGGACAGATCGAGGCCGCCCGCGCCTATGGCATGTCGCCTGGCCTGATGCTGAGGCGCATAACCTTGCCGGCGATGCTTCCCTTCGCGATCCCCGGCCTCGCAAACCTGTGGCTGATCGCCACCAAGGATACGGCGCTGCTTGCTGTCGTCGGCTTCTTCGAGCTGACGCTGGCGACACGGCAGGCCGCGGGCGTCACCAAAGCTTATCTGATCTTCTATCTGGCGGCCGGCGTGCTCTACCTCGCGGTTACCCTGTTCTCCAACATGATCATCGGCCGCGTCGAGGCGTGGGCGCGGCGCGGCATGCCCTCCATCAAGGAGGCGCGCTGATGTCGACCGAGGCCACCGCGATCAACATGGCGGCGCGCGCATCGCTCTGGCTCAAGCCGCATCGCATCGTGCTGATCCTGATCGCCCTGGCGCTCGTTATCTGCGCGATCGTCTTCATGCGCTGGGACTGGCTGCCGCAATATTGGGAAATGGGCCTGATGGGCTTATGGCGGGCGCTGTGGATCCTCGCCGTCACCTGCGCGCTGGGCTTCGCGCTTGCCGTGCCGCTCGGGCTTGCCCAGGCCGGGGGGCCGATCTGGTTCTCGGCGCCGGCGAAGGTCTTCTGCACCATCATTCGCGGAACGCCGTTGCTCCTGCAACTGTGGCTGCTCTATTACGGCCTCGGCTCGATCTTTCCACAATATCCGTGGATTCGCGAATCCTGGCTGTGGCCCTATCTCAGACAGGCCTGGCCCTATGCCGTGGTTGCGCTGACCTTCTCCTTCGCCGGCTACGAAGGCGAAGTGATGCGCGGCGCCTTTGCCGGCGTGCCGCGCGGACAGTTGGAGGCCGCGCGCGCCTTCGGCATGAGCCGCTGGAAGATCTTCCGCCGGATCTGGCTGCCGCAGGCCTTCTACCGGGCTCTGCCGACCCTGACCGGGGAGACCGTGCTGCAACTGAAGTCGACACCGCTGGTGGCGACGATCAGCGTCATCGACATCTTCGCCGTCTCCTCCAAGGTGCGCCAGGACACCTACCTGACCTACGAGCCTTTGCTGTTGCTGGCGCTGATCTATATGACGATCACCGGTATCCTCGTCTTCGTTTTCAGCCGGATAGAGGCTCGGATTCCGGTCAAGATTGGGTAGTAGGGGAGCAGGGGAGTAGCGGCGCGTTCAGCCACGATCCGCATTCACATTTCCATCCCCATTCGCTATTCGCTCCCCTTATTCCCCTACTCCCCTAGGACGACTCCTATGCAACTCACTCTCGACCAGGCAACAGGGCTGTGCAGGATGGCCGCACTGGGCGCCGGCGCCAACGAGGAGGCGGCGCAATCGCTGACCGCCTCGATCATCGCCGCGGAGGCCGAAGGCCTGTCGACGGTGGGGTTGTCGCACTTCATCGACTATCTGGAAGCACTCGAAGCGGGCCGCATCGACGGCAATGCCGATCCGGTCATCACCCGGCCAGCGCTCGCGGTCTATCTTTCCGACGCGCGCCGCGGGCTTGCCCATACCGGCTTCGACCGCGCCGTCGGCGACCTCGTCAAGGCGGCAAAGCTGTTCGGCGTCTCGATATTCTCGCAGAAGAACGCCTATACATGCGGCGCGCTCGGCTATTTCACCGGGCGGCTTGCGGAGCAAGGGCTGGTCTCCTTCGCCGCCACCAACGGGCCGGCGGTGCTTGCCGGCTCGGGCTCGGTCAAGCCGGTCTATTGCACGAACCCGATGTCATTCGCCTCGCCCGCCGCCGACGGACCGCCTCTGGTGATCGACCAGTCGTCGAGCGCCACCGCCTTCGTCAACATCCGAAAGGCGGCCGAGGACGGCAAGAAGATTCCGGAAGGCTGGGCGCTGGATGCCAGCGGCAACCCGACCACCGATCCGGCGGCGGCGATGAAAGGCGCGATGCTTGCCTTCGGCGGCCAGCGCGGCGCCAATATCGCCTTGATGGTCGAGGTACTGGCCGCTGGCATTTCCGGCGCCAACTGGTCGCTCGACGCGCCCTGGTTCACCGGCGGGACAGACAGCCCCGGAACGGGCCTCTTCGTTCTCGCCATCGAACCCAAACTGCTGGACCCCGATTTCGAACAGCGCATGAAGGCCCAGCTCGATCGGCTGCGGCGGCGCTACGGCGTGCATATTCCCGGCCGCTCCCGCGCCGAGGCCGCAGAGAAGGCAAAGGCGCGCGGCATCACCACGTCCAGGACGGTCGTGCAGCGCATTTCGGAATTCGCCGAGCGTTATTCGGCCTGATTTTTCCCGCCCGATTGAACTTTTTCCTGGCCTGACGCGACCGATATCCGGCACCCCACGCCACGAACCGCTCAGGTTGGCTTCGTCCGGCTCGTGGCTGGCGGCGCCGCGCCGGGCGTTCAGGGCGGGGCGGGCGTGCTTGCTTCACGCCACCTTGATGCCGTCTCAGGTCAGGCCGCCTCGTTGGACACTGCTTAGGCGTGGATCTGCCCGGAAAACCCCGCCTCGGCGGGGTTTTCTGTTTCTTCGCCTCCCGTGGAAAACATGATCGCAAAAGTTAACTTTTGTTAACTTGACTTGCGTTGGAGCGTGGGGCGTTTGCGGGTGTCGTCATGAAACAGGAGCTACGATGTCCGCCACCACCGACACCTCCCGCACAAACCTGATCATCCCGGCGCTCGGCCGCCTCTATTCGACATTTCACGACGCCGGCGAAACGCTGCTACGCGCCGTCGCGGGCGGTTTCCTGGCCATCCATGGCTCGCAGAAGATCGTCAATCCGTTCGGCGCCACCGAAATGGTCGAGGGGTTGGGCTTCTATCCGGGTGTGTTCTGGTCACCGCTGCTCGCCTGCACCGAGTTCTTCGGCGGCATCCTGATCGCCATCGGCCTGCTTACCCGCCCCGCCGCCTTCGCCGGCCTGATCGTGCTTCTGGTCACCGTGTGGTTCCATTGGGTCACCATGGGCCAGGGTTTCTCGGGCGCGGAAAAGTCGCTGCTCTGGGCCGCGATCCTGGCATTCTTCGTCATTCGCGGTGGCAATCGCCAGTCTGTCGACGCGCGCATGGGCAAGGCTTTCTAAGCGGCTTTTGTCCAGTCGCAAGTTCGGACGGAAAGCCGCTACGCGCTTTTCGTGGAATTGCCCAAAAACTCGGCAATGGCGACCTCCGGTCGCTCTTTGCCTTTGGCGAGAAACGGATTAAGACACGGCCTCAGCAAAGCATTCGCGCGCGGAGCCCGTCATGACCGAAATCCTCCAGACCCCCAAGCTCGTCGTCGTCTTCGGCGGCTCGGGCTTCGTCGGTCGCCATGTGGTGCGAGCGCTGGCCAAGCGCGGCTACCGCATCCGGGTCGCCTGCCGGCGGCCCGACCTTGCCGGCCATTTGCAGCCGCTCGGCAATGTCGGCCAGATCCAGCCGGTGCAGGCCAATGTGCGCGTGCGCTGGTCGGTCGATCGGGCCGTTCAGGGCGCCGACCATGTCGTCAACCTCGTCGCCATCCTGCACGAGACCGGCCGCCAGAAATTCGGGGCGGTGCACGATTTCGGAGCGCGCGCCGTCGCCGAGGCCGCCCGCTCGGTCGGCGCCGGCCTCACGCACATCTCGGCGCTCGGCGCCGATCTGAATTCCCCGGCGGGCTACGCCAGCACCAAGGCGCTCGGCGAGAAAGCCGTGTTCGATACGATCGCGGATGCCGTCATCTTACGCCCATCGATCATTTTCGGACCGGAGGACAGCTTCTTCAACCGCTTCGCCGACATGGCGCGCTACTCGCCGGTGCTGCCGCTGATCGGCGGCGGGCAGAACAAGTTCCAGCCGGTCTATGTCGGCGACGTCGCCGAAGCAGTGGCGCGCTCTGTCGACGGCAAGGCCAAGGGCGGACAGATCTACGAACTCGGCGGCCCGCAGGTCCTGACCTTCAAGGAATGCATGCAGGAGCTGCTGACGGTCATCGAGCGCCGCCGCCTGCTGTTGCCGGTGCCGTTCTGGGTGGCGAACATCCTGGCCTCGATCCTCCAGCTCCTGCCCAGCCCGCTGCTGACCAGGGATCAGGTGCTGCAGCTGCGCGAGCACAATATCGTCTCGGACGAAGCCGCCAAAGCCGTCAGGACGCTGACCGGCCTCGGCATCCAGCCGCAGTCGATCGCCACCATCCTGCCGAGCTATCTGTGGCGCTTCCGCGCCGCCGGCCAGTTCCAGCAGCGCCGGCCGATCGCCGACCGGTAATCCGCGTACTCCCGTTTTTTGCGCAATTCCGGACGGAAAACCGCTACACACTTAGTCGGTAATTAGCCGCGCCGCGAGACCTGCATCGGCAGGCCGCCTTGCGGCTGCGTGGTGAGCTTCTGCACCGGCCATGGCCGGGTCTCAGGCGTCACATCGAAGCGGAAGCGCGACAGCAGGATGGCCAAAGCGATGATCGCTTCCTGCATGGCGAAACTAGCACCGATGCACACACGCGGCCCGGCGCCGAAGGGCAGATACTGGAAACGGTCGATCCGGTCGCGATTCTCCGGATGGAAGCGCTCGGGCATAAAGGCGTCCGGCCTGTCCCACAGCTTGCGGTGGCGATGCACAACCCAGGGCATGACCAGCACCGCGGCGTATTTCGGGATATGGAGGCCATTCCAGGTCTCGGGCTCGATCGGCTCGCGGTTGATCGAGGGCGCCGGCGGATAAAGCCTCAGCGCCTCTTCGAAAGCGGCGCGGGTGAGTGGCATGGCGTCCAGCCACTTGGTCGGGTCGGGCTCGCGCGCCAGCACTGCGTCGATCTCCTGCTCGACCTTCTCGCGTTCCCAGGGCGCCTCGGCGAGGCAGTAGATCGTCCAGCCCAACGCCCTCGCCGTCGTCTCGTGGCCGGCGCCGATGAAGGTGATGATATTGTCCTCCACTTCGGCGCGCGTGAGCCCGTCCGGCCCCTCGGCGCGCAACAGGAGCGTGAGAAAGTCCTGTGGCACGCTGTCTGGATCGCGCTTCATCCGCTCTTCGCGCATCCTTACCGTGCCGGCGACAATGTCGCGGAAATAGGCCATGGTCTTGCGACCGCGGATGCGGGTGAAGCGCGGCAGCCATTCGGGCGCGCGCAACAGGTCGAGCGGATCGACGCGCCCCATGGTCTCGAACAGGCGGTCGATCTCCTTGGCGAAACTGCCCGGTTCGCCCGCGATCTCGCCGGAAAAAAGCGTCTCGGCCAGGATGTCATAGGTGAGCAGCGTCATGTCATGGGCGACATCGGTGGAGCCGCCGGCCTCGTAGCGGGTCACGAATTCCAGCGTGCGTTTCAGCATCGGCCCGGCGAAACCGAAGATGTGACGCGGCGTGAACACCGGCGCCATCGCCTTGCGAGAACGCTTCCATACCTCGCCCTCGGCGGTCAGCAGCCCGTCGCGCAGGATCGGGCGCAGGATCAACTGGCGCACCGTCGCCATCTTGTAGTTCTTGGCGTTGTCGATCAGGACGTGACGGATGAGGCCGGGGTCGTTGGCGACGATCAGATGTCCACCGACGCCGTTCGCAGAAACCCAGGGCTCGTTATAGGTGTGCTCGCCCCAGAGCTCGAGCGGGTTGCGGTAGACGATGCGCATCATCTCCAGCGTCGAGGGCGGCTGGGTACGCGGCTTCGGCGCCGGCGGTACGAAGGGGGCGGGCTTGGTGTCCATGAGGCGTGCTCCGCTGCAAGCGGCAAATGTAGTGCCGGGCGAAGCCGGCGTCCATGCGACGGAGCGGCATATCCGGCTGCCGCGCCTCGCCGGAATGTGACCGACACCGACAAATGCATGCTTGTTGGCGGTGGAGGCTTGCTTTAGTCACCAATGGATACCGCCAAGCAAGGAGCCCCGCAGTGAAGCATCGCTTGAACATCATCATCGGCAGCACACGCCCGGGACGTGCCGGACCGATCTTCGGCGAATGGCTGGAAGGATTCGCGCGCGAGCATGGCACATTCGAGCCGGTGCTCACTGATATCGCTGCCTTCAGGCTGCCGATGCTCGACGAGCCGCACCATCCGCGCCTGCGCAAATACGAGAAGGACCACACCAAGGCCTGGTCGGCGGCGATAGAAGCCGCCGATGCCTTCGTGTTCGTCGCGCCGGAGTACAACTACTTCGTGGCGCCTGCGATCGTGAACGCCATCGACTACCTGCTGCATGAATGGCGCTACAAGCCAGCCGCGATCTTCAGCTATGGCGGCGTCTCAGGCGGCCTGCGCGCGGCACAGGCCTTGAAGCCGCTTCTCACCTCCGTCGGCGTCATGCCGATCCCGGAAGGCGTGGCGCTGCCCGCCTACGCGACGCTGCTTGACCAGAACCGCGCATACCACCCAAGCGAACAGGTGCTGGGCGGCGCAAAGACCATGCTCGACGAATTGTTCCGCTGGAGCGAAGCGCTGAAGACGCTGCGCACCGCCGGATAGGTCGGAAATTCCTCCCGGAAGGCGGCTGCGAGGCCGTGCTTCGGCAGGCCATCGCGATCGGACATGGCCATGCACGCGCCCGCATTGCGCAGGGTGCGGCAAGGCTTGGTCGCCAAGCCGGCAAAATGCCCGCAAACCTTGGAAAAGCAGCTATTTGCGCCTATATCTAGGACATCAAAACGGCGCGATTCGGGGCGATTTTCCAGCGTCGGATCAGCGGCATCAATCAGACAGGTTTTCATGAGCGACCAGACCGAAAGCGCCAGCGGCGCGGAAGCCGAGTACGGCGCCGATTCCATCAAGGTTTTGAAGGGGTTGGATGCCGTCCGCAAGCGGCCGGGCATGTATATCGGCGACACCGACGACGGCTCGGGCCTGCACCACATGGTCTATGAAGTGGTGGACAACGCCATCGACGAGGCGCTGGCCGGCCACGCCGACCTGGTTTCGGTGACGCTCAACCCCGACGGTTCCGTCACCGTTATCGACAATGGCCGCGGAATCCCGACCGACATCCACCCCTCGGAGGGTGTTTCGGCGGCCGAAGTCATCATGACGCAGTTGCATGCCGGCGGCAAATTCGACCAGAACTCCTACAAGGTCTCCGGCGGCCTGCATGGCGTCGGTGTGTCGGTGGTCAACGCGCTGTCGGCATGGCTCAAGCTCAAGATCCGCCGCAACGGCGAGATCTTCGAGATGAGCTTCACGCATGGCAATGCCGACGCGCCATTGAGGGTGACCGGCAGCTACGTGCAGGAGAAGCAGCCGGGCACGTATGAAGGCCGCAGCGGCAGCGAGATCACCTTCTTCCCGTCGGCCGAAACCTTCACCATGGTCGAGTTCGACTACAACACGCTGGAGCACCGGCTGCGCGAACTGGCCTTCCTCAATTCAGGCGTGCGCATCGTGCTGACCGATGCGCGCCATGCCGACCTGGTGCGCAACGAACTGCATTATGACGGCGGCCTCGAGGAGTTCGTCAAGTATCTCGACCGGGTGAAGAAGCCGCTGATCGAGAAGCCGATCGCCATCCGCGCCGAGCGCGACGGCATCACCGTCGAGGTAGCGATGTGGTGGAACGACAGCTACCACGAGAATGTGCTGGCCTTCACCAACAACATCCCGCAGCGCGATGGCGGCACCCATCTGGCCGGTTTTCGCGCCGCGCTGACGCGCCAGGTCACCGGCTATGGCGAATCCTCCGGGCAGACCAAGAAGGAGAAGGTCTCGCTCACCGGCGACGATTGCCGCGAAGGGCTGACGGCCGTGCTGTCGGTCAAGGTTCCGGATCCGAAATTCTCCTCGCAGACCAAGGACAAACTGGTGTCCTCGGAGGTCAGGCCGGTCGTCGAAGGGCTGGTCAACGAGGCGCTCGGCACCTGGCTGGAAGAGCATCCGGCCGAAGGCAAGGTGGTGGTCGAGAAGGTGATCCAGGCGGCAGCCGCGAGGGAAGCCGCGCGCAAGGCGCGCGACATCACGCGCAAGAGCTCGCTTGGCGTCACCTCACTGCCCGGCAAGCTCGCGGATTGCCAGGAGCGTGACCCGGCGAAGTCCGAGATCTTCATCGTCGAGGGTGACTCCGCCGGCGGCTCGGCCAAAGGCGGGCGTTCACGCCAGAATCAGGCGATCCTGCCGCTGCGCGGCAAGATCCTGAACGTAGAGCGGGCGCGCTTCGATCGCATGCTCTCCTCCGACATGATCGGCACGCTGATCACCGCGCTCGGCACCTCGATCGGCAAGGACGAGTTCAACGCCGACAAGCTGCGCTACCACAAGATAATCCTGATGACGGACGCCGACGTCGACGGCGCCCATATCCGCACGCTGCTGCTGACCTTCTTCTTCCGGCAGATGCCGGAGCTGATCGAACGCGGCCATCTCTACATCGCCCAGCCGCCGCTCTATAAGGTGACGCGGGGCAAGAGCTCGCAGTATCTCAAGGACGAAAGCGCCTATGAGAAATACCTGATCGAGTCGGGTCTCGACGAGGCCTCACTGGTTCTGGCCTCCGGCGAGGTGCGGACGGGACAGGACCTGCGCAGCTCCGTCGACGACGCGCTGGCGGTGCGCCAGCTGATCAACGGCCTACACACGCGCTACAACCGCGGCGTCGTCGAGCAGGCGGCGATCGCCGGAGCGCTCAATGCCGACGTGCTTGAGGATCTCAGCCGCGCCAACGCCATGGCCAAACGCGTGGCCGAGCGGCTCGACATGATCGCCGAGGAGACCGAGCGCGGCTGGACCGGGCGGCTGTCGACCTCCAATGACGGCTCTGGCGGCTATGTCTTCGAACGCACGGTGCGTGGCGTGAAGGATGTGATGCAGCTCGATGCCGGACTGATCAATTCGGCCGATGCGCGCCAGCTCGACCGCTACGCGGCACGCCTGGCGGAAGTCTATGGCGAACAGCCGAGCTTGCGTCGCAAGGAAAGCTCGGAGCTGCTTTCCGGGCCGCTGGCGCTGCTCAATGCGGTGTTCGCTTCCGGCCGCAAGGGCCTGACCATGCAGCGCTACAAGGGCCTCGGCGAGATGAATGCCGAGCAGCTCTGGGAAACCACGCTAGACCCGAATGTGCGCTCGCTGCTCCAGGTCAAGGTCAACGACGCGACCGACGCCGACTCGTTGTTCTCGCGCCTGATGGGCGACGAGGTGGAACCGCGGCGCGAGTTCATCCAAGACAATGCGCTCTCGGTGGCCAACCTGGATATCTAAGACTTGCTTTCCAATGCCGACGCGCCGGGCGCGTCGGCATTGCTTGCCGATCTGCAAGACATTCGCGATCCCGCCGGAACAGAAGGCCTTCCAAGACATTGTGACAACATCGGTCACGATTTTCTCAAGGAGGTTATTATGGGTCGCGGTATCTTGCTTTGGCTGCTTGGAATACCGATTCCGATCATCATTCTGATCATGCTGTTCGCGCGATAGGGGGCTGTCATGCAGTCCACGCTGTCCGCTGCTGTCGGTAGCACCGTTTCGACGGAATCCTCGGCCTCCGCCATAAGCTGGGGTCCAATCATTGCCGGCGCTTTCGCCGCTTCGACATTGAGCTTCATCCTGATGCTGCTTGGCTCCGGGCTGGGGTTGACCATGGTTTCGCCATGGTCGGGCTCTGGCGCCTCGATTACCACTTTCGCCGTCTCGACGGCGGTGTGGCTGGTGGTCGTGCAATGGCTGTCGTCGGGAGTCGGCGGTTATCTTGCCGGACGGCTGCGCACCAAATGGGTCGACATCCACACCGATGAAGTGTTCTTTCGCGACACAGCCCACGGCCTTCTAGCCTGGGCTGTGGCGACCCTTCTAGTCGTCGGCGTGCTCGGGTCGGCGTTGACGTCGGTGCTGGGCTCCGGCGTACAGGCCGCTTCGACTGTGGCATCCGGCGCGGCAATGGGCGCCTCGGCCGGTGCGTCCGCCAATGCCGGCTCGGGCCCGGCCGATAATGCGACGTCCTATATGGTGGATTCGCTGTTCCGGCCGGCTGATGCCAGCAAACTTGCCGCGGCGAACCCGGAAAACGATGCCGCCGCCACGGCTCAGGCCTCACATATCCTGATTGCCAGTGCGGCCGCGGGCGAAGTCTCGGCAGACGACAAAGCTTACCTGTCGCAACTCGTCGCGGCCCGCACCGGGCTTTCGGAAGCCGACGCCAAGACGCGCGTCGATACTGTGCTGGCGAAAGCGCAGGACGCGAAGGTCAAGGCAAAGCAGGCGGCTGACACGGCCCGCAAGGCGAGCGCCACTTTCGCTCTGCTTGGCGCATTGTCGCTGGTCGTCGGCGCGTTCATCGCAGGCGCCGCGGCGGCACTGGGCGGAAGGCAAAGGGACGACGAGGAAATCGCCTATATCGCCAGTCGTTAGGTGTCCTCGCACAAAAAATACAAAAAGCCCGGCACAGCCGGGCTTTTTAGCATCCGATGCTTGGCCAGTCCGACAACCTTCCGCGAAAGGTTGTCGCTCAGTGATCCATTGCCTTGACGATTTCCTCGGTCATCTTCTTGGCGTCGCCGAGCAGCATCATTGTGCCGTCCTTGTAGAACAGCGTGTTGTCGATGCCGGCATAGCCTGAGCCGAGCGAGCGCTTGACGAACAGGCAGGTGCGGGCCTTGTCGACGTCGAGGATCGGCATGCCGTAGATCGGCGAGGACTTGTCGTCGCGCGCGGACGGGTTGGTGACGTCGTTGGCGCCGATGACATAGGCGACGTCGGCCTGCGCGAATTCGGAGTTGATGTCCTCCAACTCGAACACTTCGTCGTAGGGGACATTCGCCTCCGCCAAAAGGACGTTCATGTGGCCGGGCATGCGACCGGCCACCGGGTGGATGGCGTATTTGACCTCGACGCCGTTGGCCTTGAGCTTGTCGGCCATCTCGCGCAACGCATGCTGCGCCTGGGCGACCGCCATGCCGTAGCCAGGCACGATGATGACCTTCTGGGCGTTCATCATCAGATAGGCGGCGTCGTCGGCCGAACCCTGCTTGACGGTGCGCTCGATGCCGTCGCTGGCAACCGCCGCCGTCTCGCCGCCGAAGCCGCCGAGAATGACCGAGATGAAGGATCGGTTCATGCCCTTGCACATGATGTAGGACAGGATTGCACCCGACGAGCCGACCAGCGCGCCGGTGATGATCAGCGCAAGGTTGCCCAGGGTGAAGCCAAGCGCTGCCGCGGCCCAACCGGAATAGGAGTTCAACATCGACACCACGACCGGCATGTCGGCACCGCCGATCGGAATGATGAGCAACACGCCGAGCACAAGCGAGGCGGCGACGATCAGCCAGAAGACGAGCTTGGCTTCGGTGGTGACGAGGAGCACGATCAGCACCACAAGGGCGACGCCGAGCGCGATGTTGATCAGGTGCCGGCCGCCGATCATGATCGGCTTGCCCGACATGCGGCCGTCGAGCTTCAGGAAGGCGATGACCGAGCCGGTGAAGGTGATGGCGCCGATGGCGACGCCAAGGCTCATTTCGACAAGCGCCTGGGCATGGATGTCGCCCGCCGTGCCGATGCCGAAGCTCTCCGGCGCGTAGATGGCGGCCGCGGCCACCATGACGGCGG
>Ga0315336_1004710_pt1 | contig 15768 bp, 23 predicted proteins | sample ASW5metaG_FD_204512 | JGI IMG/M metagenome (GOLD analysis project Ga0315336, IMG submission 204512) | Ammonia-oxidizing marine archaeal communities from Monterey Bay, California, United States - ASW #5 | ecosystem: Environmental > Aquatic > Marine > Intertidal zone | place: USA: California...
CGACCCGACCCGACCCGACCCGACCCGACCCGACCCGACCCCGGTCAGTGGTGAACGGTCCCCGACCCCGAAACCCCGACCCGACCCCGACCCGACTCGAGCATATGGTCAAAAAGCCCCGAATAATCGTCCCCCGACCAGGCACAAGGGACCACGGTCCCCGACCCGTTAGCCGCCAGACCATGATCCAAGAGCAATTGTCCATTTGCCCCGTCAAACAAATATAGGTTCGAGGAGAAGAGGGGGCTAACTAAGAAGAAACTAACCCCGCCGGCACGATGATTGGCGTAGTGCCAGGCAATTTGATGCGACGAGACTAAAACTCGGTTTGTTTTTGTCGTTTTCAGTTCGATCCAGAAAGGGACGCTTTCCGCACACGCATAAACGTCCGGAACACCACCTCCGAAGCGGTTTTCAATCCGGACTGTGTACCAATTCGACGGGATCTTTTCCTTCAATCTTTTCCACAGGAGCGTTTCCGGTTTCTGGCTCATTGACTACCTCAAAATTTCCATCAATAAAGGCGTGCGGATGATCGGTTCGCAGCTCCTCGAGACGTTTTTCGATGTCGTCTCGGGACATGTTCTCTATCGCGTGGTAGTGATTGGTCTCACGACGGTCGATAGTGAGTCCACCCAGTGACGAACGAATTTTCTCAGCATTGACGGCGGCTGAGAATTGATTCTCTTGCTCGGCGCTCAAGCTCAGCTCTCGAAACCGTTTGAGCTGGCCTAAAAGAGTCACGCCATATTTTTTCTCGCGATCTTCTCGAAGCTCAGTGATGTAGTCGGCAACGTGCGGGAACAGCGTCGGATCTAAAAGCTTATGCGCCTGCGTCTTGGCGATACCGTTTTTATTACTGTACCCAGCAAGCTTGGCACAGCCGGCATTGGAGTGCATTCCATCGACAAAATGCTTGGCAAACTCCTTCTGACGATTCGTCAGCCGGCGCCCATGCAGTTCTTCAATCTCTTCGGATTTACGATCTAACCTACTTCCCATTGGTTTTTCCCCGTCCCACTTTCGTCCCACAAGTATAGGGCCAAACTGAGAAAAAGGTTAGTTTTTTAAGAGGCCCCTGCACGCGGCGGGTAGAAAAGTGGGACGAAACAGCCATAAGTGGGACGAAGTGGGACGAGCAAGTGGGACGAGGTCAGTGGTCATTGCACCAGGAATATCAAGTACTTACAGATTTAAAAATAATCTCGTCCCAGTTTCCCCACTTTTCGCCAACGGATCGCGTTTCAAAAACACAAAAAATATATTTGACCCCTATATAGTGGGACGAACTTTGTGGGACGAGAAGCGGGACGAGAAATTGACACATCCCATGAAACATGCTACGCTGGCCGCTCACACAAAAACCAACCAGAAAGGAGAAACAACAAAATGTACACCGAAGAAAGAGAGATGAGCCGCGAAGAACATTTACAAGAGGCGATCCGCCACCACACCTTTGAAGTTCACAAGTATCAGGTTCGAGCAGACTACATCGCCAAGCATGGCCTGAAGGCATTCACAGCTGAATATGTGCGACAACAAAAAGTTATCGAATCTCGTCATGTGTCTGACCCCCACAACATGGCGGCGTGGCGCGATGCTTGCCATGATTGCGACTTACATGATTGGTTCCAACGCCCAATGGATGCGATTGACGATTGGTATAGAGAAGCTCTGCCGGGATTTGTTTGGGAGGAAGATGAGAAGGCAGAAGCAGAAGCCTACAAAGAGAGCGAGTATCAGGATTCAATAACAAAATCCTACGAGGAAATGCTTGCACCAGAGATCGCTCGATTTGAAGCGTCCAAGCCACAAGTGACGGACGAATTCATCGACCAAGCTTACATCGACGAGATGCAGGACGACTATGACGAGTACTACGGCACCTAAGCGGGGATTTGATAATGAAAAAGTACGGAATAAAAACAGTGACGGTGCAGAGCTTGAGTCGGAAAGAGACAAAAAAGAACAAGAAGAACAGTAACAAAAAAGTACGACAAAACGGAAAACAGTACATGCGTCAACAGAGAGGAGAAACGAAATGAGCACAGAAAGCGAATCGGAATACATTATGGAGTGTGAATCGTGCGGTGAACTTTACGAAGGGAAGGATCAAATTAACCGCTGGATGGAGGAAACCGAGGTTTTCGTTCCGGACGGAGAGAACGAATTAGTTTGGCACTGTCGAGCCAATAGATGCTGGCCGGAAAACGCGGTTCGCTGGTTCCACCGGTAATATTATCACCAGAATCGAGACTGCCAAATCGGCGGCATTAAGGAGCATTCAACAATGATCACTTTTCATCCCAGCCTGACAATGGAGCAGGTTCAGCGGTTCTTGGGACCTGGCTGGAAATTAAGGTGGGTGCCGCAATCAATTACCGCCAGCAACAAATAGATCTTCGACCCGCTGAAGCGGACTTGCAGCGGGGGCTAGAGGAGGCCAAAGCCTCTGAGATCTTTGCGCATGAGAGGGGGTTAGCATCAATCCTTTCGGAAGAGAAGTGGCGCCATGAGCGGGCAGAAATAGCGCGCGAAGATCGGGATCGGAAAGCAAGAGAGGCATACATAGCCTACGAAGCCTACGAAGAAGAGCAAAAGAGGCGGGGGGTGACAGAGCGGGAAGATTGGGAGCGGGAGCGGGGGACGCTCGGCGAGTATTACCCAGCATTTGCGCCGGGGTGCTGGAAGACAAGAAGGACGAGTGATGGGTATGACGATGATCGTTGGGAGAAGGTCGAAGAAAATTATTCGGCTGATCGTCGCTCACCGGGTCAATTTTTTTGGAATCGCGGCTTGGAAAATAAGGAGCACTATGGAGCGGGCCGGTGTTCGTCGTGGTACAAAAGTGCTGCTGAGCAAGAGATAACGAATGCGGAAGCAGATCAAGCAGTGAAAATTTATAAACGCAGGAGATTCTTCGGTGGCTAAAATAACCATCGAGCTGGACACCGTCGAGGACCGTAGCCTGATTGAACTGTTGGAAAGGCTAATCGAACTGTTGGAAAAGGCCAAAAAGGATGTTGACGCGTAACATTTAACATGCGAGGATACGCATCCTCACCTCAGAAGGAAGAAAGAGAATGACCAAAAAACTATCTCACTACGACGTACCATTTTCCAGGAGGAACTTTTTGACGTGGCTGGACCGCGTCGGTACGAAGGAGTTGAATTTGCTGGAAACTATGATCGAGGCTGCTGAAAGCATCGACGAAAACGGTCAGTACGAGCTGGCCGCTCAATTCACCACCACGGGGCGACCTGAAATTTTCGAGGGAGACACAAAATGACGGAAGATGGCAATTGGATCGACAAGAAGAACTGGATTTTGGTGTACCGGCAATACAACGGGCCGGATACGCTGAATCATACCTTTTACACCCGCGAAGAGGCGTTGGCCACGTTCCAGGATGTGGATATGGAGGATCGCGACATCGCGCTGCTCATCGACATCGTGGGCAGAGAGGTTCAGACGCTTGTTCATCCGCTTGATGCGGATGTGATCGACTTTCCGGAGCAGGAACCGCAGTTTTGAATCAAGTTATCTCGCTCTACGACAAAACTGGCGACGGCCTGGTACCGTGGGCAGCGGAGGGTTTTGAGTGTTTCGCTTACCATCCTCTCTGTCGGAATCCCTCGATTGTGAAAGCTTTCGACGGTCCAGGCTCCATTTCTTTTTTGCCGCTGGAAAAAGACGTTTCACGATTGGTATCACCGCATGTCTCAGGCTTCAAGTTGAATATTTTTTACGAGCGGCATCGAGACAAAACCGCGTTTTTGATGGCCTCTCCTCCGGGGGAGGCGTTGTCCACGGGGGGTGCGCGGTGGTGGCGGCAGAAATCGGTTGCCGATCCGGACTTCCAACTCAAGGCAGTGGAAGTTGTCAGGGGGTGTCGGGATATCGCACTGTTTCTGGGCAATGTGCCGTTTTACATAGAGAACCCGGTAGGCATGTTGAGTCAGCTTTGGCGCGAACCGGATCATGTCTTCGAGCCGTTTCAGTTCGGGGCATATTTGCCGGACGACGACGTTCATCCACATTGGCCAGATTTTCTGCCGCCGCGGGATGCGTATCGTCGCAAAATCTGCTTGTGGACGGGTCACGATTTTAAAATGCCGGCGGAGATGTCGGTATCACCACGGCGTAAGGTCTATGGGAAGAGGGCGCCGCGCATTAGTCGGCGCGTCATTCCCAGGGGCTTTTCCCGCGCCGTATTCTTAGCGAACCAATGATTGAACGACCATTAGATCCACCGGAGGCTTGGGGTTGCGAGTACTGCAACCCTGAGTCCTTGGACAAGGAAGCAGAACTATTTCCGTGCGGAAACCGCGGACCTATGTTCTTTTGCAGCCGGCCTGAAGGTCATGACGACGAGCATGCTTATTGTGTCGCTTATCAGCACCCGTTGAGAACCTGGAGATAGAAAGAAGATGAAACTAGAAGTAACTTTTATGAAGCGATTCTCGTCTGGCAATGGGACTGAATGGTACGCCATGGTCGTTGATGTTGAAAATGACATCGTTGTCGCGGAAGCCGAGAAGATGAGCACCGCAAAGGAAGCCTACGACGTTATTTTTGATCGTGTCCAGCTTATTAAGAAAGAGCTTAAAGAAAGAGTTACCTCGTAGCGCCTCTTAATAAATTCCATGCTGTTGCTGCCACTGCTGGAACTTGCCCATTTCCAAGGGCCTTAAGTCGGTCCACCCTAGAGGCCACCCCATCAGCCACTCGACCCACGTCGGGTTCAGTTGCCCACCAGCGGGGATTGCTCCCATGGCTGGGTCGGTCAATTGTCCTCTCCGCTGCCCTGCTTTGCTGCTGCCCTTCCAATCTGATGCGCTCGCTGTCGGCCAGTTGACTTCTGCTGCCAACGACCGACCGTGCTTTCCCGCTAATTGACTCGGGGTCGGCTTGGTCTGACGATTTTCGTTGGGACTTGATCGCGATGTCGGCCACAGCTTCCCGGTCCTTGCCATGTATGCCAGGCTCCCGGTCCCTGCTCTGGCTTTGCTGCGTTCTCCGCCGCCCGTTGGTGTCGTGGGTGTCGGCCAGAGCTTCACATATCTGTTGAGCGTCATCTGCGTATGCTTCCCTGTCTTGGGGTTGTACGCTCGCTCGTTCGGACTGAGCCCGCCGCCGCCCTTGGTTGTCAGCGACTCTGTCAGCCCTTCTCCTGCGCTCTGTGCGCTTGGAGTTGGCAGCATAGATCCAGATCCTATCGCGCTTATGCGGCGCTCCGCATTCGGCTGCGGATAGCACACGCCATTGAGCATCAAACCCGTTTTCGGCCAAGTCTCCGAATATTCGTCTGGCATATTTGTGAGCAAGCAAACCTGGCACGTTTTCCAGCAGCGCGTATCTGGGTCGTACTGCGCGAAGTACGGCAAGTGTTTCGGGCCAGAGGTTGCGGCTGTCGTCTCCTCCTGCTCGCTTTCCGGCGACTGAAAACGGCTGGCATGGGAATCCTGCTGTAACGACATCAACCATTCCCTGATATGCGTCGGCGTACCCCTCATCGAGGAATGCTCGGATATCGCTGAAGATGGGTGCTTCGTCGAGGAACCCATCTTCGATCCTTTGCGCGATGACTCGCTGACAGTAATCGCTGAACTCGACATATCCACAATGCTCCCAACCCAGTAATTTAGTCCCAAGCAATCCGCCGCCCGCCCCAGAAAAAAGGGATAATTCTTTCATTAATGAATGGACTGACTCATCTCTTCTATCTCATCGAAAAGTTTCTCATAGTGCATAGTCGGGTCGTCTTCGGAAAACTCTACGGCAGCTTCTGTCATGACAGATAAAATGTGTATAAGGCTCGCGACCCCCAAATATTGCAAACCGTACTCAATCGTGACTCTCAATAGGACCACGATTTTGACGATGGGCGACAAGTCTTCTTCCAACTCGAGTAAACCGGCCATGGTGTTGTGAAAATTGGCTAATGGATCATTCATGCGCTTTCCTTCAGAGCTGTGAACATTTTGACTATATCACCGTCCGTGGGAGTGCGGTGAGCTAAATCCACCAGCCATGCGATTTGCTGGGCCGGCGAGCGGTGATTACGCTGGGCTATTTCCCACAGCATTTCCCATGTAGGAACTGGAACCGCTACACTGCGGTATTTCTTGATGTCGGTCATAATGATCTCCTAGAGCCATTGTTTGATGTCTTCTCCCATCACCTTTGTGGCGATGTCCATTTTTGAACGAAGGGCTGTCACGATCTTCTCGTCGATAGTTCCTTCAGCGATCAAGTCTACATACGTCACGGATTTTTCTTGACCAATGCGGTGAGCGCGATCTTCGCTTTGCGTGCGGATCGCCAGGTCAAACGAATTGGCAAAATAAATCACGTTTTGAGCGGCGGTCAGAGTAATGCCCATGCCGCCGGTTTGTGGGTTGCCCACGAAAAACCGGGCTTCTCCGTTTTGAAAACTCTCAATGGCTTGGGTCCGTTCGTCATCTGACGTGTCGCCAAAGTAAGACACCACAGATTCTGGTCCATGGTCAGTGCTCAATGCTTCGGTGATCCTTTTCACGTCATAGCGGAACCTGGACCAGATGATAGTTTTGCCATCCATTTCGTCCAGGCAGTTCTGCAGTTCGCTCAGCCGGTTGTCTTTAATCTCGAAGAGGTTGCCTTCGCTTGACATTGTGTGACCGGACAAGACCTGCTGCATGCGGAGCAGCTGGGTCAGGACGTTCGGCGTCGTCATAAACTCGTCGTCATCCAAATGCGCGAGCGCATACTCTTTGAGCTGCATGTAAATCCGCTCTTGGTCATCGGTCAGTGTCACGTTGCGTCGCAGGTAAACTTTCGGTGGCAGATCGAGGCACTCCTCTTTCAGTATCCTCGAGGAGAACTTCCCGATCAGCTCAGACAACGTATCAAGGTTCCGGTAGCCGACGACCTGGTTAAAGGTATGACTGCCCATCGTGCGTTTTTTCATGACGGCATAGCGGTATTGGAACTGGTAGTAGTTGTCGCCACAGTCGCCGAGTAGCCGTTCGTCCAGGAAACGAGCCTGCGCCCACAAGTCCATCGGACTTTGCGTTACCGGGAAGCCGGTCAGGATCCGGCGGTAGCGAGCCAGGGCGCCGAGTTTCAGTAGCGTTTTGGTGCGCCGCGCCTTTGGGCTTTTAATGGTCGTGGACTCATCGACTGCTAACATCGCGGTGGTGGCCTTCAGCAGAGCTTCGAGAAAGCGTTGCCCCTTTGCTGTGGAGAGTGCCTCGACATTCATGATCAAAATCTTAAGTGCCTCAGACGGCTCTAGGAGGTCTGTCAGCGCCTTCTTTTCGGATTTGTTAGGGCTAGGTCGCCAGACCGCCAAGTCGCGCTCAATGCGCTCTGGTAAGTGTTCTGGCACTTCGATCCGCGCCCAATTGCGATAGACACCTTTGGGCGCAATCACGATCAGCGTGTCAATCTCGCCGCGCTCGAATAAAATCGCGGCGTTGTCGATGCAAATCTTGGATTTGCCCGTTCCCATTTCAAGGAAATACGCCCACACGGTTTCGTTCCAGGAGGATTCAAGAACCTCTTTCTGATGTGCATAGGGTGTTGTTTGAAATGAATACGCCATGATATTCAATGATGTTACGCAATATTTGGATGCATTTCAGCATAACATGTTTTGAAACGTGTTTCATTAATACGTTCATGCGATGCTTGCGCCGTCAAACTAAATTTAGTAGAGTGGCTTCGAGACTTGAGAAGGGATTAAAGATGACCGTATATGTGACGCAAGAAAATCCGCGTATGGACATTCTGTCAGCGCGGGAATACGGTGAGTTGGCTCCGCTGACTTCACCACAGGAACAGATCCATCTGTCCCCTGGCCGCGTTGTCGCACACATCAAACGACGACTTCAGCATTTCAACGACGACGATTGGTTATTGCCCATGGGCGACCCAGCCATCATCGGCGTGGCTTTTGCTGTGGCTGCGGACATTAACAATGGTCGTATTAACTTGCTCAAGTGGGACAAGTTCGAGCGCATATACTATCCAGTCAAAATCCAGGTGCGCGGCGGAATTGACAACCTACAACAACCTGACGAGGACACGTTTAATGGAAACAACTGAAGACAAATTATGGGAACAGGTGACAGCGGATGCGGGTGCATTTGACGGATTGACGATGGAAGCTGGAACAGAGCTTTCCGATCTCATTCGTGGCGCCGGTCAACTCGAGGCGCAAATTTCCGGCAAGGAAGATGAGCTTAAGCGGCTCAAGAAGGACCATGACAAGCTGGTCTTCGATCTCATTCCCGGACGTATGAATGAGATGGGGATGCAGAAAGTGGAAGTGGACGGGAACTCCGTAACGCTCTCCACTTTTGTCAGTGCGCGGATGCCAAAGGATCCGGCTCAGAAGGCTGTTGCGCTCAATCACCTTCGTGACCAGGGGTTTTCTGACTTCATCAAAAACGAAGTTCAGGTCTCTTTTGGAATTAACGAAGACGAGAAGGCGCAGCAGTTGCAGCAGGACTTAGACGACAGAGGGCATCAAACCACGAGCCGCGTCTGGGTTGAACCGCAAACGCTGAAGAAACTCATCCGCGAGGACATGGAGAACGGTCACAAGATCGACGGTGAAATTTTTAACACATACCTTGGAACAATTGCGAAGATCAAAGGAGCAAAGTAATGGCTAAAACGAACGGAAAAGGACTCACAGAGCTTGAAAAAGCTTTTGAGGAGGACATGAATCTGGGATTTGAAGAGGTTACTGCGACTAACTTGCAGATTCCTTTTTTGCGGATCATCCAGGCCCTAAGCCCACAGGTTAAAAAGAGCGACGGCGAGTTTATTGAGGGAGCTGCCCAAGGCAACATCTTCAATACCGTCACCCGCAAGTGCTGGGGCGACGAGGGTGTGGTCGTCATTCCCACTTATTTCCAGATGAAGTTTTTGGAATTTGTACCGCGCACCCAAGGCGGCGGGTTTGTAGGCGAACTCAGCGCCGCAAGTGACGAGGTGCGTACCGCCATCCGTGACAAGGACACGGGCATGGAGTTGCTGGAAAATGGCAACGAGTTGGTCCGGACGGCCCAGCACTATGTCAAGCTCGTCCATGAGGATGGTTCTTTAGAGAGCGCCATCATCGACATGAAGAAAACCCAATTGAAGCGGTCTAGGATCTGGATGAGCATGATGACCATGCAGAAGCGCAACGGTAAAACGTTGCCTAGCTTCGCCAAGACCTATCGCCTGAAGAGCGTTGAAGACGGCAACGACAAGGGCAGCTGGTATTCGTGGAGTGTCAGCGTCGAAGGCGACATCGCCGGATTACAACCTTATTTGGAATGCAAGGACTTTCACAAAAGTGTTTCGACCGGAGAACTTCAGTTAGCGCCTCCTCCACCAGAGGCGCTGGCCGACTCTGACGAAAACTTGCCGTTCTAAATAGGTCTTTCCCCCCGCTTCGGCGGGGGGGCTTTTTATGGCTGTCTCCTCTACTACGCATTTTCTCGCCTTGTTTTCCGGGTGTGAGAACGGTCACGGCCAAACCAAGGTTCTGAACTCACAACGTCACGGGAAACAGGAGGCGAAGTACCGCACCGTCCGTGAGCCGTTGACAGAAGACCTCGTTCAGCAGCACTTCGACGGCAAAATGGGTATTGCCAGCATCCCTATTGACGAGTCCAGTTGCTGCCGTTTCGGTGCGCTGGACATCGACGACTATAATCTTGACCTGGTTATTTTGAAGCGAAAGGTTGGGCGGCTAAAGCTGCCGTTAGTCATGTGCCGGTCGAAATCTGGAGGCGCTCACCTCTATCTTTTTCTATCAGAAAGTGTCGCCGCGGTCGAAGTGCGTGACAAATTATCAGAGTTCGCCTCCGCCTTGGGTTGTGGCGACTGTGAGATTTTCCCTAAGCAAGAGGAAATTTTGGCAGAGCGCGGCGATTTAGGGAACTTTTTGAATCTGCCTTATTTCAATGAAAAGCACACTACCCGCTACGCTCTTAAAGAGGATGGCGACAGCCTGACGCTCGAAGAATTTCTGGAGCTTGCGGACAGCGCCAAAATGTCTCTAGAGGAACTGCGGGAGTTTAAGCTCAGCAACAACGATGACCTGTTGCCGAATGGTCCGCCGTGCCTGCAACAACTCTCAGAATTTGGCATTCCGGAAGGTGGACGCAACATTGTCATGTTCAACGTGGGGACCTATCTGAAAAAGGCGTTTCCGGACACTTGGGAAATTGCCATGGAGAAACACAATCAAGACCACTCCAACCCCGCGTTGCCGGCGAAGGAAGTCGCCACGCTGCAGGAGCAGCTGAAAAGTAAAGATTACCACTATCAGTGCAAGACGGAGCCGCTTCAGTCTCATTGCAACCGCTCTCTCTGCCGCTCACGAAAGTTTGGGATCAGTCGAAACCAGGCGTTTCCGGCACTCGGGGGCCTGACGGTAGTGGAAAGCGAGCCGCCCGTATGGTTCATGGACGTAGACGGTTCTCGTTTGGAGATTGGGACCAAGCAACTCCAGATCCAGATCGAATTCCAGCGAGCGTGCATGGACCAGATTTTCAAGATGCCAGCACGCATGAAGGACGCGGAGTGGCGTGATCTGGTTGACAGCCTAATGGACAACGCGACACGCATTACGGTGCCTGAAGAACTGACTCGCAAAGGCCAGTTCAACGAATTGTTGGAAACTTTCTGCACGGGGCGGCTGCAGGCTCGAAGCGAAGAAGAGCTTTTGACAGGCAAGCCGTGGACAGACGGGGATTTCACCTTCTTCAAATTAGGATCGCTGCAGGACTTTCTGAAACGCAACGGGTTCACCCAGTACACCCGCGGTCAGATCACAGAACGCCTCAAGGAAATGAACAGCGGAGAAGACGCCAGAAAGGAGTACAAATTCAAGGATAACAAAGGGGAATGGGCCAAGGTCCGTGTTTGGTTTATTCCTAAAATCCAGCGTGGAGACGTGGAATTACCAGATGTGACGTTTGAAAAAGATGACGACGTACCTTTTTAACATGCGTCTTCGTATTGTCCCAACCACACTGGAAGAAGCAAATGTTTTTGTTTCAGAACATCATCGACACCATCAGCCTGTGGTTGGGCATAAATTTTCCATTGCGTGTGCTGATGAAAAGAATGTGCGTGGAGTTGCTATTGTGGGACGACCCGTTTCACGACATCTCGACAAAGGGTGGACGCTCGAAGTCAATCGGTGTTGTACAGATGGAGCAAAAAACGCTTGTTCGATGCTATATGCAGCTGCATGGCGTGCAACAAAAGCTCTCGGCTATCAAAAACTAATTACTTACACATTGCCGAAGGAGGGAGGCGCATCCTTACGAGCAGCCGGATGGTCAGTGGTTGGTGAAACGATTAGTACTAAAGGCTGGAGTCGTAGAAGCCGTCCACGGGTAGATACACATCCTTTGCAAGCAAAATTAAAGTGGGAAGCCCCATGATCAAAACAATCCTTGGACCTCCTGGCTGTGGCAAGACGCAGACCAACTCCAACCTGATCCGCAACTGCATTGAAGATGGGATCGACCCAGACCGAATCGCTTGCGTGTCTTTTACACGCAAAGCGGCCACGGAGAGCAAGAACCGTGTCTGCAATGACTGGGGTCTCGAGGAAGACATGCTCCCTTATTTCCGGACGCTCCACTCGATGGCGTTTCTTGCCGGCGGCTATAAGTCAGCGGAGGTGATGAGTGGTAAGGACCTTAAGCTTATAGGGGACGAAATTGGGATTGCGTTCGGGCGCCAGAAAAGCAGTGATATTGAGACCGATTTTGACCAACTGGGTCAAGCCGAAGGCGACTATTATTTAGGGTTGTATCACCTGGGGCGAAGTCAGATGCTTTCCCTGGAGGATGCCTATCAAAAACATGGCTCTCACCATTTGCATTGGTCAGAACTTCGACGGCTAGTGGACGCTTATGAGGATTACAAGCGGGTTAATGGAAAGATTGATTTTGCGGACATGATCGAAACCTTTGTCGAACGACAGGTGCCGCTGGACATTGAGGCTTTGTTTGTAGACGAAGCTCAGGACTTGTCCACGCTCCAATGGAAAATGGTAGACATTCTAAGGGACACGCCACACATACAAGTGTTCACGGGTGATGATGACCAGGCAATCATGGGTTTTCAGGGTGCCGATGTAGAGGCTTTTATGGCCGCTACCAAGGAAAAAGAAGTATTGAGTCAATCGTACCGGGTTCCAAAAGAACCTTGGCGCGAGGCATGCAACATTGCGTCACGCATAGCGGGACGTGAGCATAAAGACTGGATGCCCACGTCTGAAGACGGCTTTGTCCAGAGCCATCAAGACATTTGGGATGTTCCATTGGAAGAAGGTAACTGGTGCATCATGGCGAGAACCAACCGGATCGCCAGCACCTATGCGAATGTGCTGAAAGAGGACGGCTGGATTTACCGTCGCTTTGGAAAGCCCAGCATCCCTACAAAAATGTACGAGGCCATCCTCGATTGGGAGCGACTGTGCAAAGGGGATGAACTCTTTATTTCAGAGCTTAGAAACATCTATTTGTTTATGGATATTGAGAAGGAAATCACCCGCGGCTTCGGGCCTAAGTCCCAGAAAATGCGACAGTTCGACGAAGAAACGCCTATCAATATGGAGACAGCCAAAAAATCGTTGGGCCTTCTAGCCAATGAAAATATGCGTTGGCACCAGGCACTCGGAAAAATTGATGACTTCAACAGAACCTATATTTTGAGCGCACTGAAGCGTGGAGATAACGTAAAAAACCCGCGCATAACGATTTCCACCATCCACTCTATGAAGGGTGGTGAATGCGATAACGTCGTAGTTATTCCTGATTTATCCAGAGCTGCTTATCGCAAGTATCAGACGGATCCAAACACGGAACATCGCGTGTACTATGTGGCGGTTACCCGTGCCAAACGCTCTCTGCATATTATGGAACCTTCTATTTCTGAGTATTACTCCTTATGAGTTTACAAGAGGACCTATTTGACGAAACCACATGGACGCCTCCGGAAGAGCTACCTGACTTGTCGGCAGAGAAGATCATGGCCATAGACGTGGAGACTCGAGACCCTTACCTGATGTCACGGGGGCCGGGATGGGCCACGGGCAGTGGGCAGTTGATCGGGATCGCAGTAGCGGTAGCCGATTGGAGTGCCTACTTGCCAATTGCCCATGAAGGACGCGGGAACATGGCCAAAGGTACGGTGATAAGGTGGCTGAAGGACCAGTTGAAGGATGGCATTCCTACTGTGTATCACAATGCTCAGTACGATCTCGGATGGCTGCTGACGGAGGGCATTGAGGTCAAGGGTCCTATTTTGGACACGATGATTGCGGCGCCGTTGCTTGACGAGAACCGCATGAGTTATTCGTTGAATGCGCTGGGGGCAGCTTACCTGGGAGAACGCAAGCAGGAAGCAGACTTACGTCGCGCCGCCAGCCAGCATGGGGTCGATGCCAAGGCAGAGATGTGGAAGTTACCCGCGGCTCGGGTAGCCTTGTACGCAGAGACGGATGCCAAGCTTACCCTTTCGTTATGGAACGCTCTCCACAAAAAACTTCTTAAGGACGGCTGCGAGAAGATCCTAGAGCTGGAGCTTTCCCTGTTGCCGTTGGTGTTTGAGATGCGGAAACGAGGCGTGCGCGTGGACTTGGAAAGGGCTGAAGAAGTTAAGAGAACGCTAGAACGTAAGGAAAAGAAGCTTCTGAAAGAGGTCAAGGACGATACTGGCGTGGACATTGAGCCGTGGAACGCGACCAGTCTGGCAACCGCTTTTGACAGCTTAAAACTGGGCTATGAACGCACAGGAAAGACTGGGGCGCCCAGCTTCACCAAGGCATTTCTAAAGGCGCACAAGCATCCTGTTGCTAAAAAGATTCTGGAGATACGGGAATACAACAAGGCTAACACGACTTTTGTGGACACCATTCTTGACCATCAGTATGAGGGGCGCATCCATTGCGAGTTCAACCAGCTTCGTTCTGACGGCGGCGGTACGGTGACCGGGAGATTTTCGTCGAGCCATCCGAATCTGCAACAAATGCCGTCTCGCCATCCTGAAATCAAGGAAATGATTAGGGGTCTATTTCTTCCGGAAGAAGGCTGCGAATGGGCTAGTTTCGATTACAGTGCTCAGGAGCCGCGGTGGCTCATGCACTACGCCTCGCTGGCACCTACCACTCGAGACAACGAAAAAGTGATTGAGATCGTAGAGCAGTATCAAAATGACGATTTGGACTTCCACCAGATGGTTGCCGATCTTGCAGACGTGGAACGCTCTCTCGCCAAAACCATCAACCTAGGCATTATGTATGGAATGGGTTTAGGCAAACTCGGCAATGTTCTGGGCGTCTCTTTTGAGGAAGCGCGGGAGATCCGGGACGAATATGACGAAAAAGTGCCGTTTATTCGCGCTCTAGCGAGCGCCGTCACGCAGGTAGCCTCCGAACGAAAGGAGTTACGCACGCTGGAGGGCCGTAAATGCCGCTTTCCCATGCGAGAACTACGTGTTTATGACTCCAGCAAGAGTCCTGTTCATGTGGATACGCTTGAACAAAACTGGCGAGCCATCATGGACACACCTATGGAAGAACGTGACGCCAATTGGAAAGAATACGATCCTCGAAGATACCGCGTTGCGTTCACTTACAAAAGTTTAAACAGGCTTGTTCAAGCCAGTTCTGCAGACGAGACGAAGATGGCCATGAGAAAGTGCATGGACCTTGGTCATTTGCCCATGGTCACGGTGCATGACGAGCTTTGCTTTTCGATTGAGAGCCGTGAGCAGGTGCCGGGAATTAAGGCGGCTATGGAGAGTTGCGTTCCTGGCCGTCGCATTCCTTCTCGGGTCGATATAGGGATCGGAAAGAACTGGGGCGATGCGAAGTGATTGATGAGCATACAATCAGTGATACAGAAGCAAGACTGGCGCTGATAAGTAAGTGGGAGAAACAAAGAGCAGAAGCCATAGAGCACTTGAAGTGCAAAAACCAAAAGGCATACCGTTCTGCAAAAACAAAAGCAGCTAATAAAAAAATCAGGCAAGAAAAACAGGCAAGAAAACAGGCTGAGGCAGAAAAAATCAGGCAAGAAGGACTTGATGAACTAATCAAACTGTTTGAAGAAAGAGTTTTAACGAGTATACGAGAGGGATGTAAAGCGCCTGAACAACGTAAAAAAGCAGAAGAGTATGTTACACGACTGTTTTCTTCTGCCGGTGATATAAGTTATAGCAGAAGTATCGGATCTGGCCTCAAGCACGTTTTGAACGCCTCGGAAAACGGATCGCTCAAATATAATATTCTTCCAAGTAAGTATAGCGGCTATGGTTTAAATGAACGAAAAAAAGACATTATTAACAGGCGTTGGTTGCTGAAACAAACTTATCGTGAGATAGGTGCTGCATGGAAAATTTCTGGCAATAGAGTTACTCAGCTAGAGCGACAAGCACTTGATACAATATATTGTCGTGTGGTGGTTAAAATAGTTGGCGATGTTTGGGTAATGGATAACCAACCACTATGGCTAGAAAGGCTGAAAAAATTACGATAAAGGCTCGAAAACCTTTCCATCAAAACGAAGCGCCTTCTTGCGATTTCGGTTTTCCACGTAACTGCAATGTACCCAGCCTGAGTGGGGGTCTACGCCGTCATAAAACTCCAGGATAAGTTGGTCGTAGTCCAGGTTGGCCACGATCCACTGCGCCAGGTCCATGTTCGAGACGCCAGGCAATTCAAAATCTGCCGCCTGACCCAGGGTGTGCTGAGACGTATC
>Ga0315336_1004713_pt1 | contig 15753 bp, 9 predicted proteins | sample ASW5metaG_FD_204512 | JGI IMG/M metagenome (GOLD analysis project Ga0315336, IMG submission 204512) | Ammonia-oxidizing marine archaeal communities from Monterey Bay, California, United States - ASW #5 | ecosystem: Environmental > Aquatic > Marine > Intertidal zone | place: USA: California...
TCCCGATTCTGGAGGCCTCGTTCGGCGGTTCCAGTGATTCAGTGCACACGCCGGTTCGAATGACTCGGGCAGTTGTTTCCTTTGCCGTCGAAGTCGTGTGGTTTCAACTCAGCTCTCAACCGATTGCCGCTGGGCTTCAAGTTCCTTCAGGGCGCGTTTGTAGTCGATCGGCATCACCTTGATAAATCGAGGCAAGGCGTGGGGCCAGTCGTCCAGGATATCGGCGGCGACAGTCGAATCTGTGTGATTGGCGTGGTTCTCGATCAACTCCTTGAGTTCCGCAACGTCCTCCGCGTCTTCCACCGGTTCCAGTTCGACAGTTTCCAAATTGCAGCAGGGGAGAAACTCGTCCTGCGGGTCGTAGACGTAGGTGATGCCGCCCGACATTCCGGCGGCGAAATTGCGGCCCGTGGCTCCCAGCACCACGACGCGGCCGCCGGTCATATACTCACAACCGTGGTCGCCCACTCCTTCGACCACCGCCCGCGCTCCGGAGTTGCGCACACCGAACCGTTCGGCGGCGATGCCGCGGAAGTAGGCTTCACCAGCGGTGGCTCCGTACAGTGCCACGTTCCCGATGATGATGTTCTCTTCGGCGAGAAATGTCGATTCCCGTGGAGGCCTGACGATCAAGCGTCCACCGGACAGACCTTTGCCAGCATAGTCGTTGGTATCACCTTCGAGCTGGATCGTCACTCCGGGTGCCAGCCAGGCGCCCACGCTTTGCCCGGCTGAACCACGGCAGCGCAGGATGATCGTATTGTCGGGCAGTCCGTCGATGCCCCATTGCCGTGACACGTGGAAGCTGAGCATCGTGCCGAAGGCGCGGTCGACGTTCTGAATGTCGAGATCGATTTCGACGGGTGTGCCGTTTTGAATCGCCGGCTGCGCCTGCTCGATCAATGTGTTATCCAGTACCTCGTCGAGGTTATGGTTTTGATCGATTGTGCAGTACACGTCGGTTTGTTCATGCGGTTTGCGGGCGGGTGTCAGGATGGGTGTCAGGTCCAGACCGCTGGCTTTCCAGTGTTCGACGGCTCGATCGACGTCGAGCAGGTCGCTGCGGCCGACCATCTCGTTGATTGTGCGAAATCCCAGTTGAGCCATGATCTCGCGACATTCCTCGGCGACCATGAACAGGTAGTTCACCACGTGTTCGGGTTGTCCGGAGAAGCGTTCGCGGAGTGCGGGGTCTTGAGTGGCGATGCCCACGGGACAGGTGTTGAGGTGGCACTTGCGCATCATGATGCAGCCCAGCGTAATCAGTGGAGCCGTGGCAAATCCAAATTCCTCGGCACCCAGCAGGCAGGCCACCGCGATGTCGCGCCCCGTCTTGAGCTGGCCGTCGGTCTGCAGCCGCACCCGGCTGCGGAGATCGTTCATGACCAGCGTCTGATGGGTTTCCGCGATCCCCAGTTCCCAGGGCAGACCCGCGTGCTTGATACTGGTCAGCGGTGAGGCACCGGTGCCTCCGGCGGCGCCCGAGATCAGGATATTGTCCGCGTGCCCTTTAGCCACTCCGGCAGCGATCGTTCCCACTCCGACTTCCGAGACGAGTTTGACGCTGATGCGGGCTGTCGGGTTGGCATTCTTGAGATCGAAGATCAGCTGTGAAAGGTCTTCAATGGAATAGATGTCGTGATGTGGAGGTGGGCTGATCAAGCCCACTCCGGGGGTGGAATTGCGGACAGTGGCGATCGTCTGATCAACCTTGTGTCCGGGCAGTTCGCCGCCTTCTCCGGGCTTGGCTCCTTGAGCGATCTTGATTTGCAGTTCATCAGCATTGGCCAGGTAAAAACTGGTCACTCCAAAGCGTCCGGAGGCGATCTGTTTGATGGCCGAGCGTTTTGAGTCACCGTTGGGCATTGGCTGGAAGCGTTCGTATTTCTCGCCTCCCTCACCCGTGTTGCTTTTGCCTCCCAGCCGGTTCATGGCGATGGCCAGTGACTCGTGCGCTTCAGCGGAAATCGACCCGAAGCTCATGGCACCGGTACAGAACCGCTTGACGATTTCCGAGGCGGGTTCGACTTCGTCCAGCGGCACGGGGTTTCCCGTACGAAACGTCATCAGTCCTCGCAGGTGGCATTCCCGGCTGACTTGCTGGTTGACAAGTTGCGAGAATCGCTTGTAGGCCCCCGTATCACCATCCCGCGCGGCCGCCTGCAGGTTCGCGATTGTGTGTGGATTCCAAGCGTGTTTTTCTCCAGTTTTCCGCCAGTGGTACAGGCCGGGATTGGGCAATGCGTCGTCGGTACCGGTTTCACGCTCAGGGAATCCGAGCGTATGACGACGGATCATCTCGTCTGCCAGTACGCGCAGGCTCACGCCCTTGATGCGGCTGGCCGTGCCGGTGAAGCTCAGTTCGATCACGTCATCGTCCAAGCCGACCGCTTCAAAAATCTGGGCGCCTTTGTAGCTTTGCAGCGTCGAGATACCCATTTTGGCCATCACTTTGAGCATGCCCTTGGCCACACCCATCTTGTAGGCGGCGACGATCTTGTCCGAATCCCACTCGTCCGAGAGCAGTCCGTCCTGCCGTGCTTGCACCAAAGCTTCAAACGCCATGTAGGGATTGATGGCGTCGGCCCCGAATCCCGTCAGCAGACAATGGTGATGGACTTCCCGGGCTTCGCCGGATTCCAGTACGATGCCGATTTGAGTTCTCTGTTCGTTGCGGACCAGGTGTTGATGGACGGCTCCGCAGGCCAGCAGCGAACTGATGGGAACGCGGTCCGGGTCCAGGTTGCGGTCCGAGAGAATAACCAGGCTGTAACCGTCGCTGATCGCTTGAGTGGCCTCGCCGCAGATCCGCTCCAGGGCCCCCGTCAGCCCATCGGCACCGGCGGCTCGTTCGAACGTGATGTCGATCAGTTGCGAGCGCCAACCGCGGTAATCCATGTGCTGCAGCGCAGCAAGTTCGGAATTGGTCAGAATCGGGTGTGGCAACAACAGACGCTGGCATTGAGCGGCTGTTGTCTCCAGCAGATTGCCTTCCGGTCCGATGTAGCACTCCAGCGACATGATGATCTCTTCGCGGATCGAATCAATGGCCGGATTGGTGACTTGCGCGAACAATTGCGCGAAGTAGTCGTACAGCATCCGCGGCTGGTCGCTCAGACATGCCAGTGCCGCGTCGTTGCCCATTGAGCCGATGGGATCTTTCTTGACATGAATCAACGGGATCAACATGAAATTCAGAGTCTCGATGGTGTAACCGAACGACTTGAGCATCCGGATCCGCGCGACTTTGTCGATCGTTTCCTGATCGGCCGCCCGAGGTACGTCGTTGAGACGCAGCCGATTCTGTTCGAGCCATTTCCGATACGGGCGGCGGTTGGCCACTTCGCTCTTGAGTTCTTCGTCACCGATGATGCGACCCTGCTCAAAATCAACCAGGAACATCTTGCCGGGTTGCAACCGTCCCTTGCTCACGACGTTGGCTGGTTCGACATCCAGTACGCCCACTTCACTGGCCATGACGACCTTGTCGTCCTTGGTCACGTAATACCGGCTGGGCCGCAGGCCGTTGCGGTCCAACACGGCGCCGATGTACTTGCCGTCGGTGAAGGAGATCGAAGCCGGGCCGTCCCACGGCTCCTGGATCGCCGAATGAAATTCGTAGAATGCGGCTTTGTCATCTGGCATCGCATGGTGGTTTTGCCAGGCTTCGGGAATCATCATCATCACCGCTTCGGGCAAACTGCGACCCGCGTGCAACAGCAGTTCCAGAGCGTTATCGAAATTGCCCGAATCCGAACATTCCGGCTCGATGACCGGCAAGACCCGTTTCAGGTCGTCTCCAAACAGATCACTGGCCAGCTTGCCTTGTCGAGCGAACATCCAGTTGGCGTTACCCCGCAGCGTGTTGATCTCACCGTTATGGCTCATAAAGCGACAGGGTTGGGCCCGGTCCCAACTGGGAAACGTGTTCGTGGAAAACCGGGAATGCACCATGGCCAGATGGCTGCGATAGTCATCTTGTTGCAGGTCGGGGAAATAGGGGACGACCTGATGCGGAGTGAGCATGCCTTTATAGATGATGACTTTGGTGGACAACGAGCAGATATAGAACATCAGTCGCTGTTCGAGATGACCGGTGCGGAGTTGGCGGCTGGCTGATTTCTGGATGACAAACAGTTGGCGTTCCAGAGCTTCCTGGTCCAGTCCATCGGCCGCACCGATGAACAGCTGTTCCATGACCGGTTCGGCGGCGCGGGCCGAGTGGCCGATGTCGGCCGCGTCGGGGCACGTAGGCAACCGCCGCCAGCCGAGCAACTGCTGTCCCTGAGACTTCGTGATGTGTTCGACAACATCTTTGCATTCTTGGCGCTGGACGGGATCGGTGGGCAGGAACACAATTCCCACTCCGTACGTGCCCCTCGGTGGTAAGTTCACCTCCAGATCTTCTCGGGCCACGCGCTCTAGTAACTCGGTCGGCAGTGCCGTGAGGATACCGGCCCCGTCGCCCGTATTCTCCTCGCAGCCGCATGCGCCGCGGTGCACCATGTGCCGCAAGATGCGATTGGCGTCGTCGATGATCTGCCGGGAACGGTGGCCCTTGATGTGAGCCACAAAACCAACGCCGCAACTGTCGTGCTCGTGGGCCGGATCGTACAATCCTCTGGCGGTCGGTCGCTGCGACCTGGCCCGCGACGATCGGCCCGTCTGTGGATTGCCGATGGCTCCGCGTTGCGTGTCCCTCGTCATCTCATGGATCCATTTCATTCCGGGTCGGATTCCGTCTCGCGCGCCAGCTGCCGGCTGACGCTTGCGACGCGCTGAGTGTCACTTTCACCATCGGCAGCCCGTCTCCTGAGCGGAGAGAGACCGGCGACGGTTGGCCGCGTTGTTCCGTCGTCCGTGACACGCATCAGTCGACGCAGGAGTCTGTCGCCGAACTGGTGCGGTCCCCGTTGGGAACCGTTCTCCCGTTGTCCTTGTAATGGGAGCTCGTGTTGTACTGTCCTGCGGGAACGTCATCTCGCGAAGACGAGTGACATGTGGCGGTTATGCTTTGAACCGACCGTCTGGCCGCTGAAACCAGCGTTGTTGCCGTTGATGTGCCGAGCGTTCACCGAGCCGACGGTTGGGATGACCTCACTGTCTTGTTGTCGGGTTGAGATGACTTTTCACCGCAATCTGGCAGGCGTTCCTGGCCTGCCCCGGCTCGCCCGCTCTGACGGCCACGATCGGCCAATCCCAGTCGGCGCGCGACGCCCGCGGAACAGCAATCCGCAACGCTTTGGAACATGACCCGGCAAATAGATATACAGTTACTGACCGACTGGATTCAAGCGGCCAGTCAGCGGATACCTGGGCGGAGGGGCCAATGTGTTGTGTAAGTTCTTGGTAAATTGAGCGTTGTGTCGTTTGTTGGAACTTGGAGTTGCTGGAAATTCTTCTGTGCGGCTGCCCGCGGACCCCCAGGCGCGCGGCCCGCCCAGCTCCCTGGCTCGAACCCGCCGATTGTGGGAGTCCCAGCGGTGTCGAGTGGCCGCGGCCACTCTGGGCGGTGGTGTGGTCGCTTGACCTGCGGGAGCGCGTTGGCCTGATGGGCATTTTCAAAAAAATACTGCGACAATCACCGCCGGTTGAGGGCAGTCTCTGATCGCAGCAGTTATGATGGAAGCCAGGTCTGGCGGGAACTGGCATACCAAGCTTGGTCGGCGCCGGCCAGCGGCGACTCTGGGGATTCCGGTACATTGACAGTAAGGATCCGTGATCATGAGACGTGAGATGCGCTATGGGCTGATGATGACCGCGGTATGCATGTTCGGTTTCCTGATCGGATGTGGGGGTGACAAGGACGCGCCCACGAAACCGGAAAACGCGTCCGGTCCGGCCGCCGAGTCGAGCACGGGAGTTCCCGAAACCGCAGATGCTGCTGTGATGAGGGTGGTCCGCGGACTGCAACAGGATCATGCCGGCGCCGTGTGGGACTTCCTGCCCAAATCGTACCAGTCAGATGTCAACAGTCTGGTCAGCGAATTTGCCAGTGAGATGGATGCCGAGCTGTGGAGCCGCGGTTTTGGTTTGTTGAACAAGCTGATCAAGATTCTCAAGGACAAGAAAGAGTTCATTCTTGGCAGTGAGCAGCTGGCGCAGGCTCCCGTGGATGCCGAGCAATTGTCCCAGAACTGGGACACGCTGTTGCAGTTGCTGACGACGATCGTCGACAGTGATCTGTCGGATGTGGAAAAACTCAAGACCTTCGACGGGGGTGACTACCTGGAGCATACCGGCGGGGCTTTGATGCGGCAGTTAGCGGTCGCGTCGAAACTGGTGCCGGAAGATCCGTACAACAGCCAGTTCAAGCAGAAGCTCGACAAAGTGGTGGCCAAAGTGATCGAAACGGAGGGAGACATCGCGGTACTCGAATTGACGGATCCCGATGGCATGGTGACCAAAGTGGACTTCGTCCGCGTGAACCGCAAGTGGATTCCCGCTGCCATGAAGGCCGACTGGCCGGTTCAAATAGCGCAGATGCGCGAGTCGGTCAAGCAGATGCCGCAAATGCTCGCCGCGGTCAAGCCACAAGTCATGGACTCAATCAAGATGGTCGACGGTCTCTTGGACCAGATCAGTGCGGCCAAGACCCAGGAACAGTTCACCCAAGCGGTGGCGGCCGCCGTATTGCCGGTGTTGATGGCCGCCGGACCCTTGATGGGGCCAGGTGATGCGCCCAACAGTGTTGAGGTCGACGGATCCACGTCCGCTCTGCCATCGGTGACTGTGATTGTGAACAAGAAGCTGGATGACGAGGCGGTGGATGTTCTGATCGGCAAACTGGCCCAGATCACAGACGATGCGGACAACGCGCTGGCGATTCCTCAATCTCGATCGGACGAGTCAACGAGCATCGGTGTTGCGCCGGTGCTGAATCTGCAGGAGTTTGCTAAGCGGATCAAATTTGCCAAAGTGATTGCGGTCGACAAAGCCAAGGCAACCGTCGTGATTGAACTGGCAGAATGATGCCATGGCCGCCGGGCTGATCGCCGGGAGAACGGCTCGTGTTCCAGGTGCCGGCTGGCTACGTGTCGGCTGTCATGATCCGCGCGGTTGGCACCAAACTGGCCAACCGTTCGCGGTGGCCCTGTGTGTTGTGTCGGGATGGCGGCCGGAATGCCCTGGATTGGGGCCGCCGTCGGTCGTTGTATCAGCGCCCGCCGGCCTGACGTGGCGGAAGCGATTGGCTCGCCGGCAAAGGCGGTGCAACTCATGAACGCGGCCGATGACGCGGGCGTAGTGGCCCAGCACGCGGCGCAGTTACCGCGGACGCCCAGGGAATGGCTGTGCGTGTTCGGTCCCGGAGCGATCGTGGCATCGCTGACCATCGGCACGGGCGAGCTGATTTTCTCGACCCGCGGTGGTGCGCTGTTCGGCTACCGCATCCTGTTTCTGTTCGTTGTGATCTCCGTACTCAAGTGGGGGCTGGTGCTGGCCTCGTCCCGCCACATGGTGCTGACCGGCGTCCATCCGTACGAGCGGATGTTGGAGTTGCCGGGACCGCGCGGCTGGATGCTGATCGTATTGCTGCTGATGACGATCGTGTGCATGCCCATCTGGGTCAGCTTTCATTGTGGCGTGATCGGCAACTTGACTGCCTGGGTGACGGGCACACGCGACCTGTTTCAGGGGGGGATCGACTACTTGTGGGGTGGACTGATTCTGGTGATTCTACTGGCGGTCTCGGCCAGCGGTGGCTACCACGTGCTGGAACGCGTGCAGATGGTGATCGTGGGCACGCTGGTGGTCTGTGCCGGAGCGACACTGCTCATCTACCGGCCCGACTGGATGGAGTTGCTGTGGGGCGGTTTCGTGCCTCAGCCATTGGTCTACCCGGACTGGTTGGCCTCCAAATATCCCGAAGTGGCGAAAAGTTCGGTCTATGTGGAAACCACGCGGTATGTGGGAGTGATTGGCGGGGCCGGGTTTGATTACCTGGCCTACACGTCGTTCTTGAGAGAAAAACGTTGGGGACGGGCCGGTGCGGGTCGTACCACCGCCGAAGAGCTGCGGGAAATCGCCGCCGATCCTCGGCATGAAGTTCGCCAGTGGCTCAAGGCGCCGCTGATTGATTCGTCGATTGGTTTCGGCCTGGTTGTGGCCTTCAGTGCCGTGTTTGTGGCCTCCGGGACGATGTTTCTTGGCCCGAATGCAAAGATTCCGGACGAGGACAATCTGCTGAATCTGCAGGCGCAGTTTGTGACACAGATCCACCCCTGGCTGCTGCCGCTGTATGTCTCCGGAGCGATGTTCACGATGATCGGCACGTTGTACGGGACGATCGAAGTCGCCTGCAGTGTGGCTGATGAGATTGTGCGATCGGTGGCCAGTCCGTGGACGAAGTCGCGGAGCCGCAAACTGAAGTGGTCGATGATCGCCTGGTGTGCTCTGGGAGCTTTAGGAATCCTGATCTGGCTGTTCCTGCGCCAGGCGGCGGAATTCACGGATGGCTCGCACCCGGTTTCCGCGCAGGCTGGCGATGTTGGCAGGGTTGAGCCGGTCGATGAGCCGCCGGCGGCAACCGGCGGTGAGGCTGTACAGCGTCGCAAACGTCCCCGCTTGTTGCTGACCATTTTGACACCCGCCAATCTGTTCACGGGTGTCTTGGCCTGCGGACTGATTTGTGTGCTCAATCTGTGGATGGACCGCAAATTTCTGCCTGTGGGTCTGCGACTACCCATCTGGCTGCTGCTGCTCAACCTGCTGTCGGGTCTGGTCTTCCTGTTGTTGGGCCTGAAAGGATTCTGGGATCACGAGAGCCGTTGGTATGCCATCGGCAGCATGCTGACGATCCTGACGACGGGCATCGTGCTGGCCGTCGTCCTGGGCCGCCGGCGGCCCGTGGATTCTTGATTCAGCCGCCCACCGTGATCCGCTGATTGCGTGTTACGAGGTCTGTTGTCGCGCGACAAAGGCGGCGTAGTCAGCCGCTGTGTCGATACCCACGGCTGCCTGCTCGACCTGGCTCACAAGCAGTGTGGCCCCCATTTCCAGTGCCCGCAGTTGTTCGAGCTTTTCGAATTGTTCCAGTCGGCTGGGGGGGGCCGCGGCCAGTTTTAGCAGAAACGGTCCGCGAAAGGCGTACACACCCAGGTGCAGCAGCCACGGGCTGTTGGCCGACAGCAGACGCTCGGGATCGGCGTCGCGGACGAAGGGGATGGGAGCGCGACTGAAGTACAGGGCTCGACCACGGCCGTCGCAGACGACCTTGGTGCACGCGGGGTCCTGCAGATCCCGATGGCTGGTGATGGGCGTCGCCAGAGTGGCCATGTCCGCATCGCCGGCGGATTGCAGGGTCGTGACCAGACGGTCGATGTGTTGGGGATCGAGTTCCGGTTCGTCTCCCTGCAGGTTGACGCAAATGGGCACGTCGGGGCAGCAGCGTCGCAGGACCTCCGCGACGCGATCTGTGCCGCTGGGGTGTTCTCCGGTCATCTCGCAACGACCACCGAAGCCTGTGACGACTTCGGCAATCTCTGAGCTGTCTGTTGCCACGATCACTTCCGTCAGGCTGGTCGCGCTCCGCGCGGCTTCCCAGACGTACTGCAGCAAGGGGCGACCGGTTTCAGTCAGCAGCAGCTTTCGCGGCAGCCGGGACGACTGCAGTCTGGCGGGGATAATGGCGACGGCGTCCATGCATTCGGTCTCCGACGGGTTGTCGGCCGATCGGCCTACCTGGGCCTGATCGGACCGGGGCCACTCCATGGGTGACGCAGGGTACTGGCCGTTCCATGTCGCTGGCGGTCTATGTCTGGTCCGCGGCGTCGCTCAGCATGCCCAACCGCGACAGCTTGTCGCGACACTCATTGCGTTCACGACTGCGTTTCAGTTCTCTCCAATCGGATGCTTGTGCCTGCAGAAATGCGTCCTCGCTCCAGGGCGGTCCGGACGGCTGACGCAAAAGCTGCTGAATCGTTTCGACGTCCTGACGCGTCAGGTACATGGCGTGTGTGCGATAGTCGAGAAACGCTTCCCAGACGATAGGGAACAGTGGTTGAACGATGTTCTCCGCAATCGTCTCCGCGTACTTCCGGATTTCCAGTTGTGCGTGACTGTCCATCCGCAGATTGAGAAAGTGCAGGAGATTGTGCAGATCGATTTTCCAATAGGCTTCGGTGTAGGTGGACAGCGGAAGGTCCTTGCGCGCTTGTTCCCGGGCGACACCGGCTTCGATACGCTGCTGGTAAACCCGCCGCATTTCGTCCTGCAGTTGCTGTTCTTCCTGGCTGAGCTGACTGCCGATTTCATCCGGGAGCGCGTGACCGCTTCCCTGGCGGTTGCTGCTGGCCTGCTGCCGCCAGTCACCGGGTTCCGTACTTTGTGTGGAGTCGATCGCCAGCGAATAGCGGGTGCTGTACTCGTTGACATTGGCGGTTCGGTGGCGAATCCACTGCCGCCAGCAGTCCATGGGAACACGTATCAGAAACTTAACTTCGGCCATTTCAAACGGAGTCGTATGGCGGTGTCTCAGCAGGTAGCGGATCAGGGTCCGGTCATCGGATACGCGCTGAGTCCCCTCGCCATAGCTGACGCGGGCGGCCTGGACGACGGAACTGTCGTCACCCATGACATCGACCAGGCAGACAAACCCGTCGTCCAGAACGGGGAATTTCTTCCACCGCAGTTCATCCGCTGTGGCCGATTGCTGCATCGACGTCTCCTGATGTGATGGCGCGTGTCCGGCGCCGGCATCGTCTGGCGTGACATGATTCGTCTGCACATGTTAGCGAGAAACCCTCACAATGCGAGTGCCCGCGGGTCCGCAGCGGTCCGATTCGGATGCTCGGTCAGTCGACTTGGGTCGCCGTCCGGTTGAGGCGGTCTGCGGAGCACTCCGCGGACGAGCCGCGGTTTGAGATGGGAACCGCATTTGTCGCGAGTTGCTCTGGCCCATTGCAAACCGGCGCAGGGTTCGTCAAGAATGCAGATGGTCAGCGCGAGTCACGGTGGAGGGCAGTCGTGCGTCCGGCACTTTTTTGCGAGGCTCACACATGAAACGACTGATCGGACTGCTGCCGTTGTTCATTTGTCTATCAACTGTGGCTGATGATGCGCACTGGAATCAATTCCGCGGTCCCCGCGGCGATGGAGCGTCGCGGGAAACGGGACTGCCGCTGCGCTGGAAACCGGGCGGACCGTCCCAGGTCTGGAAAACGGAGATTCATGGCAAAGGGTGGTCTTCTCCCGTTGTGTGGGGCGACCAGATCTGGCTGACCACGGCCCCAGTCGACGGCAAACGACTGCACGCGATCTGTCTGGATCGAGCGACGGGCAAGATTGTACGAGACGTCGAGGTGTTTCGGGTCAACAAGCCGCAATTCTGTCATCCGACCAACAGCTATGCCTCGTGCACGCCGTTGATCGAAGACGGCCGTATCTACGTTCACTTCGGTCGATACGGTACCGCGTGTCTGAACACTGAAACCGGAAAGGTGCTCTGGGAACGTCGTGATTTGTTGTGCGACCACTTTCGCGGACCAGCTTCGTCACCCGTGGTTCACGGCAACGCACTGTTCCTGAACTTCGACGGAGTCGATGTCCAGTTTGTGGTCGCCCTAGACAAACGCTCCGGCGAATTGCTGTGGAAAAAGGACAGGGCCATTGACTATGGAACTGACAACGGAGACCGCAAAAAAGCCTACGGCACTTCGACCCTCGTCACGCACCAGGGAGTGACGCAGTTGGTCAGTCCGGCTGCCGTGGAGACGATTGCCTATGCTCCGTTGACCGGCGATGTGTTGTGGAATGTTCGTCACGGTGGCATGAACGCCGCGGCACGGCCTGTGTTCTCCAACGGATTGATCTACATCAGCGCCGGCAGTGGCAATACGCAGCTGGTGGCCGTGCGTCCCAACGGTCGCGGCAACGTGACCGACACACACGTGGTTTGGCATACGGGCAAGTCTGTTCCCAAACGTTCGTCTCAGGTCGTGAGCGCTGGATTACTGTTTATGGTCAGCGATCAGGGGGTCGTCTCCTGCCTGGATGCTTTGAGTGGTGAGTTGGTCTGGCAGGAACGACTGCGAGGTGACTACTGGGCTTCACCTCTGTTGGCCAATGGTCACATTTACTGTTTCAGCAAGTCGGGGCAAGTGTCGGTGCTCCGCGCCGGACGGCGTTTCCAACAGGTTTCCCAAACGACTTATGACGTGGGGTTTAACGCGTCTCCGGCGGTGACCGGCCGTTCCCTGATCCTGCGGACATTCAAACACGTGTATTGCGTCGGTCGCTGAGCGGAACGGTGCGATTTGTTACGCGACCGTTTGAGACGCTTGAGATCCGAGCCTCTATTACAATTTGCAACTCCCATTTCGGAGTGTCTAGTCATGTTGAGAACTGCCTGTGTTCTGGCCGTTGTGATGGGTCTGCCAAGGAGCGTACCGGCCGAGGAAACCTACCGTGCGCTGTTTACGAGTGTGAAGGACAATCGGAGCACCGAGACTGCCGAAATCAAAAGCCGCGTGGTGACTCCCGATTGCCCTGTTGCCTGGTCGGTTCGCAAGCTCACGTTGCATGGGGGCAAGCAACAAGGGGTCGAACTGGTCGTGATCGACAACGGCAAGATGCAGATTACCGTCATTCCCACACGCGGCATGGGCATCTTGCAGGTGTCGATGGATGCACTGCGACTGGGTTGGGACTCGCCCGTAAAAGAAGTCGTGCATCCGCAGTTCGTGAACCTCGAGAGTCGAGGTGGTCTGGGATGGGTGGAAGGCTTCAACGAATGGCTATGTCGTTGTGGATTAGAAAGCAATGGACATCCCGGACCGGATACGTTCATCAACAATGTGGGCGACGAAGCGACGATGAACCTGACGCTCCACGGCAAGATTGCCAACATCCCGGCTCGCGAAGTTGAAGTTCTGGTGGACCAGACCCCCCCGTATCGCATCCGCCTGCGAGGCCGGGTGGATGAGCGATTGTTGTTCGGACCGAAACTGGAATTGCACACCGAGATTTCCACGGTGCCGGGTTCTACCGAATTTCGGTTGCGGGACGTGGTTGTGAATGCCGGTGCGCAAGATCAGGAATTTCAAATGTTGTATCACGCAAACTATGGTCGTCCCCTGCTTGAGCAGGGTGCTCAATTGGTCGCGCCCGCCGCACGGGTGACTCCGTTCAACGCGCACGCGGCGGCCGGAGTCAAGAACTACGGCGTCTACAAAGCGCCCACAACGGGATATGTGGAACGCGTCTATTTGATGAAATTGTTCGCCGACAAGAATCAACAGACCCGGATCGTGTTGCGGAATCGGGACGCTGATCAAGGAGTCTCGATGGCCTGGTCTGTTGCCCAGTTGCCCTATCTTACAGTCTGGAAGAACACGGGCGCTGTGCAGGATGGGTATGTGACAGGGTTGGAGCCGGGTACCAATTATCCGAACAATCGCAGCGTCGAGCGGCGGTTTGGCCGGGTGCCCAAGTTGAAACCCGGCGTGCGGTACGAAATGGCGATCACGTTCGGTTTATTGCAGGGAACACGGGCGGTGCAAGACGCCGAGTCGCAGGTTCAGGCCGTGCGGGGTGGCCGAGAGACTCAGGTCGATGCGGAGCCGCAATCGAAGGCGGAATAATCGCTTTTTGACAGTTAGACCGAAACGTCCATTTTTGTGTCCGAACAAAAGTCAGCGGCGATTTGATAGAACGTTGAATCTACGGTTGAGCGATGATATAACGCGCTCGGTGTGGTCGATTGTTCGTCGGGTTCCATCCGCGACGGGCCGTGGGCCGTTTGATGTCACTCGAAGTTGCGACAAGGAGTTTGATTGTGGCTGACGATGAGAAAACTGCTGATGATCCGGAACAAGAATCCACTCAAGAAGGTGGTGCTGCCGCCGCCGCGGCACCGCAACAGACTCTCGAAGTCGATGACAGCGACGTGAACGCTTCGTACGCGAACTTCTGTCGGGTTTCGAGTACACCGGAAGAGCTGATTCTGGACTTGGGCCTCAACCCTCAACCTTACGGAACCGGGATCACCAAGATCAACGTGGCCCAACGAGTGATTCTTAATCACTACACGGCCAAGCGTTTGCTGGGCGCCTTGTCGCAGGCATTGCAACGTCACGAGCAGGCCTTTGGCGTCCTGGAAACCAACGTCCGCAACCGCTTGAAGGCGCCGGCCTAGGCAACGCGCCGACGGTCGTGGCTTTGCGTCCCTGGCCTCCAGATGAGTACCGCATGGCGATCCCCCGCTGTGTGGCTCAGGTCGGTCTAAATCATGAGTGATGAATTTCCGCCTGCCGATGACTCCCAGTTGGATCCGGACCGATCCGTTTCGCAGAGTCAGGAGATTCAGCATTCTCAGGTGAGTGCAATCGTTCCCGAGCAGGTCGCTCAAGGTTGCTTCAGTACGGGTGCGGTTGTGCTGCAAGGGGCTCACGAATTCATCATCGACTTTCTGTTACGCATGGGGTCGCCTCACCAGGTCGCTGCCCGCGTCGTGTTGCCTCCTGGTGTGTTGCCCCGCTTGATCTCCGCGCTGCGCGAGAACGTCAAGAAGTACGAAGCTCGACATGGAGCGATTCCGACGCAATCGGTTGCTCAGCAGATGAAGCCACAACCGTCGCCCCAGGAACTTTACGAGCAATTGAAACTCAAAGATGCTGTTGTTTCGGGAGCCTATGCCAACGCGGTCATGATCGGACACACTGCGACCGAATTTTCATTCGATTTCATCACCACGTTTTTTCCCAGGTCGGCCGTTTCACAGAGGGTGTTCTTGGCAGCCCCCAACGTGCCGCGGTTGTTGGACTCGCTGATCCAGTCATTCGAACAGTTTCGCAAGAGAACAGAGGACGCGCCACCGGATGGCAATGCCGGTATTCCGCAACCGCCATCCTCCGACGAAGTCCCGCCAACACGTCCACCCGAAGATGCTTGAGACTTGCGCAACTGTTGCGGGAGTGGCGACGGTGGCATGACGACGCTGGGAAACGGGTTGCGTTCTGCCAGTGACAGGATGCGTCGATGGCTACCGATGAACCACTCGATCCTCAGTCCGATCCTGACTCGGAATTGGCCGCGTCGGCCAGCGACTATCAGCCGGTGAAACCGGATTCCGGACCCGATCCGGCGACCTACAACTTGCAGAACGACAACAGCAGCCCTGCGGACGGAGAGGCCGTGTTTCGGATCAAGCCGGCGGTGGACCAGGCTCCGAGTGGTCGCAGCAAATCGGATCGTTCCCGTGGACGGTTGCTGTACTGCAACCTGATTGTGTTTGTCACCAGCGTCTGCATCATGGTGTTGGAACTGGCGGCGGCGCGGTTGATTGCCAAGCACGTTGGGAGCTCACTCTACACATGGACGTCTGTGATCGGCGTGGTGCTGGCGGGAATCACGATTGGCAATTACCTCGGTGGTCGGCTGGCGGATCGATACGACCCGCGGGCGCTGTTGCCCCTGTTGTTCATCATCGCCAGTGTGTTGTGTTTCGGTGTGTTGTGGATGGACCAGCTGGCCGGTTCGCAGGAACGGCCTGACGGATGGTCCTGGGCCACATGGGTCTTGACGCTGGTGGCCGAGATTTTTCTGTTGCCGTCGCTGGCGCTGGGGACAATCTCGCCCGTCGTGGCCTCGTTGGCCTTGTCCTACTCGCAACGCACGGGAGCGACCGTGGGCAACATCTATGCCTGGGGCGCGGCGGGTTCCATCTTGGGGACATTTCTGGCCGGGTTCATCTTGATCGATCAATTTGGCACCCGGGCCATCATCAGCATCACATCGGTTGCCTTGGCGCTGATG
>Ga0315336_1004714_pt1 | contig 15753 bp, 11 predicted proteins | sample ASW5metaG_FD_204512 | JGI IMG/M metagenome (GOLD analysis project Ga0315336, IMG submission 204512) | Ammonia-oxidizing marine archaeal communities from Monterey Bay, California, United States - ASW #5 | ecosystem: Environmental > Aquatic > Marine > Intertidal zone | place: USA: California...
ACGAGCCATGCTCGAACGTCCCATCTCCGATCTGAACCTCTCGGTACGGGCACGCAAGTGCATGGTCCGGCTGGGGCTCTCAACCATCGGCGAACTGGTCCGTCGCACCGGAGACGACTTGCTGGAATGCAAGAATTTCGGTGTGACCAGCCTGAACGAGATCCGTGAAAAGCTCACGATCCAAAGCCTCAAGCTCCGCGGCGATTGAGCCCTGAAACTGCGCGGCGATCAGGCGATCAGGCGAACTGGGGCCGTTGATTGACGTTCAGCAGTCGACTGCGGAATGGGGGACGAGCGTGCCACCCGATCATCCAAAATCCCCCCATCATCCAGATTCCAAAATTGAGAATCACAACTCGGCACACCCGGTGTTCCACTACGAGTTGTTGCGAACCGATGCCGGTTCTGCTGCACGTCGGGGGATGTTCCAAACCCCGCACGGGTCTGTTCAAACCCCTGCCTTCATGCCCGTGGGAACCCAAGGCACCGTCAAGGGTGTTACCGTCGATCAACTCCGGGCAACCGGGGCGCAGATGATTCTCGGCAACACGTACCACCTCGCCTTGCGTCCAGGCGAGGACGTGATCACCGATTTGGGTGGCTTGCATACATTCTTCGGCTGGGATGGGCCGATCCTCACCGATAGTGGTGGCTTTCAAGTCTATAGCCTGGCCGACCGAGCACAGACCGAAGAAACAGGAGTGCGATTTTGTTCTCACATCGACGGTACCGCCATGGAGCTGACACCGGAACGGGCCATCGCCATTCAAGCAGCCCTGGGCAGTGACATAGCGATGCAGCTGGATCACGTCGTCGCACTGCCGGCCGAGCGCGCGGTTGTCGCCGATGCGATGCGGCGAAGTCTTCGCTGGGCCGAGCGTTGCCAGCAAGCCCAAACTCGAAGTGACCAGGCATTATTTGCAATTGTTCAGGGTGGCCTCGATCCGGAACTGCGGCGAGAGTCGGCCCAGGAACTCGTAAAGCTTGACTTTCCGGGTTACGCAATTGGCGGTCTTAGCGTTGGTGAACCGCCAGCAGCAATGGTTCGAGCGCTCGATTTCACGGTGCCACAACTTCCAGCGAATCACCCTCGCTATCTCATGGGTGTGGGTCGTCCGCTCGATTTGCTGGAGGCGATTGCCCGCGGCATCGACCTGTTCGATTGTGTCATACCTACCAGAAACGGACGTAACGCCCTGGCATTTACCGACGAGGGCCCGCTCCGCCTGCGAAACCAATGCTACACCCGTGATGAGGCACCCCTGGAGGCGGACTGCCCCTGCGTTGCCTGCCGGCACAGCCGGGGATATTTGCGACACCTTTTCCAGGCCGGCGAAATGCTGGGGCCCATCCTGCTCTCGATCCACAACTTGACCTATTACCAGCGGCTCATGTCCGCGGCTCGTGACGCCATTGAGCAGGACGTGTTTGCGGCTTTCCATGCAGCCCGGTTGTCGGGTTGGAACCGAGGAGCGAGATCGGAATTGGCCAGTGGAGGGTGTGAGCCAAGCGACGCGTGAACTGGCAAGTCTGGCCACCAAAACCGAATTGGGGACGTCGCCGCCACGCCCCATGGGACGTTTTCGTCCCCCCCGGTGACTTGTGACGTTTGCACTGTCCGGCCTTGTCGGGTCGCGCCGCTCTATCGTATGATGGCGGTCACGGTTCCGCAGAACAGAGGCCCGGCGCGGTTGCGTGCCGGGCCTCTGCTCATCCCGACACTAACTTTTGCCCCCAGGCGCAACGTGTTTATAGAAAACTTGCTGGCAATGGCTTTACTGGCCCAGGAAGGCGATTCCACTGCCTTGCTCCGGACTTTCATGCCATTGGTGCTAATCATGGTTTTGGGGTACTTCCTCCTCTGGGCACCCGAAAAGCGAAGACGGAACGCTCTGAAGCAAAAGCTGGATAGCATGAAAGAAAATGATCATGTCATTACGGCCGGTGGTATTCATGGCATGGTGACCGGCATTCGGCGTGATCAAGATATGGTAACCGTTCGCATTGATGATTCGACGGGAACGAAAATCCGTGTAGGCCGATCGACCATCGCGCAGGTGCTGTCGGACGACGAGCCAAACGATGCAGATCACAAGACCAAGACATGAAAATCTTTGAGCAAGAAACTTGATGTGAGCGGTTCTCCGAATGCACAATTCGTGCAAAAGAGCGCTACCCACTCACGAGCCCTCTCTTGATGCCGACAAAATGGACCAATCGACAATGAGCAAGAAGTACGCAGTCACTTTTCTAACCTTCCTCCTCGCGTCTAGCCTGGCCTCCGTTGGGTTGGATACCGGTACGGGGCCTGGTGGTACTACTGCACATGCCCAGGAAGCTACCCGCCAGGAACTTACCGCGCGTCCAGAGGATTCTGCCACCGCGGAGTCCTCTGCTGAAAAGGCAAATCGCGAGACGGGCGAGCCTGACACCCTTGTTGAAGAAGTTGCCGATATTGCTGTTGAAGCCACTGCGGCTCCTCCCGGAGGTGTGTCGCCCCTGGCCATTGGATGTGTGCTGGTGGGGCTCTTTGTCCTTCCGCTGTTGATCGGTAATTGGTTTGCCAGGCGAGTCAGCATGCCCGAATACGGATGGAAAATCAGCCTCGTGCTGATGACGATAGCTGCCTCGGGAATCATCCTCTACTTTGGGGAAATTAAATTCGGTCCTGATCTGGCAGGCGGGATCACCTTGATTTACGAATTGGCCGACACCTCAGCAGCGGAAGAAGAGATAGCACCTGAGGATGGCGAAGTTCAGCAGGGTGCCAACCAACAAGGCCCAAGTCGTGAGTTGGTCCGCCGCTTGACCGATGCCCTCAAGCAGCGGGTCGATCCGGCAGGTACCAAAGAAGTCACGATTCGCCCATATGGAACGGCGATCGAGATCATCATTCCCCGGACTGGTCAAGATGATCTGAAGTTTGTGAAGCGACGTATCACCAGTCTCGGCCAGCTTGAATTTCGGATTACGGCGGATCCTCGTTGGGGCGAGCGTGATCAAAACATCATCGAACAGGCACGTTCCGTACCGCCAGAACAAAAACTCGTCGAACTAAACGGGCAGGTCGTTGCCGAATGGGTTCCCTATGCCGAAGCAGAATTTGGCCCTTTTGACCAGCCAGACGATCGCGTCCAGAAACGGATGGCTGGCGACCGCCCCGAGGCTCTGGTCCTGCGCGATCCGTACAACGTTACGGGAGAATATCTACAGCGGGCTTTCAAGGACTTTGACCAAAAAGGAGGCCCGGCCGTAGGCTTCTCGTTCAACAGTCAAGGTGCCCGGCGATTTGGTCGACTGACTGGCGAAAACAAACCGAATCCAAGTACCGGCGCTCAGCGTTACCTGGGCATTGTGCTCGACAAACGGCTCCTCTCGGCACCAGGCATTCGTGAGAAAATCACTGGCCAGGGACAGATCAGTGGCGGGGCCATGACCGAAGATGAGGTCGATTTCACGATTAGCATCCTCGATGCTGGCAGCCTGCCCGCGGCTTTAAATCCCGATCCTATTAGCGAGGAAATCATTAGTTCCACGTTGGGTGCCGAGACCGTGGAGAAGGGACGTACGGCAATCGTTATCTCGCTGGTAGCAATCCTGATCTTTATTGCCTTTTATTACCGGTTTGCCGGGATTGTCGCCTGTCTTGCGCTGATTACAAACCTCTCTCTCGTGCTGGGGGTGATGGTGCTGATTCACGCCGCATTTACCTTGCCTGGCCTGGCGGGTCTTGTGCTGACGGTGGGTATGTCGGTCGACGCCAATGTACTGATCTTTGAAAGAATTCGCGAAGAACTAAAGCGAGGGTCCGCCCTCCGGATGGCAATTCGTAACGGTTTTGCGCGGGCAACCACAACCATTGTCGATGCCAACCTAACCACGCTCATTACCGGGATCGTGCTCTATGCGATTGGTACCGATCAAATCAAAGGTTTCGCCGTGACGCTTATTCTTGGCATCATCATGAGTATGTATACAGCCATCTTCTGCTCACGCGTTGTCTTCGATATCGCCGAACGTCGCCGCTGGATTACCAAACTCAAGATGAGCCACATCATCGGACACACCGAGTTCGATTTCATTGGCAAGCGCTATGTGGCTGGCGCAATCTCAGCCATTCTGATCGTCATCGGACTGGTCGGTGTGGCTCAAAGAGGTGAGGGAATCCTGAATATTGACTTTACCGGCGGTACCTCGGTCACGATGGTTCTCAACGAAGATCATCTCATGAATGTTGGCGATTTACGCGCGGAACTCGAAAAAACCGACCTCAGAGACAAAAACCTGCTTGTCGTCGAGCGGGGCGAAACGAAGCGGCGTTTTACCGTCAATACAAATCTTGATTCGGTCACCGAAGTTGAAGATATCCTGACTAAAACCTTCGGCGATCGATTGAAAACCTATGCAATCAAAATCGGGGAACTACAAGAAGTCGAGGAAGATGGTTTCACAGTGACGCAGGCCACCGTATCCGTTAATGAAGGAGACGGGTACGAACGCGATTCAGGTATCGGCCACGATGCACTGGCGGGTCGCATTACCGAAGCCCTCGAAAAAAACGACGATAAAGGGACCGAACCGGAACTCTCCACACCTGGCTACCAACCAGGTAGTTCAGCGCAATTCAAACAATGGAACGTGCTCCTGGGGCTCGACACAAAAGCTGCCCAGGAGGTTTTCGATCAGCTTGCCAAATCGATGGGAAGTCAGCCCATGTTTCCCCTGGCCAGTAAGATTGGTGGAAAGGTTGCTGGTGATATGCAAGTGCTGGCAGCTTATGCCATCCTCGTCAGTCTCCTGGGCATCGTCGGATATCTCTGGATACGCTTCCAGAAAGTCGTCTTTGGGCTGGCCGCTGTTGTGGCCCTCGTGCACGACGTACTCGTAACACTGGGTATGATTGCCCTCAGTATTTATGTCGTGAGCGGCATTCCAATCGTAGCCGATGCGCTGCAAATCGATGCATTTCAAATCAGCCTGCCCATTGTGGCTGCGTTCCTGACCATTATCGGCTATTCGCTCAATGACACGATTGTGGTATTCGATCGCATTCGCGAAGTCCGCGGCAAAAGCTCCCGGCTGACCGCCGACATGATCAACATCAGCATTAACCAAACTCTTAGCCGTACCTTGTTGACTTCGCTGACAACGCTGGTGGTTGTTCTGATCCTGTACTTCGCGGGAGGAGCCGGTATCCATGGCTTCGCCTTTGCGCTGGTCGTCGGCGTGATCGTGGGAACCTATAGTTCGATCTTCGTTGCCTCACCCACTTTATTGGCAATGAGCGGTGTCCGCGGCAAGACTGCGACCGCCAGTTCCAAGTGACGTTGGCTTGTCCGGCAGCCGATCGCACCCCACCTGTTGGGAAACAGGCTTCGCCAGGCGTGTCAGCCAACCACGTTCTCCTTTGCGCTTAGTCAGCCCGCAAACTTTGCCAGATCGTCGTACTCACCGGCATGGTGTCAACCGGCCTTTTTCTTTCGAAACTTCGCAACTACGACGTTAGATTACCGATCTCACAACGGTCCAGGTGACGAAACAAGAGACTGGACAAGGCCGCGCTGGATTTGCTCGGTCAAGGTACGTTCACGGACGATTCACAAACAGGTTCGATAAACGCTCGGCGGACCGCTCGCCAGTCGATTTGTCGCTAACGTGGTTGAGGTGCTCCGTGAACGAACTGACTAAACTCTTCTGGGGATCGGTAACCATTGCAGCTGGTTTTGGACTGGCCACTCTGTTTGGTGCACCCGATTCAAAAATCTCTACCCACCATCCTTTAACCGCTGGTGGGACTCCCAGATCAACGGTCATTGACCAACACCCGATGGGACTGCTCCACCTGCGGGACGACGGTCGCAACCGGGGAAAACTCACCGTAGGCCTGTCATCCTTGGGCCCAGGTTTCAACCAGGCTGCTGTGCAAACGAATGAGCAGCTTCGGCAGCAAAAAACCCAGTGGCTTGCTCCAACAACCAATCAGCCGACAATCGGTGTCGGGAACCTAAAACCCCACCACGACGTGGAACTAACCGCAGTGCAGATGCCTAAACAAACAAGCACTCCGACAGCCGCAACCGCGGAGTTTTACACCACCCAAAACTCGGCGCTACCAGTTTCATTTCAGCCGACAAGGGCGCAAACAACTGGGCAGTTTCCAGGCAACCAGCCAGTGGTGCCGACTCCCCCGCCCCTCGAACCGGGGTTGTTTCCCCGTCCCTTGGTTGCGGTCTCTGATGTGCTGCAAGCCACAGCCGAGCCCCCAGGGGAAACCTCTGCTGCTGCCAGGCCACCTCAACTCAGCAGGACGAGCAGGGATCTTGAAACACTATCTTCGGTGGACCGCATGAACAACCACTTCGAATCGCGCAGTTTCGAATCGCGCAGTTTCGAATCGCGCAGTTTCGAATCGCGCAGTAAAGTCGGGCCGGTTTATGCGAGCACAAATCCCTCGATGCGGTTTTTGGAGGATTCGGAACCTATATTTTCTAACGGAGAAGTTTCTGCAGCCAACTTCTTTTCGGCACAATCAGCGGTAACGAGGATAACGGTCAACGAAGATCGACCAGCACCGCGCACGCACATCGTGGTAGACGGCGACTCCCTGAAAAAACTAGCCTCGCGTTATCTGGATGACCCGCACCGTGATTGGGAGATTTTTAAACTCAACCGCGACTCGCTCCGGGACCCGGAGTTGTTACCAATTGGCGCGGTTTTGAAAATACCTGACCTGCAACAGGCCACAGCGCCTGACCTCGAACAGGCCACACCGCCACGAATTTCATCAGGACCTGCAACCGTTCCTCAAAGCACCCTGGTTGTGATCGGAGAGGAAAAAGAATTGATAACTGTTCGCGCAGTCATGGCGCCGCGATCAAGACCGCAAGCACAGCTGCTAGGTCCTGTACCGGTCAAAAGAGGTGACAATACCCGCGGGAATTAATCGCTCACGGAATTCGATTGCGTCTCTTAAGCCAATCGTGGTTCTCCTGAGCCACGTGCAGGTTCAGAAAATCGGCAATTCTTTGCACGACTTTATCCCTGACACCAACCTCCTGTAGCAACTTGCCACCTTGCAGGCTGGTAGGGACGCCAAGTCCGGCGAGGTCGTTGGGCTTGCCGACACTTGATTCCGGCTCGGGATGGTATTTCTCGACCTGTTTCTTGATGCGGCGGACATCCGCTCGCACTTTGGAGTTATCGCGGCCGTAGATCAGTATCAAAGCTACTTCCTTTTGCACACCCGGTTGCCGAAAAGCCTGCTGGATAAGGAGACCCTTATTCTTCCACCTCGGAGAAATCAACACGAGTGCTTTGACATCCTGGCCCTGCTTTCCAACGGTAAGCGGCGGAACCGCCCAATCATGGGATGCCCAAATTGTTCCGACACTGGCTCCCAGTCCAACACCAATAATCGAAAGCTCGTTCAAGTTGATTTCACCTTTATCGTTCTTATCCACCAAGAACGTGCGTACCGCCTCCATGTCATACCCAACCATCGCTTCAAAGTCATATTTTTTTAGTTTTGCTGCATCAAGTTCGCGGGGAGTCCCATCACGCGACTTCTGTTTCGTACTGCCACCATGGCCGCGCAGATCGACGGTGACGACAGCAAACGATTCACCATCTTCTCCTTGGGGCTGCTGTAATTTCCGAGCAATCGAATCATAAGCAACACGTGAATCCTGCTGATCGTGTAGAATTACAATGGGCAATGCGTGCTCTTTTTTGGCGCTGGGGTAGTAGGTGATCGCCAGATTGACACCATCCTTGGTTTTGAGCGTAATATCTTTACTCTCCTGTGCCAGCCCGGCAGGGGTCATGGCCAGCCACAAAAACGCTCCCAGCAGACAAATTGAATTTTGCGGTACAATTCGCCGATTTTCCATCTCAAAACCTCTTGTTAAAACCTGGTTAAACCACCTTCCATTGGCCTTTTTATTATAACGCAACCACCCTGGACAACGTTCCCCAGTTGCTTTGTGGGAACCAGATGTAAAGAATAGAAGGCAGTGCCGATAGCGAACCACTTTTGGGGGAAATAAGGGGGTTTTTGCGAGTACCGTCATGTGGACAGGGAAATCAGGAGCCTAGCCTCCCTCCTCAGATCGGAACAGAATTCGAACATGCATCTATTCGATAGACTCCGTCGCTGGTGGCAACTTCGCACGGGAGAGGAAGACACTCCGTTTGACCGTGATGTCGCGGCCTGGGTGATCAGCCTGATGGTTCACATCGGCATTCTCGTGGTGTTCGCAACTTTTACGCTCTTGCTGCCGACCGATGAAAGGTTGGTTCTCACGGCCTCGGCGGTGGAAGTCGAAGAAGAGCCAATCCCGGAGGAATTCCACTTTGCCGAAAACTTCGAAAAGTTGGGCGCCCTGGCCGAAGGAGGAGTTGCAGACGCCCGCGCGGAAGCCCCCGTCGTGGTCGCAGAAACAGAAATCGTATTCGACGTGCAACTTGAAACCCCGCTGGGCGAAATCCCGGTGATCGAATTCGATAACCCCATTCTCGAAGCAACTGAATTTACCAAGGACATCGCGATCAAGGGCGAGGGAAGCGTGGGCACGATGGGAGCTGCGGGGGCAATCGATCGCATCACGAACGAGATCCTGCTTTCGCTGGAGCAACGACCAACGCTTGTGATATGGCTATTCGACCAATCGGCAAGTCTCCAAAGGCAAAGGGACCAAGTCGTAAAACGTTTCCACCGCGTGTACGAGGAGTTGGGAATCATCGAGTCCTATGACAATCCGGCGTTTAAACGGCATAAAAACAAGCCCCTGCTGACGTCGGTTGTGTCGTTTGGAAAAAATATCGATGTGTTAATCCCCAAGCCAACAGACGATATCGAAGCCATTCAGGAAGCCGTGCAAGCTGTCAAAAATGACCCCAGTGGTATTGAGAATGTGTTCTCTTCAACGACGTATGTTGCACGTCAGTTCCGTCACTATCGCCTCAAAGCACCGCGACGTAACGTAATGATCGTGGTGTTTACCGACGAAGCTGGAGATGACTACCAGGCACTTGATGTTGCGGTCGGCGAGTGTCGAAAGTACGAGATGCCGGTTTACGTGGTGGGCGTACCGGCGCCGTTTGGTCGCAAAGATGCCTATATCCGGTACGTCGACCCTGATCCAGCCTACGACCAACGAACGCAATGGGTGCCAGTCCACCAGGGACCTGAATCACTTTTTCCAGAGCGGTTACGACTTTATTTCAGCGGATCGAACCGGAAGGATGGAACCCTGGACTCGGGCTTTGGTCCTTTCGGACTGACCCGGTTAACCTACGAGACGGGTGGTATTTATTTTGCGGCCCATCCCAACCGCAAGGTTGGTCGGCGTCTGCGCGGCAACGAAACGGGCATTATGTCGGCATACATTTCGCGATTCTTCGACCCCCATGTGATGCGGGCTTATCGGCCCGATTACGTCTCGGTCTCCGAATATCGGGATCTCCTGGAAAACAACGCTGCTCGAGCTGCTCTGGTCAACGCCGCACAATACTCCTGGACCCTACCAATGCAGAATCCGCCAATGCAGTTTCCCAAGATCGACGATGCGGAATTTGCCCGAAGCCTGTCACTTGCACAACGCCAGGCAGCAGACTTGGAACCTGTCATCCAGCGCGTGGCGGAAACGTTACGGAGTGGCGAGGCAGACCGACCCAAGTTGGTAAACCCACGCTGGCAAGTTGGTTTTGACCTCGCGATCGGTCGAGCGCTAGCCGTCAAAGTGCGTACCGAGGGTTACAATATGATGCTTGCCAAAGCCAAGCAGGGCATGAAGTTCAAGAACGATAAAAGTGACACCTGGGAATTACAACCCTCCCCGGAAATATCAACGGGAAGCGTGCTGGCCAAGGAAGGCAAGCAGGCTCGCACTTATCTGGAAGCCGTTGTGAACCAGCACCAGGGGACCCCCTGGGCACAACTGGCTCAGCAAGAACTGGCGACACCACTTGGCTGGAAATGGCAGGAACGTTTCTTGAACCTTTCTGCCCGGCGGGACGCGGCAGGCAACGGCAATAGCGAACGGCGTCGCAATCCCGGACCACCACGGCCTCCCTCAAAACCTTTGCGCCAGCCTCCAGCGCTTTGAGCCTGGCGGTGTGCATTACAGGTGAGTCGACACGGTGTTCCCAGGGAATGGTAAAAGAGGGAAACGCCACTCAAGCGTAACGCGAAAGCAGAGGTTGCCGCTACCTGGTTACCGGTTTGCCAGGGCATCCAGCGCAAACATGGCATGGGGATCGTGCGCATAAAAATGTAACGAAATTTGTTTCGACACGTTATCAACGAACTCCCGCCGAAAATGCTGCAACGGCTTGTCTTGAACCGGTATCCCGCTGTTCTTCGGGTAGAGCACCTCGCCTAAATACTTGTCCCACACCAGGTCGTCACCATCGGTCATATCGTAAACGCTAATCGTGATATCCGAGTTCCCCTGATACAAAGTCTTGCCTTTGAACAACTCAAAGCTTTCCAACTCAATGTAGAGGACCATGTCGGCCTTGACCGCCTTGGCAAGGTCCTTCCAATCGTCCCAATCACTTTCGTCGATCCAATTGTCGACTTCCCGCGGATCAACGACGTCGATTTTTTTGACATTCTGGGAAAGGTTGCGGCTCACCTGTTTGGCAATCTCGCGTGAGGCCCCCGCATGTCGATATTCGTGGGAAGAAGGTGGGCGGCAAACAACGACAACCCGCTTTTCTCGCAGTGCATGACACTCGGCAGGCATTGTGTTTCCACCCTGAAAAAAGTAGATGCCGGTCGCCAAGATTTGATGGACACACCCGGTGGACGGAAGCAATGCCACGACAGCTATTGTCAGAACCAGGAAACGGGCCGTTGTCGAACTGTAATGGGAATCATCCATGATTTTTTGCTATCGCCGGAGTGCCATTCGCGGAAAGACTCTCATCAGCGAATCCAGCAACGCTGAATCCAGTCGATGAGTATTACAATGACTATGACAACCGCTGTGGCAATCAACCAGTGTTGGCGAGGTTTAGCCAGCAACCAACGTCCGGTCAGTGCGGAGCCTATCGCCCAGGGAACCATCGCCATGCCGAGTATTCCCATGACCAACCCGCCCAAATTGGCAGTTGCGGCGGCAGACACGTTTCCGCGTACCAACCAAGCCCAAGCAGTCGTCATTCCACACGATGGACAAGGCCGATTCAGCAGCCGTACCATCGTGCACTCACGCAACCCTAATTGGCGATGTGTTCCAAACCCAGCCGGATCAGGCCGCAGGCACCGGGCGGTGACAAAAATCCCTAACAGGGACAAACCGATCACCAGCAGGCTGAACCTGTAGTTGCCGGGCATTTTCGACACCGAGGAAACAACCACAGTCGCCGAATCAGCAGATTGATGAGTGGCGGGAACTTTAATTGTTGGGCCAGGCATTGGCAAGGTGGATTTTCATCTGGCCAGCACCGGCACCAAAACACCATGAGCCTGCCAACCACAAAATCAAGCATGGCTCGTCGATGCTAGCTTCTCCAATTCGGGCAAATCACGTTCGGTGACGGTCAACCGACCAATGGCAATCGCTTTACCAGATTTCTCATCGACATCGACGATCGATCCGCACAGGCGACCATCACCGGTCGCAACTTCAAATTTCTTCGGCAGGGAGGTCAGGGTCGTTTCGAGGACACGATCGACACGGCGCCCAATGATACTGTGAAATGGACCGGTCATGCCAACGTCGCACTGGAAGGCTGTCCCCTCGGGCAAAATGCATTCATCGGCGGTGGGAACATGGGTGTGGGTTCCCAAGACCGCCGTCACGCGTCCATCGAGGTAGCGGCCCATCAGTTGCATTTCGCTGGTCGCTTCTGCGTGAAAATCGACAAAACGGATTCTCGCGTCGTCAGGAACTTGTCCGAGAACCCGATCGGCGGCGTGCCAGGGATGATCAGCCGGTTGCATAAAAAGTCGACCGAGCAGACAAAAAAAGGCTACCTGGACGCCATTTCGGGCCGTCACGACAGCCCACTCGCGTCCCACCGATTCGGGTGGCAGGTTGGCGGGTTTCACAATATTGGAACGATCTTCCAAGATTGAATAGATTTCGCGGCGTCGATAGACATGATCACCAAGCGTGATGCCGTCGACACCTTCCCCGATCAATTCGCGATAGATTGCGGGTGTCAAGCCGGACCCACCTGCAGCATTCTCGGCGTTGGCAAGTACCAAATCGAGTTGTTCCCGACGGATCAGTCCGGGCACTGCGCGACAAACCATTTCACGGCCTGGCTTACCAACAATGTCGCCGATGAAGAGAATACGCATGGGATGGGGCTGCAGAGTGTGGCAACCGTCGCCGCGGGCAAGAAGCCGCGGTTGGCGATCACCTCCAAGTACAAGGCTTCAAGCGGTGTTCGTGTTAGGTGAGACTCGATTGGGGTTGAAGGCTCGCGCTGTTGCCCTGGTGAACACGCGATGTCAACATAACGTTTTTACTTTGCTGTTTCGGTGAAACGCGTTTCTCGAATCATGGTCACCTTGATTTCTCCAGGGTAGGTGAGTTGATCCTCAAAAGTTTTGGCGATATCGCGACAGGTTTTAGCTACTGATTCATCCGTGGTGTGCTTCGTGCTGGCAATCACGCGCACCTCTCGACCCGCTTGAATGGCAAATGCCTGCTGAACCCCTTCAAAACCAGCTGCAATCGTTTCCAATTCTTGCATCCTCTTGATATACCGGTCGAGCGTTTCGCGGCGTGCGCCGGGTCGCGCTGCGCTACAGGCATCGGCGGCAGCACACAAGACGGTATATGGCTTGTCGGGTCGAATGTCGTCATGGTGACCCAGGGCAGCATGCACAACCTCGGGTCCTTCACCATACCTCTTAAGTAAATCGGCACCGATCACGGGATGCCCTCCCTCGGCATCGTGATCCGCTGCTTTGCCAATGTCGTGTAGCAATCCGGCACGGAGGGCCAGGTCGGCATTGAGTCCCACTTCGTCGGCGAGCATCGCGGTAATGAATGCCACTTCAATGGAATGTCGCAGCACATTTTGACTATAGCTGGTCCGATAGTGCAAGCGCCCCAGCAAATGGATAACCCGCTCGTGCAAGCCGTGAACGCCTGTTTCCTGCACGGCCTCTTCTCCGTAGCGGCGCACCTTCGCCTCGATTTCCCGTTCAGTTTCAGTGACCAGTTCTTCAATCCGGCTGGGATGGATACGCCCGTCGGCAATGAGCTTGTTCAGGGCGCTGCGTGCGACTTCGCGGCGGACCGGGTCAAACGCACTCACGATCACAACACCAGGTGTGTCATCAATAATAACATCGACGCCTGTCGCCTTTTCAAACGACCGGATGTTACGTCCTTCGCGACCGATGATACGACCTTTCATTTCATCGTTGGGAATGTCGACGCTGCTGGTCGTCGCTTCTGCCGTGTGACTGGCTGCAAAACGTTGCAGCGAGGTAACTAACATCTCTTTTGCTTTGACATCGATCATCTCAGCCAGTATTTTTTCCTGCTTGAGAATGACCGCACCTTGCTCATGAGAAAGTTCCTGATCGAGCCGTTCCAACAGGAGTTTCTTAGCGTCCTCCAGGCTAAGTGCACTGATTTGATGCAGGGTTTGACGCTGGATGTCCAGCACGTCGTCGAGTTCTGACTGCCGACGGGTAACGGTTTCGAGCTTTTCAGACAGCTTACGCTGGTTGCTCTCGACCATCTTTTCCTGTTTTTGCAGTTGAGTCGTACGTTGATCCAACTGATCGTGTTGCTTGTCAAGTTGGCGCTCGCGAACAAACACTTTTTCGCGAGCGGTACTGACCTGCTCTTCCATTTTGGCCTTTTCTTGCAACGCCATTTCGCGTGCCTCGATCTGCGCTTCCTTGCGTCGGGAGCTGGCTTGCAGTTCGGCCTTTTCGAGAATTTGCTGGGCTTCCTTTTCAGCATCCCGTTTACGGAGATAGCCCAGCAGTTTCACAACTCCCATACCTAAAACGGCCGAAATGACCGCAACAATCGTGATCATCAGGTTGCTGGAACCTGGTACCTGTGCGACCACCATGAAAACCAGCAATAGCGAGGATATTTCGAAAAACACTTTGTCGGTCCTTTTTATCTGAACGCACACGACTTTGTCGGAGCACACACAACGTCTGCCAAACGCAAACCTGTTCGCCAGCCGATGTCGGGGTATCACAATCCAGCAATACGCCACGATTTGGGAGAACCTGACAGGCAAAAACTGAGTATTGACAATAGGCCTGGAAATTGCCTCTTACCGACAGGCAATTCCAAATTCTCCGCGGCCCAAAGGCCACAAGTGCCATGTGAGAAAAGCTCGAATTTGCGACAGCCGACGGTACCGCTAAACGGCCCAGGTCCAACCGACCTGCTCTCCGACTCTGTCAACCAAGCCAGCTTAGCGTCGTGCTCAGAATTCTGCCGAATTCTGAAAGAACCAGTTTCGCGTGGTGGCACAATTGGGTGATGAACTCGATACCTGCCAAGATCAAGAGGCTTAGATCAACAAACAGGAATCTGTAACCAAGCTCTCGGTACGACCCACCGCCACCGGTGGGCATGCCGGATGCCGGATGCCGGATGCCGTTCTATCTGGAACTGCCTCAAACGGCCAAACTCCAGCCAGCCAAAAATCGGTCTGTCCCTCACGGACAGACAGACCTTTCAAATGACGCTTCACCCAAAAATACAACCTGCCCGAAATCAAACCACGGAGACTCCGCAATTCGAATCCGCGCCAGCTTTCCGGCGCTAAGCTGAAAGTACCGAGCAACTTCACCACCTTGCCTATGATAACCAACAGCGCCAGGAGCTTGCTAAAAACAAAACTGGTTAATGACTGACTTGAACTCATTAAACTCGCACTAATTCCACACGGTGCCTGGTCAGGCAGCCTACTTCGACCATCGACCGCAAACGCTTTTAGGTTGTTCGTTAAATAGTCAATCGCTGGAGCAACTTCCCACAGATCCAATGTTACAAATCTCCGGAAAAAGCTCAGCGAACTCAACCTGGTAAACCACGACAGGTATTTGGTGACTTCACCTGACCAGGGGGGTGCCAAATTGAGCTAACTTCATATATTAACACATATTGACCTAACTACAATGGGACCGGTCCGCAAAATCGAGGGAGCTTCAGCCGACCCACTGGCGGCAAAGTTTTCCTGAACTACGTAGAGGGCAATTTCCCGGTTGATTGTGACGTTCCAGTCAGCTAGATGGTGGGGATCCGCCCAGCGGCTGCCCAGACAACCAGCCCCATCGATTTTATTTATCCCGCATCAACCAGAACCAAAAGTGTTGGCGGGACGCTCCTGCAAGCCCCAGACCGAACCATGTCTAACTCCCATACCAACACTCCGTTCAGGCATCCAGTCGTAGAAAAAATTGCTCTGGCCTGGCCTCCACACAAATGGACAAACACCCATGTCCTGCTGGCCATCTCGGGCGGTGCAGACAGTGTAGCGTTGACCCGAGCCGTTTGGCATCTCAAACAACAATCAGGCGGTGATGGGCGGGTTTTTGTCGCCCATTTCAATCACCGACTCCGTGGAGAAACTGCCGACCGTGACCAAGCGATGGTCGCTACACTTTGCCAACAACTCGGTCTTCCATTCCATGCAGGCCAACCTCAACAACCGCTCGACGAGCAAGCCACCGACGGGGTCGAGGCCGCCGCCCGCCAGGCACGATACGAATTCCTTGGCCAGACAGCCCAACAAATCGGAGCTCGGCTG
>Ga0315336_1004715_pt1 | contig 15748 bp, 15 predicted proteins | sample ASW5metaG_FD_204512 | JGI IMG/M metagenome (GOLD analysis project Ga0315336, IMG submission 204512) | Ammonia-oxidizing marine archaeal communities from Monterey Bay, California, United States - ASW #5 | ecosystem: Environmental > Aquatic > Marine > Intertidal zone | place: USA: California...
CATCGCCCAGTCGGGTAGGTGGCCGAACTCTTCTTGCAAATAGTGCAGCGCCGGAAGCAGATAGGTCCGCTCCGGAGGGAATTTCTCGCGTAATATCGGGCGAAGATCGCTTCGATTCATTTAGCTCCGGCCATTAACGATGAGAATCAATCTTGTTGAGTTGTATCTACGTAGCCCGGGTTCTTCGCGGCGGCGCGAACATGACCAGGATCTGCAGGTCTTCGGTGATGGTGTGAAAACGGTGCTCCACCGCTTCATCCAAGTAAACCATGGATCCGGCTTTGACGGGACGGTCTTCGTCGCCCACCCGAATCATCCCTTGGCCTTGAATCACATAATATACTTCGTCCTCGGTGTGGGGTTGCTGCGGGTCGGATTTTCCCGCCTTCAGGACGTAAAGCCCGAGGCTGAGTCTTGAGGCCATGAAGAATTCGAGGTACGCTTCGCCACGCTTGGCATGTTCGGCGACAACGTCTTCTAGTTCAAATGCATCCATATCGCTCCGTAAACTTAAGTGGGAATACCGACGCCGGACGATTCGGGGAGCAGGTCCAAGAGGCCCAATTCAACCAATTTCGTGTCCGGCACCGACCCGTCATCGTTCCAGCCCCTTGCCTGGTAATACCCGGCAATCATGTAGTCCAGTTCTTCTTGCGTTAGCCCAACCCCGGCGACGACGCCAGTGGGTAGCGGTTCCTGTAGGGTTCGTGGTGGCAAGGCATCGTCCCGGCGGCTCCAGCCCTCCCGGATGTTGAACAATTTCTTCAGGTTGTGGATCCGTTCTCCCGCCTGCTTCAGTTCGTCAAGAGACATGTCCCATCCTGTAATCATGGTGTAAACCTGTGCCGATTCTTCATAAAAATCGTCGAAGGCTTTGCGAAGGAACTTGCACCAGATAAGCGAGTCCAGCACTGCTTCAAAGTCCTCGCTCTCAGCGGCGATGATACCGCGGCTTTCGTCCACACTTAACCGGTCTACCCGTTCGGAAAAGTCTGCCTCGTAGGCCGAAGACCGGTTGTGACAAGCCCCCCTGGGAGTGACAGCCAATCCCAGGGCCATGGTTTTCAAGCTGCGGGGTTCGTATCCGGGCATCTCCAGCCCTTTAACTTGCATGGCCCAATCGCTGGAGCCGCCACCCAGCCGCTCGGCAGCCATCTTCGTGCCTTCGGCCAGCAAGCCGCCCAGATCCTTGCGATGGCCGATCAACTCTAGGATGTCCAAGATTGACTGACCGTTACCGAATCTAAGATCGATGCCGCCGGTGTCGTTGGTAGACAGCAAACCTTTGTCGAAGCACTCCATGGCCCAGGCGATGGTTACCCCGGCGCTGATGGTGTCCATACCCAGGTCGTCGCAGATGGCGGCGGCGCGGATAACGGTGTTCGGGTCGTCCAATCCGCACAACGGCCCCAGGGCAAAGAGGCTCTCGTACTCCATGCGGCCTTTGGATTTCTTGCCTTTGTCGCTGGTTACCAAAATCTTCTCGCAACCGATGGTGCAGTTGGCGCAACTCGCGTTCTTGGCCAAGTGCTCTTGATGCAGATGCTCGCCGCTGACTTTTTCAGCGCCTTCAAAGGTGGATTCCCGAAAATTTCTGGTGGGCAGAGTCCCCAACCGGTTGAACACCGACACGTTGGCCATCGTCCCTAATTCTCGGTATTTCTCCGTGGCGGCGCCCAGGCTACGCTTGCTCAAATCGAGGCTGTACTGGTGGGTAGCGCCGGGCATGGCCACGTCGACAGTTTGACTGCCTTGCAAGGCCAGAGCCTTGAGGTTTTTTGAGCCCATAACCGCGCCCGGACCGCAACGCCCTGCTTGGCGTCCACCGTCGTTGGCGATGCTGGCGTAACGGACCAGATTCTCCCCCGCCGGACCGATGCTGGCGACGCGGGTTTGCCTGCCCAGCCTTTCTTTCACGGCCCGCTCGGTGTCGAAAGTACCCAGGCCCATCAAGCCGGTAGCGTCCAAGAACTGCGGGACACCGTCCTCAATGAAGAGCAGCGTTGGGGTTTCGGCCTGGCCGACGATTATCAGAGCATCACCACAGGATTTCTTTAGCTCGGTGGCCAGAAAGCTGGACGACAGGGAATCGCCGATGAACCCGGTAAGGGGTGACTTGGTCATGACAGCAAACTTGCTGGAGGTCGTAAGGCGGCTGCCCACCAGGGGACTGGCGGCGAAAATCAGAGGGTTGTCCGGGCCCAAGGGGTCGGCCCCAGCCGGACAGTATTTGTACAGTAGATAGGTACCCAGACCGATTCCGCCGATGAAGCTCCGCAACACCTGCTCAGGAATGTTGTCCCAGCGGTGGGCGCCGGACGATAGGTCAACGACCAGAGCCTTTCCGTGATAGCCGTACAAGGAGCCTACCCGCCGGCCTGATTGGACAGAATCAGGAGCGAATCTCCATCTCCGACATCTAGGCCGTCACCTTGCAAGAAGCACAGTCCGTTGCAGTTGAGCACGTATCCTTCTTGCAGGCCGCTGCAATCATCTCGAATCACCTTGCCGATTAGGGCCGGGCAAGCTTCGGCCAGGGCAGTGGCAAATTCTTGACGGCCTGATCCCGAAGGTAGAATCAGTTCAACTTCACGCCTACCCGCAGCGAGACGCGGCGTCCCAAATAGCTCTACTTTGACGGCGATCTCGATATTTTCGGTAAGAGCCACGATATATTCACTACCGGGCAAGATCCCGGCAGACCAATGTTAGATGCCCTGGGCAGCGAGGGACAGGGCGCGATCCAAGTCCTCAGGAGTGTTGACGTTGAAAAAGCTCAGGAATTCCGGGTCCAGAGCGGCAACATCTTCTTCCGAAAGGTATCTGACTCGCACCTGGTCATAGAAGCCGGATATCTTCAGGTCTCCGGATATCAACCGCGGCTCTATGAAGGGCAGGCACGCCTTCGAGTATAGAGCGTGCGTCGGCTCGGGACGGCCATCGACAAGAGGCACGACGGCGTCGGCATCTTCCGTTAGAGCCATCATTCGGCGTAAGAGGGCGAGGTTCAGGAAGGGCATGTCGCAGGCAACGACGAGGGTCCATCCGTTGCTGGCGGCATCCACTCCGGAAAAGATTCCGCCCAGAGAACCGGTGCCCGGATAACGATCCAAAACGACCCGATGTTCCTGGGCCAGCGGCAGGTCCGCAGCGCGGTTCTGATCGGCCACCACCACCACTATTTCTTGCGAAAGCTGCTCAACCCTTTCGATGACCCTTTGGATGAGAGGCTGATCGCTAATCGACACTAAAGCCTTGTCCCGGCCTAATCTTCGGCTAAGTCCGCCAGCCAGAATCACGCCGGATGCGGCGACACTGGTCAGAGGGTAATTGTTGGCTTGTTCCCGCTCGGGAATATGCCTGGTGGACATTGAAAAATTATATCACAGAGCTTAGCGGCTGCTCGTCATAGGACCCGAGAGGAACGAGTCGGGACCCCGCCGTAGTCATCCCCGCGCAGGCGGGAATCCAGTGGCTTCAAGTAACACAGTGCCGCCCAGGACAGCAAACATTTCTGGGTTCCGGCCTGCGCCGGAGCGACGATGCGAAGGCACGTACCTGCAACGGCGTCTACTTCCTAGGTGCGTAGAGGCGGTTCAAGTTGCCGTAGCGGGACGGGTCTAGGTCTCGGCCTTTGAACGCCGGGAAGTCAGGACCGTATCGGTGAGCTCGGAACAGCGAGTTGATGGACTCACCCGGCGCACCTGAGGCCTGGGGCGCCCCTTGGGTGAAGAAGGGGTTGATGTACTCCCAAACAATCTCTTTATTAGCCGTTACCTCGAACATGCGGCCGGGGGTACCCTCGCAAATCATGGTGTTGCCGTTGGGCAGCCTTTCGGCGCTACTGGTAGCCTGACTGTAGAACGAGATGGATGGCTGACCTCGAAATTCCCAGACGATCTCGCTGGTCGCGGGGTTCACTTCAATAACTCGGGAGTAAGTGCCCTGGGAACGATGGAAGCCGTTGTCGAAGAGCAGGATATTGCCGTTATCCAGATAGGTTGGGTGGTGCGGGTGGGATATATGCCCCGGACCCCATTTCCACTTGAAGTCTCCACTGGCTTTGTCGACGATTCCCACCGTGCTGATGAGGCGGTAGCTGACAATCAGGTCGCCTTCGGGAGTAGTTTTCAGGGAATTGCCGTGAGTCCACTCAACCCGGTTTTCCAAAGGACAAATCGGGTCTCCTGCCGGATCAAGGTGCTCCCAGGCTTTCCATTCGTAGACCACCGACCCATCGGGAGCAATCTCTTGGATCTGGTCGCCAAACATGCTCTTAGGGTCCGAGTCTCCGGCGATCCCGCCCCTAATCCGGGAGGTTAGGTCCGAAGAGAGGTTTTCGAACAGCAGGACCAAGGTGTTGCCGTTGGGCAGGCGCTCGTAGTCGTGATGCACCAAGGGATTGCGGTACTCCCAAACCACGTTGCTATCCCAGTCCAGTTCCAAGATTGCCGCTGAAGACCCGCCGATCTTCTCGGCTCCTCCGGCATCGCACGGGGGAGCCGTGCGAATAAGCAGGTTGCCATAGGGCAGCAGGTGGGCGTAACCGATCCCTTCTTCCGAATGCCACCGATGGCAAATGCGTCCCTCCATGTCCATCAGGAAGGCATCGTTGCTACCCCTCGCGTTGGTGGGAAGGTTATAACCTAGATAGCATTGTTGGGGTGAGTAGTGGATGAGTCCGACGGGGTGATGTGAAGACCAACCCATGGGTTTCCTCCTAAAAGTTCAAAAATGGCTGGGCCGGGCTTATTATACGGGCAGGTTAGCGCCCAAGGAGGTAGCGAGTAGAACCGGGAACAGCGGACATGCCGTCAAGCCAGATGCAGGAACCGAGCGCCGTTAAGCACCCAAGTGGGCACCGGCTCGATGCGCCGCATTCCCAGGGTGACCAACCAGGCGATACCAGCCCCAATGAGACCTCCGGCAAGGATATCGCTGGGATAGAACAGCCCGCTGTAAACGCGTGCTAAGCACCAGACAACCGCCAAGCCAACCAGAAGAATCGAGGCCCGCCGGTTGCCTAGCCAGGTAGCTGTAGCTACCGCAAAAGCCACTGCCGCTGGATTTGCGGGGAATGATGAGTCGGTCGGCTCATAGAACAGAGTCGCCAGATCAAATCTGGTGAACGGGCGGCCTCGGAATATGGCCTCGTCCAACAGCAACACTGCCAGATTGGCGAACCCAAGAGCGATGGCCGATGCCAAGACAGCCTTCTGGTTTCGTCCTCTTTCCTGACAATCCTTGCCAAAGAACCACAGTCCCAACATCCAGAAGCACATGGCCAGGGGCACGAAGTAATCGCTGACGGCCAGGTAGGCAGCCCAATCCAAGCCAGCAGAACGTCCGATACCCCCATTTAGCCACACGACGATTCTTCCGTCGAACTCCAATAGTGTTTCCATGTTTACTCTTGGTCTTCCCTTCGTTGGCTGGAGTCGCTCCAGGCGGGTTTATGTCTAGTCGGCGACCGGTCCAGACAGAAGGCTACCCATGGTCGTAGAGTGCCGTAGAGCGCCCGCAGATAATTGCTCTGGCGCAGAGTATCCAAGCCTATGGGATACGAACCCTTGCCAAGGTTCAAGTTCCGCAAGGAAGACAACAAGAGGGTGAACGCGAGTCCGGCACCCGAGCCGACAAAGAATAATCCGAACTGTTGATTGCCGGTCAGTCCGAGACCGGTGTCGGGCTGGTTGCGTGGCTCGGAAAGGAAGAACCAGGCGAAAGCTGCGACCCAGAGGGCGGCGCCGAATATAAAGGCTGTAAGACGGCCCTTGAAGAACAGGAGGCCCAGAAGACCATTGCAGGCCGCAGCGACCTGGAAAACGCCGCAGGAGGCGAAGAACACCAGTAACAGGTAGTCGGGTACGAAGGAGTCAGACACTTTGACGACTAGCCCTGGGGCAAGGCGGGTTCACCGCCCGCATTGGTTCCGGGTTGCCGCCTGACGCTCAAATAGTGGGTGAAACCAACCATCAGAGGTACACCCAAGGAAAACATCACTAGCGGGTTGGAATAGTGGGCGGGCCAAAAAGCTAGTAGCGGTAAGCAGATGAAGAAAAACCCTAGAGACTTCATAGCATTCTTGGTCAAAAACAGTACCACCAAGGCCAGCAGAGCTAAAGGTATCGCCAATACCGGCATCGTCGCTAGCAGCACTCCTGCGGCCGTCGCCGCGCCCCGTCCTCCCTTCAGACGGAAATACACCGGCCAAGTGTGCCCGACAATCACTGCGGCTCCGGCTATCATTTCCGTTGGTGTGGAGTCAACGAGTAGGCGAGCCAGTAATACTGCCACCGAGCCCTTAGCTATGTCGATGGCTGCCACTGCGATTCCCGCGGCCGGACCGATGCTCCGGTAGACGTTAGCGGCCCCTGGGTTACGGTCTCCCAATCGGCGAATATCCAGGCCCTTGAGCTTCCTAGCCGCGATGTACGCGGTTGGCAAGCACCCTATCAGATAGGAGACCAAACCGAATATTAACAAGCCTATTCCGTTAAGCGGCAATTCGGGCCATCTCCCCGAAGAAAATCGCTAGCCTCGTCATTTAATTGCTGGGACTAGGCGAATGACCGAAGGAAAACCCGAAAACGCTGTCCAGCACGTCTATAGACAGGACGCGGAGCCGGGATATGAGTCAATCAACCGGCTGGCGCTTCCAACCTGGCGGGTCGCCGTAGTGGTTCGTTTACGCAGTGGCGACGCGAGGCTGGGCGGTGGTGCACCAGTGGAGGTACTTGGGATTCCTTCCAACCACGACGTCGAAATACAGCTTTTGTAATTGGCTGGCGATGGGTCCGGCCTTTCCGTCGCCGATGGCCCGGTTGTCCAGTTCAATCACCGGCGTGAGGTGAGCCGCCGTGCCGGTCAAGAAGACCTCATCAGCCAGGTATAGCTCACTGCGGTCGATGGATCGTTCTACAACTTCCAGTCCCAGGTCCCTTTGAGCCAGATCAACGACGGTATTACGTGTTATACCGGGCAGGACGTTGTCCTCCAAAGGCGGGGTAATCAACCGCCCGTTGGACACGACGAAAACGTTCTCGCCGGAGCCTTCGCAGACATGACCGTCATGGTTCAGGATGATAGCTTCGTCAAAACCGGCCATGGTAGCCTCGGTTTTGGCCAAGATGCTGTTCACGTAGATACCGCATATCTTTAGCCGGGCCGGAATCATGGGGTCGTCAACCCTGCGCCACGTGGAAGTGCAGCAACGCAGCAAGTCGGAGCCCAGGTAATTCCCAAAGGGGACGGTTATCAGCGTGAAGTCGCTGACCAAGTCTTGCAGTTTTAGATTGGCCACCATCTCGGCGCTCTTGTAAGCTAAAGGCCGGATGTAGATGTCCTGGTTGTGACCGTTACGTTCGACCAACTCCACAGTTATCTGGCAAAGGTCATCCAACGAATAGGGAATGTCCAGCATGAGCAGCCGGCATCCCTGGAGAAGGCGCTCGTAGTGCTCCCGCAGCCGAAAGATGTGCACAAGACCTTTTTCTTCGTTCCAGTTGCCTCTGATACCCTCAAACACGCCGGTACCGTAGTGCAGGGCATGAGTCATCACACTGACCCGCGCATCGCTGAGGGGTATGTACTCACCCCGGAAGAATGCTAGAAGCTCGCCGCTGGTGGAAGACTGACCTGTGCTCAACTGTGACCCCTTTTGCCAAAAACTGCGCTAAATTATAATCGGATAACTGCGTTGAATACAAGACAACGGTCATCTCTTTACACATGACGCTCGGGAACCGACATCCCTGAACCAAAAGCCAGAAAACTTGCTATCGCCGTCTTGGCGGTCTTGGTAGTAATCATCGTGATTCCTGCCGTGGCGTTGTTCGTCCTGGGCGGCGGGGATCAGCCGGCGCAGATTATCCTGCCCACTCCCGGCTATTGGACAACGCAGTGGCGGCGGTTGGGGGCGGCACGTGCCGCCCCCAACCTGGAATCGGTGAACTTCGCGCTCCGAGTTCAAGATGAGGGCCATTACCGGGTACCGAAGATTGGCGAGACTCCCAGTCCTGAGTTAAGCGCTGTTTCGGACGCCGCGGCTTCCCAAGCCCTGACTGGCGACACCGGGCAGTCCACGACAGGACCGATTGATTTGAACACTGCGTCCGCGGAGCTATTGGAGTCGCTGTCGGGCATCGGACCGACTGGCGCGGGAGATATCGTGGCTGACCGGGGGGTGAATCGGCCATTTCTTACAGTTGAGCAGATTATGAGGGTGCAGGGGATAGGGGCGACTACTTACACCAACATTCGCGATTTGGTTAGTCTTGATACATCTCCCTAGATCTGACAGGTAAGGAGACGGAGTGAAGCTAGCCTTGTTGGCGGCCGCCTGGTTGACTGGGATATTTCTCGGCTCACGGGTTGACACCGGTCTGCTTCCTTTAGCGTTGTTGCTGGCTGCGCTTCCAGCCGCAATCTTGTTGTGGTTGTTGGGGCGGTCTCTTTGGCCGGTATTGCTAGCAGTTGTACAGTTGGCGGGGTTGTTGCGGACTGAAGCTTTTCAAGTCACGGAAGTTGCGTTGGCCGTCCAAGAGACTGAGACCGTTACGCTGCGGGGGCGGATAGACAACGACCCTGAGGCGACAGCCCGGGTTGTTAAATTCGTCGTATCGGTCGAGAAGATTGACCGGGCGGGGAAAATTATCCGTCCGGATACCAAGGCCCTAGTGTATGCCAGCCCCACTCCATCTTTGATATCGCAGCGAGACGACTCTTACTTTCAGCACGGAGATACGCTATTTCTACAGGGGGAGTTGCGGCAGCCCCAAGTTTACGAGGACTTTGACTATCCCTCCTATCTGAGCCATCAGGGTATCTCCGGGATTCTTAGGGTACGGCGAACTGAGTTGATTTCCCAAGGGGAAGGGAGTCCCGCCGCAACTTGGAAAGGGTGGGTGTTTGACCTGCGTCGGGAACTGTCCGAAGGAATTCAAGCGGCGTTGCCGGAGCCTCACTCCGCCTTGGTTTAAGCTTTGCTGCTGTGGTTGCACGGACAGCTGCCTCCAAAAAAATAAGGAAGACTTTAGGCGGACCGGCGACGCCCATCTGCTGGCCATGACGATGACGGCGGCGACATGGTCCTTGGGACGCCGCAGCCAGGCCCATATGCTGGTCGCGTTGGCGGCGATCTTGTTCTGCATGCTGGTTAGTGGATTTCCGGTCTCGGTGCTACGGGCGGGCATCATGGGCTCGGTGTTTCTTGCCGCTGTAGCTTTGGGCAGACCTCGGAGTATTCCCCCGTCTCTGGCGTTGAGCGCAACAGTTATGGCTGGAATAAATCAAAAAGTCCTGGGACAGATATCCTTCCAGCTTAACTTCACCGCCTTGGCTGGAATCGTCATAGTGCTGCCCTTTCTATACAAGATATCTGAGGCCGTCAGCCTTCCGAAGGCAACGTTTAGCAACTGGTTGAAGCATTTGGAGTTGGCAGGCCGAGAACTGGATATTGTCGTCGGTGGTCGTGTCGATCGCGGCGACTTTGGCCACATGGTCTCTGGTGGCTATGAATTTAGACCGGCTGCCTCTCTCGAGTATCCCGGCGACATTGCTGGCTTTACCCGCCATGCCATTCATCCTAGTGGGGGTTCTAGTAACCTGCGGGTTGGGACTGGTGCACCCGGCGTTGGGCCAGATAGCCGGATGGCTGACCTTTGTGCCCCTTTCATCCCTATTGGGGTTAGTATCGTCCCTGCCGGCGACTCGTACCCTTGGGCATTGGATCGGAACGCCTGTGATGGTGGCCTGGTACGGGTTGTTAGCGGCCTTGCTGTTCGTGCCGGGCCGGGTAGCTCGCGCACAGGGAACGGCTGTCCGTCTCATATCGGCGGTAAACCATACTTTTGGTGAGCCAGTGAGACACGAAAATCAGCAGAGATGGCTTTGGGGTTTCGTCTTCTTAGCCCTGGCCTTGCTTGGCATTTCTTTAGCCCTTTGGTTCCAAGTATTCCAAGGAACCGATGGCAAGCTCCCCGGGTACTTTCTAGACGTGGGACAAAGCGACAGCATATTGATTGTTACCCCCCGAGGAAAACAGGTGTTGGTGGACTGTGGACCGAATCTAACCAGCGCCACCGGCTTTGGCAGGCCCCATGTCCCCCACGGGGGCGCAGCCTAGATATGGTGGTAATGACCCACATCGACGGCGACCACAGTAGAGGGCTTCTGGAGGTGTTGGACCGATACGATGTAGCAACCGTGGTGGTCGGTGATAATCCGATGGACGACCAATCGTCCCAAGAATGGCAGGCCAGGTTGGATCGGAAGCACATCGACCCGGTTGAAGTGTCAGCCGGGCAGGTGCTGGAAGTGGAGCCCGGAGTAACGCTGGAGGTTCTCAACCCAGCGGCTGTCCCTTTCGTAGGCTCAGGCGCCGACAGGAACAACAATACCGGGATGCTGCTCCTCGTCTACAGCAGTGTGTCTTTCTTGCTGGCTTCGGACATCGATGCATTCACCTAAGACTACCTGGTGCGCACCTCCTTCGTTCTGGAGAGCATCGTACTTAAGGCAGCCCACCACGGTAGCCGATCTTCTGCCATCCCGGCTTTCTTGGGCCAGGTGAACCCGACAGTGACCGTCATATCGGCGGGATCGGGCAACTAGTTCGGTCATACTCATCCCGAAGTCGCGAACCGGCTTGAGGAAGCACCGGAGCTGGAAGGAATCTTCAGGACGGACCGGCAAGGAACCGTCGAGTTGATTACAGATGGCACCGATCTGTGGGTGTCTACCGAAAAGGGCTACCGTAGACTTGGACGGCTTCTGAACGTGGTCCGGTCATGTATACTGAGGGCAAGTTTGCGATAGACACGAATCGTGACTAGTTTGATTTCCGGAGGGAGCCAACTTTGGTTAGAGTCGATGGTCGGCAGTGGGACGAAAGCCGACCGATTACCATCACATTAAATTACCAGAAATTCGCCGAAGGCTCGGCGATGATTGAGATGGGCAACACCAAGGTGTTGTGCGCCGTCTCTTTGGAAGAACGGGTGCCGCCTTTTTTGAGAGGCCAGGGCAAGGGCTGGGTGACCGCCGAATACGCCATGTTGCCCCGCTCCACCAACACCCGGACGTCTCGCGACCGGGACGCCGGGCGCATCAACGGGCGCTCTCAGGAGATACAACGGCTCATAGGACGGTCACTGAGGGCCGTGACCGACCTGGAGGCGTTGGGCGAGCGGACCGTGACGGTGGATTGTGACGTCATTCAAGCGGACGGAGGCACCCGGACGGCGGCGATAACCGGCTCCTACGTTGCGCTGCATCAAGCGCTTAAGATGCTGGTCGACAACCGGATACTACCCAAGCTGCCGATCCGAGATGCAGTCGCGGCCATCAGCGTTGGCCTGATTGACGACGAACTGTTGCTTGACCTTTGCTACGAAGAAGACTTTCGCGCCGACGTGGACTTCAACTTGGTTCTCACCAAGAGCGGCGAGATGGTGGAACTCCAGGGAGCCACCGAGGCCGCGCCTTTCCCCCGCCAACGGGTGGTAGATGTGCTGGACCTGGCTACCAGCGGCATGGAGGTCCTGTTCAAGGCTCAGCAGGAAGCCCTTCGCAAAGGGTAACCAGCTGTAGGCCGATGGGATCACTTGGACGATTCTTAGCAAGTCAACTAGGATCTGTAGAATGAGTCTCGAATCCATGTCTCCACACGGCGGAAAATACAGCCCGCAACGTGAGAAATGTTCTCTGCGGTACCGGCTTGGGAACTTTAATAAGCCCCGCATATTCATCGGATCACTAGCCGTTCTGGTGGCCTTGATGGTTGCCGCCGCTTGCTCAAATTCCACTCCAACTCCAGAATCCGAGCCAGAGCCCACTGCGGCGGCGATGGAAGTTCCTACCTCGGCCCCGACTCCTGAAGCGGTCTCCGAACCTGTATCAACCGAAGTGAATACCCCACAACCCACTCCGACGAAAGTCCCATCTCCGACTGCCACGAGCATATCCGAATCACCCCCCGTTCCCACGATCCCCCATGCGCAACCCGAACCGGCTCCGATGCTGGTACTACCCAACGTGGCCGACACTGTGGAGAGGGTGCGTCCGGCGGTCGTTTCCATCGTTGCCGAGGCGATCTCCCGTGACCGGTTCAGCAATGAGCGCTCCAGTTTTGGCAGCGGAACGGGAGTGATTTTCTCCTCCGACGGTTTGGTACTGACCAATAACCACGTCATCGAAGGGGCTGCCAAGATTACCGTCACCATGGACGATGGAAGCCAACTGGAAGCGGAACTTTTGGGCGCCGATGGCATCGCTGATCTTGCGGTACTGAAGCTCCCCGGAACTTTCGAGAGGTCTTTGCCCTTAGCCCAGGACGTTCAACTCCGGGTCGGCGAATGGGTCATCGCCATCGGTAATGCACTGGCGCTGCCCGGAGGACCTACCGTGACAGTCGGAGTCGTATCGGCGTTGGGCCGCACCATCGGGAGCTCGACCGGCTCCCCTCTCTACGACCTGATTCAGACCGATACCGTGATAAACCCCGGCAACAGCGGTGGCCCATTGATAAGCCTGGATGGACGATTGGTGGGCATAAACACCGCAGTCTTTCGTGGTAGTGGCGGCGGCGGACCCGCCATCGAAGGGATAGGCTTCGCCATCAACATGGAAACGGCTGTCCTGGTTGCCGACCAACTGGTCAAAGACGGCCGGGTGAAGTGGGCCTGGATGGGCGTGTTTCTGGCGGATCTCATTCCGGAAATGGCTGCGGAATTAGGGTTACCCATCCGAGAAGGCGTGGGGATTCAGGACGTTCTGCCGGGAGGGCCCTCAGATCAGTCGGGAATCAGACAGGGGGACATTATCCTATCCATGGGCGGCAGCAAAGTTGCTACGATAACAGACCTCACGAGGCTACTTCGCCAAGAGTTCGCCGCAGGTCAAGACATTGAAGTGGAATTATTCCGAGAGGGATCCACCCAAACCCTGACTTTGACCTTGGGGGAAAGACCCAGCCGGTAGGGTGACAGTAGCGGGACCGATTTTCGGTAAACCACTTGGGCGCTAAGTTTGATTCCAAGCGCCCATCCAAGTACCCAGCAAGGTGGTTCGACAAGCAGACCACGATCGGTGCGGTGCGATCGGTTAAGCCCTCTCAAATACCCTGGGCATCCATTCTGTAACGTGTTCGAATCTGTCCTTAGTCGATCTTCTCCCCATCAGCGTTCATCAGCACCACAGGTAGGCCCAACTCCCGCAAACCAACTTCTATCTTTTCCCGGTCCCCTACAACCAGTAATTGGAGGCTGTCGTCTTTGATTCGGTCGGCGGCGACACGATGCGCGTCCTCCAGCGAAACAGCGGTGATGCCAGGGCCCACCGACTGGAAGTAGTCGTCAGGCAGGTCAAACACCAGCAGTTGAATCAGGTGGTTCAACACCATCCCCGACCGTTCGAAGCTGGCGGGGTAGCCCTGCAGGATGCCGGCTTTGGCCGCATCAAGCTCTTCCTCGGTGATCGGGCGACCACCGCGAATCTCTTGGAACTCCTTCAAGGTTTCCTGGACCGACTCTTTGGTGACCTCGGTCTGGACGCTGCCCCCGGCGGATACCAGGGATGTTCCCTGATACCAATGGACCGACGACTGATAGCCGTAGCTATATCCCTTGTCTTGACGCAGGTTTTGATTCAAGCGGGCAGAGAACTGGCCGCCGAACACGTAGTTGACCAGCGTGAGACCGAAATAGTCGGGATGCTTGCGGGGTATGGTTGGCTGTAGGGCACGAATCACCGACTGAGCGGCACCCGGCTGGTCTACGAGATATATCGTGGTGGAATGCATCGTTCCATTAGTGTTGATGGCTTCTTGAGGAACGTAGCTGCCTTCACCGGACCAATCGCCGAAAAGATCTTGGGCTTGTTGGGTCACTTCTTCCAAGTTCGTGTCGCCCACGACTACCAACGTGGCTCGTCTCGGCGTATAAACGCCTTGGAATAGCTTCTGTAAATCATCTCGAGTCAGAGCCGACGCCGAGTCTTCAGTGCCAAATATATAATGGCCGTAGCCGCTATCTTTAGAGAAGACAAGACCGGCGACGAGACGTTCGGCTACCGAGGTGGGGTCGTCTTTACTCCTTCGCAGATCGGTCAGATGTTCCCGCCTTACGCGCTCCAGTTCGTGCTCTGGGAAGGTGGGCCGCTTGACCAAATCAGCAACCAGCTCAAGGGCGGTCGGGAAATGTTTGGTCAGGGTCTCGCTGGATAGGAGGGTGTATTCTCTCCGAGCGTCCGAAGATATACGCGCCCCGATGAACTCGGCGGCGTTGGCTATCTCCAGGCTGGTTCGTTCCTCGGTCCCCTCCATCAACATCTGAGCCGTGAAACTGGCCAGTCCGGGTAGATCCTCGGGGTCGGAGACGGCACCGGCGCGAAGAACCAGAGCGAAAGAGACTATGGGGGCTCCCCGGCTCTCCACCACGGCGATGCTCATGCCGTTGGCCAATTGATGGCGAACGGGCAAGGGTGGCGTGAAGGACGGTTCCGGGGCTGGCTCGGGCATCTTCCAACGGTCCACCGCTGTAACCATGGGTTTCAGCGGCTGCTCCGGCATTACCCGCAGCCTCACCTGACGATGGTCGAGAACCGATTCGTGGACCCGCATGATGTCTTCCCGATTTACGGCGAGATAGCGGTCCAGGCTAGTGTTCACCATTTCCGGGTCGCCGGACATGATGTTGTAATGGTTCAACTGGTCGGCAAGACCGCCGAATCCACCGATGCGGGTTAGCTGGCGGTAATGGGACGACTCGATTCGATTCTTTACCCGGTTGATTTCCTCGTCGGTGGGCGGCTCCGTCGACAACCGTCGAATCTCAGCATCGACGGCCGCTTCCATCTCGTCCAAGTCCTGCCCCTCCGCAGCGGTCACTTGGACGACGAATTGTCCAGCAATCTCGCCGGGATGGTAGCGCACGGACGCGCTCTGAGCGATCTGCTTCTCATAAACCAGGCTGCGATGCAATCGGGAGCTAAGTCCGTCGGAAAGGATTCCCTGTAACAGGTCCAAGGGGGCGTCGTCAGGGTCCATGTCGGGAGGTGTGGGCCAACAGATGTACAAGCGGGGTAGAGACACCTTGTCCCGCATCTCAAGCTCTACGCGTCCGGCCAATGGAGAATCGCGGCGGCCCATGCGGGGCAGGGGCGGTCCGGGGGGCAGGTCGCCGAAGTATCGATTAACCAGTTCCAAGGCTTCGTCCCGCTTAAAGTCGCCCACCACGGCAAGACTGCTGTTGGAGGGAGAATAGTAGCGGCGAAAGAAGTCCTTAACGTCCTCCAGAGCGGCGGCATCCAAGTCTTCCTGAGAACCGATGGTCATCCAGTGGTAAGGATGGGGCATGGGGAACAGGGCTTCTTGAATCTCCCAAGAAGCCATTCCATAAGGCCGGTTCTCATAGGACTGGCGGCGCTCGTTCTTCACCACGTCGCGCTGGATGTCGAACCGCTGTTGGTCTACGGCGTCCAAGAGAAAGCCCATGCGGTCGGACTCCAGCCACAGCGCCAGTTCCAGATAGTTGGAGGGCACATCTTCCCAATAGTTGGTCCGGTCGGGGGTGGTTGAGCCGTTCAGATTGGCTCCGGCTTTCTGAAGGGGGTCGAAGTGGCTACTGTTGTGGTGCTTGGAACCTTCGAACATGATGTGCTCAAAGAGATGGGCGAAGCCGGTGCGGCCCTGCTCTTCATCTTTTGACCCAACGTGGTACCAAACGTTGACCGCTACCAATGGGATGGC
>Ga0315336_1004716_pt1 | contig 15747 bp, 14 predicted proteins | sample ASW5metaG_FD_204512 | JGI IMG/M metagenome (GOLD analysis project Ga0315336, IMG submission 204512) | Ammonia-oxidizing marine archaeal communities from Monterey Bay, California, United States - ASW #5 | ecosystem: Environmental > Aquatic > Marine > Intertidal zone | place: USA: California...
TCCAAGAGCTTCGGCAACGTGCACGCGGTGAAGGGCCTCGACCTCACAGTGCGGCGCGGAGGCATCTATGGGCTCCTCGGGCCCAACGGCTCCGGAAAGACCACAACCATGCGCATGGTGTTGTCGATTCTGATGCCCGATCAAGGGCAGATTCGGGTTCTCGGCCGCGACCGCGTCGCCGATAGCAAGCACCGGATCGGCTACCTTCCCGAAGATCGCGGCCTGTACAAGAACATGCGGGTCGGCAAATTCCTCCGTTACATGGCTCGCCTTCGCGGAGTGCCTCGAGTCGGACTCGACAAGACCATCCTGGGGTGGCTGGAGCGGGTGGATCTCGGCGACAAGCTCAAGGAGAAGTGCGGAGTTCTCAGCCGCGGTCAGCAACAGCGGGTGCAGACCATCGCCGCCCTGATCCACGAACCCGATCTGCTCATCCTCGACGAGCCCTTCAGCGGTCTGGATCCGGTGAATCGACTGGTCCTCGCGGAGATCTTCGCCGAACAGCACGCGCGTGGATGCACGCTGATCCTGTCGACCCACATGATGCAGCACGCCGAAGAGGTCTGTGATCACATCGTCATGATGGACCGCGGCGACAAGGTGCTCGACGCCCCGCTCGCGGACGTGAAGGGCGACGGCGTCTCGAAGTTCCTGCTGTGCGAACCTGTGAATCCAGATGCTGACTTCTCGGCTGTGCAGGCCATTGGGGGCGTCGCAGACGTCAGGCGAGACCGGACCTGGCTGCGGGTAGAGCTGGAGCCCGAAGCGGACGCCAGCGCACTCCTGGCGAAGGTGGCCCACGCGATGCCGATGGCTCGCGTGGAGATCGAGCGACCCTCTCTCGAGGATACGTTTGTTCGCATCATCCAGGATCGCGGGGGTGTCTCGTGATCGAGCGCGTCCTCTTGGTGGCCTGGACCGAGCTGAGCGCGACCCTGCTCACCCGGGCCTTCATCATGATGGTCCTGACCCCGATCATCGCCCTGATGGCCTATCCACTGATCGTCGGACCGGTCCTGCTGCTCGCCAACTTCACCGAGACCGAGTCCGAGGTCATCAGTGAGACCGGCGGCCCCCCGATGCAGGTCTACGACGGGACCGGAGAGCTGTTCGAGCCCCTGAAGGCGCGTCTCGAGGGCACGTGGCAAGCGACTCTCAACGAAGGGGACCCCGAAAAGTCGGCGGAGACCCTCTACGACGGCGACGCCGAAGTCCACCTGGTGCTCGCCCCCGACGCGATCAAAGCGGGTGCCTACACCATCCACACCCGCGGCCTGATGAGCATCTCCCTCGGCGACAACGATCTCGCCATGCTCGAGGCCACCGTCGTCGACCTCATCGCCGAGGCTCGCCTGCTCGAGGCCGGGCTCTCCGAGAAACAGCTCCGCCAAGCCTTGAAGGTCGAGGGCACGGTCGAAGAGGTCGACGCTTCACAGGCCAATGCTATCGAGATCTTCGCCCAGTTCGCCGACTATGCCGTGCCAGGTGCGGTGCTCTTCATGATGTTCGGAGCGCTGTCCATGGCCGGACAGGGGCTGCTCACCTCCACACTGGAGGAGAAGAGCACCCGGGTCGCCGAGGTGCTCCTCGGAGCCGTCTCCCCGGTCGAGCTCCTGACGGGCAAGATCCTCGGTCAGCTAGGTGTGAGCGGAATCTTCGCGATGGTCTGGGGTGGCCCTGGCCTGTTCTTGCTCGCTTGGTTTGGGTCGTACTACGTCGGCCCGATTACCGTGATCTACATCGGCATCTTCATCGGCATCGCCGCCGTGTCCTGGGCGGCGGTGATGGGTGGAATCGGCAGCGCGGTCAACGACCTGACCGAGGCCCAACACCTGCTGGCGCCGCTGTTTATGGTGATGATGATGCTGTTCATTCCCGCAGTATTCGCCATTGCAGACCCGGACTCGGCGATCATCGTCGCCGCGAGCTTGATCCCGCCGTCGAGTCCCGCGGTGATGGCGGCCCGCCTGGTGTCGTCGGTGCCTCCTCCCCATTGGCAGGTGTGGATTTCCCTGGTGACCTCGGCCGCATTTGCAGTCGTTCTGGTCCTCGCCGCCGGTCGTCTGTTCAAGATCGGCCTACTCCTGCGCGGGTCTCCACCCAATGTGCGCACTTTGATCCGGTGGGTCATGACGTCCTGAGTGTCCGCTGCCACCCGTAGAGGACGAGGTTCGATGGCGCATGTGACCAGGTGACGAAGCCCTGCAGTCGCAATACAGGCGGTGCCCGCCAACGCCCCGAGGCCCACCGATGACTCAGACCCTGCTCCTCCTCAGCCTCGTGTTCGCCTGCGGAACGGCCGAAACGCCCGAGGTCCCCGCCGCTCCCGAGGCCCCAGAGGCCCCAGAGGCACCAGCCGAAGCCCCCGAGGCGCCGCCGGCCCAGTCCGCCAGGTTGAACCTGAACAGCGCCACCTCCGAAGAGCTCGCGGGCATCCCGAAGATGACGCCGCGCATGGTGCATGAGTTCGAGGAGTACCGGCCGTACATCAGCATCGTGCAGTTCCGAAAGGAGATCGGAAAGTACGTCTCTGCCGAAGAGGTCGCGGCCTACGAGCCCCACGTCTACGTGCCCATCTCCTTCAACGAATGTGACGCCGCCACCCTGGCGCAGATCCCCGGGCTCGAGGTCGCGGACGCCGAGGCGCTCCTGAAGGGCCGACCCTGGGCCGACAAGAAGGCGTTCATGAAGGCGTTGCGCGAAAAAGCGGGCAAAGAGGCCGCCAAAGCCGCCAACGCCCTCCTGAAGTGACGACCGAGCAGACGCTCCGTAGAGGACTGTGGGTGCTCGCTGCCGCGGTCTGCATCGGCACGGCCTCCGAGTTGGCGTTGCTGAACCACACCGAGAGCGCCGTCCAGCTCGTTCCCTTTGCGCTGTGCGCCCTGGGCCTCACGGCCTCCGGAGCCGGGTTCAAACCCACGCCGAAGACCCTGCTCTTTGCCCGAATCGTCGCCGTCATTCTCGCTCTCGGGGCCGCCTTCGGCATCTGGGAGCACTTCGAACACAACTACGCCTTCTCCGCCGAGATCCGGCCGACCGCCGACATGCCCACGCTGTTGAAGGAAGCCTTCTTCGGCGCCAGTCCACTGCTCGCGCCGGGAGGACTCCTGATCGGCGGCGCTCTCCTGGGACTGGCGACCTGGCGACATCCAATGGAGACCACCCCATGAAAGTCCTCGTCACCGGAGCCTCCGGATACATCGCCGGACACTGCATCCGTGAGCTTCTCGAGCACGGCCACTCGGTGTGCGGAACGGTCCGAGATACCTCCGCCGACGACAAAGTGGCTTTCCTCCGAGAACTGGGGGAGATCGAGCTCGTAGCGGCCGAGCTCATGAGCGACGACGGCTGGGACGAGGCCGTGGCTGGGTGCGACGCGGTCTTGCACACCGCATCGCCCTTCTCTCTCAAAGCGGACGAAGAGAGTCTGGTCGGACCTGCAGTCCAGGGCACGACGAGGGTGTTGCGGGCAGCCGCTCGAGCCGGCGTCAAGCGGGTCGTACTCACCTCCTCCACCGCCGCGATCATCAACACCGACGCCGAGATCTATACCGAGGAGCAGTGGTCGGACCCGGAGCAATGCTCGCCATACCCGAAGAGCAAGACGCTGGCTGAACGCGCGGCGTGGGCCTTCATGGACACGAAGGAGGCCCGCCAGATGCAGCTAGTGGTCTGCAATCCATGCCTGGTTCTCGGACCCCTCCTCGGCACCCGGACCTCGCTTTCCCTGAGTGTGGTCGAGCGACTCCTGAAACGCCAGATGCCCGCGGTGCCGAACATCGGGTTCTCAGTGGTCGATGTCCGCGACGTGGCCACCGCCCACCGCCTCGCGTTGGAGACTCCGGAGGCAGCCGGCAACCGGTATCTGCTCATGTCGGAGTTCATCTGGATGCGCGAGATGTCGATGATGCTGAAGGAGGAATTCTCCGAGAGGGGTTTTCGGCCGCCGACAATGCACCTGCCCTACCCGATTCTCTGGCTGGCAGCGCGCTTCGACGGCAGCATCAAGACGATCCTCTCCGACATCGGTGTGCGGCGCACCCTGGACGCGGCCAAGGCGAAGTCCGAGCTCGGCTGGAAGCCCCGACCGGTGAGAGAGTCCGTTATCGAAACCGGCGAGAGCTTGATCGCCAAAGGCATCGTGGGAAGCTAGGATCGAGGGCGGAGGGCGGATGTACCGCACAGCGCTGTTGGGATTGCTGGTCGGGTGCGCCAACAGCGCGGAGCCGCGCAAGAAGAAGCCCGCTGACACCGACACCGACACCGCGACGGTGCTCGAGCCCGCGCCACTCGTCCCGGTCGCCGATGACTGCCCGGATTTCCTCGTGGAGTCTGGCGAGCTCGAGTTCACGGTCGACGGGCTCGAGCGGAGCGGGCTCATCTACCTGCCCGACGAGCTCGAGGATGGTGCACCCCTGGTCCTCGTCTGGCATGGCCGAACTGGCAGCCCGACAGCCATGGAAAAGAAGATGAACCTGAGCGGGATCGCAGCCGCCACCGGAGCCGTCGTCATCGCGCCGGCATCGCTGGACCCGAGGGGAACGGTGTGGAGCAACTACCCCGAAGAACCCGACTGGGCCCTGATCGATGCGCTGCGGACCTGCGCTGTCGAAGAATTGGGAGCCGACATCCGCAGGGTCCACACCACCGGCTTCAGCGCCGGCGGCTTCTTCGTCACGCTCCAGGTGCTGGACTACGCCGATGTCTTCGCGAGCGCCACGGTCTACTCGGCGGGGACCGACGACGAGATGAACCCGTATCGGACGCCGGCCTGGCTCCTTCCGGTACTCGTCTCGTGGGGCACCGATGGCGACGAGGTCTTCCACGACGACACGCTGTTCGACATGCCCGCTCTCGGTGGAGACTTCGCGGAAAACCTCGCCGCGGACGGACACCTGACGGTGGTCTGCCCACATCCCGATGGACACGTCGTGCCCGAAGCCGTCGACGAGATCGGCGAGCTGTGGTTTTCGCAACACGTCTTCGGCGAGCCCTCGCCGTTCGCGGACCAGAGCGAGGGGCTACCCGACTACTGTGGGACCCTCGAGTAGCAGCGTGGCCGCGCTCGGCCCCCACCAGGCCAGGATCTGTTCGTAGACGGCGTCGTCTCCCGCCATGGCCGGATGGCTGACGCCCGGAAAGACCCGCGTGTGGTTGGGCGTTCGCTCCGAAGGGGTTCCGTCGATGCCCTCGTCCTTGGCGCTGAACGGCGCGACGAGAATATCTCCGAAGACCTTGGCCAGCGGATGGTGTTCGTCGGCAAACAGACTTCCGGCAGCGATGAAGTGCTCGACATCGGGGAGCAGAGGGATGAGGTGCTCGCGTCCCATCGAGAGGGAATCGGGGGAGCGTCCCTTCCACTCTTCATCGACGATGTACCCGTGCCGCAGGTCCTTGATTCCGGCACTTCGCTGCTGAAAGACCCAGCCAATCGCCCAGGTCCAGGGGTTCGGAATGACGTTGAGGATGAACGCCGTGATGTTGGCGACCTGCTCGAGACTGGCGCCGCGAAGAGGCGCTCCCAACAGGATCATTCGCCGCAACTTGCTCAACCAGGGCAGTTCGAGCTCACTGGCGTAATGACCGGTGCTTCGTGAGACGAGGCCGCCCATGCTGTGGCCGATGAGGTTGATCTCGGTGACCTCGACCGGCCAGGCATCGACCAGCTTCTGAATCATCTTCGCGAGCTGGCGGCCATTCTTGGAGATGTGCAGGCCGGAGTTGTAGTTCACGTGGATGCTGGTGACACCGCGATCGCCCGCAAGGCGCTCCGGAAAGGGACGCGGAGTCACGAAGTTCCAGAAGGTCGGACCCGCCATCAACCCAGGCACGAAGATGGCAATCCGGGAGGAGTAGCCCGCGGTCCCCGGTAGCTCACCGCTGTCCAGGTCCAGGGGCCGTGCGCAGTGCATCAGCTGCATCTCAATGGCGAGACGGCTGGAATCGGCGCTCAGGCGATCACCAACAGCTCCATTCAATGCCGCCTTTGCGTCGATTCGCAGGCCGGGAACAGCACCCACAACCCGCCAGACGCGCTGCCAATCAAATTCGTCGGTTTTTGTGGCGGCCTGCATGGAACCCTCACTGCTGTGCCAGCATATACCATGACAGTAAATGGTGTCACAATAGAAATCGTTATAGAGCGGCCAACGAAGAGGATCCATGCGCCATTCAAGTCTGCTGATCGTCGCAGCGACGCTGCTCATGACCGCCTGCAAGAACGACGATCCGCCCGAGGTTCCTTGCCTCTACGACTGCGTGCCCGCAGGCGATCTCGCGCCCGGTGACGCCGATGTAGGCCGGGCCTACGTGCTCGAAGAGGGCTTCATGACCTGCGGGATCCCGACACCGATCTTCGAGTTCGGGGCCGCCCTGATCGAGACCAACGAACCCCTGGACGGTCGAACCGGCAACAGCGCCGATCTGCCCTACGACTTGACCGCCGGAACCTCACCTCGAGGCGTCGAAGTCGTCAACACCAACTGCCTGTCCTGCCACGCCTCCTACCTCAACGGCGAGCTGGTCCTCGGACTCGGCAACGTCAAGCGCGAAGGCGGCGACGACAGTGAAGATGCCGTAGACCTCGGCATGATGCTCGCCGACACCGATGAGGAGGTCGTCGAGCTGGAGATCGCCGGCGACATCGCCCACGTCACCGATCAATACACCCTCGACACGATCGGCATGAATGCCGGGGCGACGACCTTGATGGCGGTCACCGCATTTCGAGACCCCGAGACCCTGGCATGGCTCGAAGAGCCCCACATGGATCTCCCGCCAGACGTGCTCCCTATGGACGTTCCCGCCTGGTGGCATATGCGCAAGAAGAACGCCATGTTTGCCCACACTGCGGGTCGCGGCGATTGGGCGATCATGGCCATGAACGCGGCCGCCGCCTGCGCTGAGACTCCCGAGCTCGCAGCCTATGTGCTCGACATGGCCCCCCACGTTCGAGCCTGGGTGCAGTCCATGAAGCCTCCCGCCTGGCCCAGAGCCGTGGACCAGGACCTCGCCGATGACGGGCGCGACGTCTTCGAGGAGACCTGCTCGGAGTGCCACGGCACCTACCGCGACGGTGAGCACGTCTATCCCAATGTCGTCGTGCCCCTCGATGTGGTGGGCACGGACCCCGAGGCGGGGTCGGTCACCGAGACCTGGCAGGGCGCCTGGGACGGGTTCTTCAGCCGCAACGACTTCGGAGCGAACTTGGATTGGGCGCCTCAGGAGGGCTATATCGCGCCTCCTCTCGATGGCGTCTGGGCCTCGGCCCCCTACTTCCACAACGGGAGCGTGCCCACGGTCGCCGCGGTCATCGACCCCTCGCAACGCCCCGATGTCTGGAAGCGTACCAGCCGCGATTCAACGGACTACAGCTACTCGAAGATGGGCTGGAACTGGGAACACGTCGACGAGCCCCGAGACAGCTTCCCCGAGGAGGAGCAGTTCGACATCTACGACACCAGTCGCCACGGATATAGCAATGACGGACACGCCTTTGGCGCCGGGCTCGACAAGGACCAGCAGGCGGCTGTCCTGGAGTATCTGAAGACACTCTGAGCGATCAGGCTCCCCGCTCCCAGAGCTCGCGGTCGTAGGCGATCTCGAAGCCCGCTCGCTGCAGGTTCCCGAGAGACGACCACCCTCCGAGGAGCGCGCCGTCTACCCACTGCTTCACGTCGGAAAGGGCTCGGGCAAGCTCGATCGGCGTCCACTACGCACAGACCTCGTGACCGACGTAGATCCGGAAGTCGCGCACGACCGCACCCCACCCCTCGTACTGCCAGAGGAGGATGAACGGGCTTCCCATGGGCGTGTAGTCGACGCTGTCGGGCACGTTGGGGCCGCAGTCGCTGTCGATGGGATCGACCGAGGTGAGGTCCCAGATGTTGATGCCGAGATCGGTGTTCCAGTCCCCTGCCCCACCGCGTGCAGCCTGGGTGATCTCGAGCCCGCCGGGGTCCATGACCGGCACGCCAACGAGCGGCTCGGAGTCCAGGTCGCTGCCCGCTTCGATCGCGCAGCCCAGCGAATCCAATTGGTAAGCGAAGAAGGTGAACTGCTCGGAGAAGCTGTACCCCTGCAAGTTGTAGTCGGCGTAGAAGTACAGACGATCGTCGGGACCGAAGGCCGTCGGATCGGTAAGCAGGAAATGCGTTGAGTCGCTCACGCCTGTGAGTGGGAAAGGCAAGGTATCAGGGGCTGTCTGCGCCAGAAGGTGGGTGAGTTCGACCGAGGTCACCACGCAGTCGTCGGTGTCGTCGGTGTCGGTGTCGCCATCTGCATCTGCATCGGCGTCCGCATCGGCATCGGTATCGGTATCGGCGTCGCCCGATGCCAGGTCGCTGTCTTCCACCGCTGCATCGTCCTTTGACCCGCAGGCGGCGACGAGGAAGACGGCGATGGCGAGGCGGTGGGTCATCGGCGCGAATGCTACTGGCAGTTGCCCAGATCGGAGGGTCAAAGTCGGGTCAGGACTTCCAGTTGTCGATCCAGGCGTCGAGCTCGTCCCAACCGTGCATGCGGTTCAGCTTTGTCATTTCGAGGCGATTGTAGGGTTGATCCCACACGAAACCCTCGCCCGTGCAGGCGCGGCGGTTTCGGTCCCAGGACCGCACGTGATGCGGGTTGTCGTCGACGAAGAGGTCCCCGCGAACCAGTCTCTTCTGGCGAGCGAAGACGACGCTGTCACGCGGGATTCCCATATGCGTCTCCAGCCATGCCAAGCGCTCGTGGAGCCAGAAGCCAGAGCGGAATGGAGCGGTCAGGATGAACAGATCGCATCGCTCTCGGATGCGGGCGATACCCTCGACCGCTCCAGGCAACGGGTGCACGCGCTCCAGGCAGAAGCCCGGCTCGTTCATCGCATTGTAGGTGCGATCCCCGAGATCCCTATCCCCGATGGACTGGAAGATCTCCCAGGAGCGAAGCTCGGAGATGTCGTGGCGTACACCGGTGAGGTCTTCGATGACATCGAAGGCGGCGCGGTAGAAATCGGCGAGCACGCCGTCGCAATCCAGCAGGACGGTGGGCTTCATTCGCCCTCCTGGTCGGGCGCAGCGAGCTGGTCGAGCACAAAGGCGTATTCGAAGGCGATGTCCTGGATGTAGCCGTACAGGCCCGACTGCCCGCCATGCCCTCCGCCCATGTTCGTGTGCAGGAGCAGGATGTTGTCATCGCTCTTTCGATCGCGAAGGCGAGCCGTCCATTTCGTCGGCTCCCAGTACTGGACCCGGGGGTCGTTCAGCCCACTGGTGATCAACATGGCCGGATACATCTGGGTCGAGACGTTGTCGTACGGCGAATAAGACAACATGTAGTCGAAATAGTCCTTTTGCCGGGGATCTCCCCACTCCTCCCACTCGTCGGCAGTCAGCGGGATGGAGGCGTCGAGCATGGTGGTCACCACGTCGACGAACGGCACGTCGGCCACCGCCACGTCGAACAATCCGGGCTCCATATTCACGACGGCGCCGATCAGGAGTCCACCGGCGCTACCGCCCGCGATGGCGAGCCGATCCGAGGTCGTGATGCCCGCATCGACGAGGTGGCTTCCACAGTCGATGAAGTCGTTGAAGGTGTTCTTCTTCTCGAAGAACTTGCCGTCCTCGTACCAGCCGCGGCCCAGGTCTCCGCCACCGCGAATGTGGGCGATCACAAACACGAATCCGCGGTCGAGGAGCGACAGACGCGTAGACCGGAACGATGGATCCATCGGCGCGCCATAGGACCCGTAGGCATACAGGTATGCGGGATGGGGACCGTCGCCGAGATCCGCGCGCTTGACGACTGACATCGGCACTTTCACCCCATCGCGAGCCGTCGCCCAGATGCGCTCGGTGACGTAGTCTGCCTTGTCGAAGTCCCCGAGAACCGGCTCCTCTTTGCGGAGGGTGCGCTCTTTAGAGGTCACGTCGTAGTCGACGATCGACTTCGGAGTCACCATCGACGTGTACTGGAATCGAATGGAGTCGGTTTCGTATTCCTCGTTGTCGCGAAGCCGGACGGAGAAGCTCCCTTCGGGCTGGTCGACGCGATGGGCATCACCCGCGTTGGGCACAATGTTGAGCTCGACGACGCCATTGTCCCGCTCTTCGACGACCAGGAAATCGGCGAAGGCGGATACGCCCTCCACCGTCACATCGTCTCGGTGGGGGATCAGGTCGGTCCATGACCCGCTGTCCGTGGCATCGAGGCCGGCGCTCATCACCTTGAAGTTGGTCGCGCCGCCACCGTTCGAGCGGATGAGAAACCGATCACCCTGGTGGGCAAGCGTGTACTCGTGACCCTGCTCGCGCTCCGAGAAAACCCGCAGATCTCCCTTCGGATCATCGGCCTTCAACAACCTGTATTCGGTAGTGAGCGTGCTCCAGCTCGAGATGTAGAGGTAGGCGTCGCTGGCGCTGCGCTCGACGTAGACGCTGTATTGGTTGTCCGTCTCCTCATAGACCTCGATGTCCTCGTCCTCGCCCAGGGTGTGCCGCCAGATCTTGTGGTGCCGGAGGGCGTCGTCGAGGGTCCCGTAGAACAGGGTCTCGTTGTCGGCGGCCCAGGTGAAATCAGCCGAGACACCCTCGATCGTGTCCGCGTGCGGCTCGGAGGTCTCGAGATCCAGGAAGTGAATCGCGTACACCTCCCGTCCGGTGAAATCGACGGCATAGGCCAGCTGATTGTGATTCGGGCTGACGGCCCAGTCGCCCACGTCCAGGTATTCGTGACCCTCAGCCAGCGCATTCTCGTCGAGCAAGACCTGTTCGTCTCCTTCCTCTCCCTTCCTGCGGCAGTGAATGGGGTACGGCTTACCCTCTTCGGTCCGGTCGTAGTAGAGCCACGGACCGTCGGCGATGGGTACGGTGTCGTCGGTCTCCTGGATCCGGCCGAGCATCTCGTCGTACAGCTCTTTCTGCGCGCCCACGAGGTGTTCGGTCATCAGTGCCGTGTACGCGTTTTCGGCCTCGAGATAGGCGATGACCTCGGGATTCTCTCGGTCCCGCATCCAGTGGTAGGGGTCGGGCCGATCAACGCCATGTTCGGTATGTACGTGCTCTTTCTGGGTTGCGTCCGGAGGCTGTGGACCGTCCGGAGTGGGCGCAGTCGGGACCGGCGTTTTCGCGCAAGAGAGCAGCAGGGCAACGGGAAGGAATCGATACAACGAGCACCTCGGCAGCGCCCCATATCCGTACACGTGCGGTCGATCTTTGTCGCTTTTGTGAGGCCGCAATGGGGTCGGACTTATTAAGAACGCGCCGAAACACGGGATTGACAGTGACGGACAAACCTGAAGAGACCAACGCAGAACTAGCAAAGCGCGCCTTCATGGGCATATTTGGCTTTGCTGTCGCCATCACCATCGTGCATCTGGGGCACGGCGTCGGGCTCATCCTCGCGCTCGGAATGCCGCCGCTGACCGGCTTCGTGGTGCAGAGCATCTTCATGGAGCTCTTCTTTGCGACGCTTCTGGGGATCGCATTCATCTGGACGTACAAGCTGCCCCGCGGCGAGTGGATCTTCCCGGTCCTGGCTGTCGTCGCCTACATCGTTGTCGAGTGGGTCCTGGCCGTCGATCCGAGCAAGCTCGCGATGTGGATCGCGCCGTCCATCGTGGCCTTCATCTTCTTCGCCATCGGCCGCGCCATCTGGAAGAAGTTCCCTCCAGCGGTCGGCGCAATAGCGGCCGTTCTGGTTGCCCTGCTGCTCATCGCACCCGTCATTGCCGACTCCCGCCGCGGAGAGCTTCCGGTCAAGGGCACCCAGGGAGAGGCCGTAGCCGGCGCCCCAGACGTGCTCTTCATCGTCATGGACACCGTCCGCGCCCAGAGCACATCGGTCAACGGCTACGAGCGAAAGACCACGCCCACCCTCGAGGCGCTCGCCGCCGAAGGCGCGGTCTTCCTGGACGCCAACGCCCCGGCAACCTGGTCATTGCCCGCCCACGCGGCGCTGTTCACGGGCACGTTCCCCTCCTACAACAACGCCAACGGCGAGACCCGCTACCTCGACGCGACGTTGCCCACGCTGGCTGAGAATTTCGTGCACGGCGGCTGGGAGTCCTACGCCTTCTCCGCCAACCCCCACATCTCCGACAGCTTCGGACTGACTCGCGGCTTCCAGCACAACGACAAGGCCTGGATGGCCGGAACGTCCGGTCGAAACTTCAGCTTCATCTACCGACTGGTCGACGCCATCGGTCTCGGCGGGGTGGACGACAAGGGCGGAGCCGTGGTCATCGGGAACATCGACAGCTGGATGAAGGCCCGCCCGAAAGACGACCGGCCCGCCTTCGTCTTCGTGAACTTCCTCGAAGCTCACTTCCCGTTCCGCCAGCTTCCGGAGAAATTCCGCAACGAGTACCAGAGCGCCGACATGAACACCCTGCGGGAGATCGACCAGATCGCCTTTGGTGTGCAGTTCGGCCGCCAGCTCACCGACGCCGAGATGAAGCAGGTTCACAAACCGCTCATCGATCTGTACGACGGCGGCGTGCTGTACACCGACTTTCTCGTCGGAGAGGTCATCGACATCTGGAAGGAGGCCGGTCGCCTCGACAACACCATCGTCGTGGTCCTCGCCGATCACGGTGAAGTTGTCGGCGAGCACGGGGCGTTCGGACACGTGACTCCGGTGTTGGAGCAGGACCTGCGTGTGCCCATGGTCTTCCGATACCCGAAGAAGATTCCCGCCGGGACCCGAATCACCGAAACGGTCAGCAGCCTCGGGACGGCGGCGACCCTCGTCGAGCTGGCCGACCTGCCGCCATCGACCTTGCACCAGGTGAAGAGCCTCGCACCGGCGTTCGACCCGAACCACGAGATCGATCCCTACCTCTTTGGAAAGCCGGTTCTCGCCGAGCGGTTCGAGGAAGAGATGCTCGCTGCCCGATTCCCGGAGGGCGCCGCCAACGGAAGCGGCGAGCAGGTCAATCCCCGTGGTCGCTATCGCACCCTGCGCGCTGGCGACTACAAGCTGGTCCAGCACACCGAGGACGGAGAGTTCCTCTTCAACCTGAAGAAGGACCCTGGCGAGTACAAGGATGTCGCCAAATCCGAGCCGGACCATCTGCAGCAGCTCAAGCAGTACATGGAGGATGCCCTCATGGAGCTCAAGCTCCCGGCAATCGACGCGCCTATCACTGCGCCCGAGATGCCCGAGATGACCGAAGCGGAGATCCAGGCGCTGTGCGAGCTCGGATATCTCAGCGGCGAGCAGTGCGGCTGATCCACAAGAATTAGCGTCTTCACTGCTAAATCGCCGATTTTTCACCCATCGACGACAAAGTCCCAGGGCTTATCGGGTTGGTGCATCCACGCCGTGATGCACCAACCCGATAAGCCCTGGGACATTCCACGTGCGGAATCGAGCCGGACGATCTCCCTCCGGTCGATAGTCAGTCTCGAAACATCAGTTTCGTGACGCGCAAGCACGCCACAGGGGAGATTCCATTCACAGTCGACACTCAAAACGGGCGGCGCAAGCGCCTTATTTCCCGTTTTGGGCGCCGACCGAACGGAATCACACCTTCGACGCCTCGCGGGGGCCGACGCGACGGGCCAGCTTCTCGAGCACCCCGGAGGTGACCTCGAGAGTGGTTGCGCTGGATTTCAGCGCCATCTTGCCAATGGTGATTCCGTGTTTCGCCCACATGCGGCCGAGGCCCACCAGCTCTTCGACGATCTCATCGATCTCGGCATCGCCGTCGTTGTTGGGGGCCTCTGCGTCGATGATCTCAGGGGTGTTTTCAAGGTTGCTCATTGTTGGGTCCCTCTTCGGGTTGGGCGACTTTCGCCGCAGAAAATGGTAGGCATGCCTCATTGAGGATGACGCGCGGCCCAGCGACCTCGCGCACGCCCAGAAACGCGCGTTCGCCGGCCATAATGGCAGCGCCGCACAGAACACAGTGCTCCTGCCTCGCGAGGAGCATGGGCTGGTAGCCGATGACGCCAGCGAGCGGTGCCATGGGGGCCGGCGCGGGTGATTCCGCCGTGCCGCCAGCCGCGGCCTCGTCGGCCTGAGCCCGCTCGCGACGGGCGTGAAGTCGGTCGGCCACGCCGCGGAGCTCGTCCTCTGCCCGGGCCTGGGCAGCATCGAGGGTCTCGACGGCGTCTTGGAGGATGGTGCGCACGACATTGGAGACCGGAACCCGCAGGTTGGTCGCCAACTTCTTGAGCTCCTCTTCGAGAACGGCGGGCACTCTCGTGTGCAGCACCTTCTCCTTTCGAGGCTTGGTCATGTTCGCTCCGTGTGTCACATCCACGGCATATGTAGCACCGTGTGATACATCGTCAAGGCTTTTGTATCACAAAATCCTCGGTCTGTAATACAACGTGACACACGGACCTGGGTGTAGTCTCACTGCATGAAACGCATCCTCTTTCCCATCGCTCTGTCCCTTCTCTCACACTTCGGTTGTGGCGGCTCTGGGACCGACGACGACACGGACGGCACCGCAGATAGCGACCCGACGGACACCGAAATCCCAGACACGGACCTCGTGGACTCGGACAGCGATGTGGTGGACACGGACACGGACGCAACCCCGTCGGGAGGCGGTCTGAGCGACAGCTTCGACGGCTCCGGGCCGTTGGTCGACTACGTGACAAACAACCCGGACTCCCTCCCGGATGTGGCGCGAGCAGACGGTCGATATCGGGCGAATCTCGTCGATAACACCAACAACATCACCCTTCATTTCAATGGTGACCAGGGGCGGCTGGACGCCAAACTCATCGATTTTCCCTTCGACGTCGCCGTCCGCAACATCGGCATCGGAACCCAGGCCGATTCCCAGGTTGCACCGCCCCCCAGCGGCGATCCCTACGTCTTTGCCGGGGTCCAGGTGCACGTCCCCGAGCTGGAGTCGCGCAATTCGTCCCACATTGTGGTCGGTCACCGCGGTGGTACCCACTTCACGGTCGAGGGAAAGAACACGGTGGAGGGGAGCTCGAGCGTCAACGACGTGGGCTTCAACGCCGTGCCGGCAGGCCGCGCGGACATCCGCGTGGTCGGCAACGCGGACCACACCCTGACGATTCACTGGCAGGTGCCCAACCTGGATCCGGGGAACACTCCAGACAACTGGACCCTGTACGGCGGATCGGGCGACCTTCCCGGCAATGCACCGGCCTACGGGCCGTCGGTGTACGTGGGTCTCATCACCTACGCGTTCAACCAGACCGGGGTGCCATTCGTCGGGACCTGCGACGCCATCGAGGAGTTGTGAGCTACCTGGTGGGCGAGCCGAGCGCGTGCACGAGGGCGAGGATCCGCGCCCGTATGGCTGCAGACGCCGCTTCGAATGAGACGCCGCAGCCCCACTGACCGAGCGCGCGTCCCGTTCCATGTCGTCGAACGACACCGGCAACACGGAACGATTTGTCCGCGCTCAGGAAGATCTCGACATCGACGCGCGCCCCGACATCTGGCGGAGACCCCACGATGGCAAACAGGCCTTTCTCAGTGAGGTCTGTCGTGAAGCCCTCCTCGACCCGACCGCCGCTGTGCAGACGCAGCTCGATCCCGCGGATGTCGACTTCAGGCACGTAGTTGCCGATGAAGGTCGTCGGTGAGTCGGCGATGTCCTCGTCGTCGAGCTCGAGGATCACGATGTCGTCAAGGGAGAGCTCCGGATACTCGAATTCGTCGGCGACCTCCTCCACGGCGTTGTCGTCGAGCTCCTCCAACTCTTCGAACTCCTCCAGCTCTTCGATTTCTGGGAACGCTTCCGGTACGTCCTCGTTCTCTGTGACCTGGATG
>Ga0315336_1004717_pt1 | contig 15744 bp, 13 predicted proteins | sample ASW5metaG_FD_204512 | JGI IMG/M metagenome (GOLD analysis project Ga0315336, IMG submission 204512) | Ammonia-oxidizing marine archaeal communities from Monterey Bay, California, United States - ASW #5 | ecosystem: Environmental > Aquatic > Marine > Intertidal zone | place: USA: California...
ACTGTAGCGTCTCAGTTTCACGAACTGAGGCATGATCAGGAAGATCTGTTTACTTCTTTCAGAAAATCAGCTCTTTCTTTCCAACGGACGCACAATAGTGTCTACCAGCAATTCTCAGGCTACACCTATCTGCCGGTCGAAGCTTTTAAGAGAGCTGAAGTATGCACTTTTGAACCTTCTGAAGCAGAAATGGTCTTTGAGAGCTCACGCACCGGTAACTCGATCCCAAGTCAGCACTTCGTAAAAGATCTCGATATTTATCGTCGAAGCGTACTTCACGGCTTCACTCGAGTTTTTGGAGAGGAGCCGCTCATTTTGGTGGGCCACTTCCCAAAATATGCGCCGAAAAGCTCGCTGGTGTATATGATGCACCACCTCATTGATACAGTGGGGTCATCAGGTTCGGGATTCTTTCTTGAGGACGAAACGCTTCTACGCGACGCAATCAAGAGTTCTTGCAAGTCGGGAGCAAGACTCATCTTGTTCGGAGCTGCGTTTGGACTGCTAGATCTTCTTGATAAGACTGAGATAACCCTTCCGCCGAATGCAATCGTTATAGAAACAGGCGGTATGAAAACCCACCGGAAGGAGATTCAGCGTGACGAGATGCATGAACGTCTCTCCTCTGGGTTTGGAATAGCTCGTAAGTCCATTCGGTCAGAGTATGGAATGTGTGAACTCATGTCTCAGTTTTATACCAAACAAGACGGCCTGTTCTATGCACCACCGTGGGCAGAATTCAAGATATTAGATCCGGAAGACCCACTCCGCGAATTACCTCCTACTCAGGAGGGTGCGTTGGCTATATTTGATCTGGCGAACATCTTTAGTGTGAGCGCCATACTCACGGAGGATAGAGCTTCGCGTCACGGCGATGGTTTCAAAGTACATGGCCGTCTGAGCGGTGCCGAAATAAGAGGCTGTAATTTCCTGTTGGAGCAGTAAGATTACAATATGTTAGCAATCGAAAACAGCAGAGACGGGCGAATCGTAACGGTGACATTAAATCGCCCTGATCGTCGAAACGCCCTGAATCAGTCCGTAGTACTCGAACTGACCAGGGTTGTTGACTCGTTATCTCAGGACGATTTTGTGCGAGTCATAATTCTGACCGGCGCAGGTGACGTATTCTCCGCAGGAGCTGATCTCGAAGCGCTGTCTGCGTTAAAAAACGCTTCGTTTGAGAAGAACCTAGAAGATTCTAACGCGCTAGCCGTCCTGTTTAAATCCATGAGGGAAAGCCCTAAGGTCATCGTAGGGATGGTGAACGGGCATGCTATCGCTGGAGGGTCTGGCCTCGTCGCCGCCTGTGACGTTAGTTTCGCCTCAAATAAGGCCAAATTAGGCTTCACCGAAGTTCGCATCGGCTTTGTGCCGGCATTGGTTTCCGTACTGCTGAGAACGAGAATATCAGAAACGGGTCTCCGGGACATTCTGTTAAGCGGCAGGCTATTCAGCGCAGATGAGGCTCGCACTCTCGGATTGGTAACTTATGTTTTTCCCGAATTGCAATTGAAGAACGAAGTATGGGGCTATGCAGAAACGTTGTGTCGCAACACGTCCGCCTCGTCAATCGCGTCTACCAAAGAACTCTTAATCCGAACAAGTGAACAGTCGTTCGGAGCGGCACTTGACGAGGCGGCGACACTGAACGCCAGAGCTCGTGAATCAGCAGACTGCAAAGCAGGAATCGAGGCATTCCTAGCCAAAGAAGATGCGCCTTGGGTTGTCCACTATGATAACGACCACACTGACCCAGCTTGATGGAGCTGAATTGCAATTGTCTCCCTCTCGCTAGCGCGACATATCATCAAACTTTCAATTCGAATCTTCAGGATCGCAGAGTGCATGAGTCATCTGTGAGCTATTTTGGCTACGGATATATTTCACGATAGCGGATAACTTTCAAGCCATCAGTGTACCGCGTTTCATCCAGATTCGTGAGTCTGCAGGCTGCTAAAAACTGAATCAGTTCTGGATTATGGCCACATATAAAGATGCTGGAGTAGACATCGTTGCGGGCGAGGAGATGATCAATCGGATCAAGCCGCTTGTTCGCAAGACGTTCACTCCTGGCGTAATGACTGATATCGGCGCGTTTGGCGCGTTCTTTAAGGTAGACTGGAAGGCATACGAAGAACCAGTAATGGTATCATCTGTGGACGGAGTAGGTACCAAGTTAAAGGTTGCCTTCGCCATGGATCGACACAATACGGTTGGTCAGGACCTGGTCAATCATTGTGTAAACGACATTGCAGTCTGTGGAGCCGTTCCGTTGTTTTTTCTGGATTATTTTTCCACTGGAAAACTGGATTCAGATACCGCGTTTCATGTCATCGAAGGATTCTCAAAAGCGTGTGTTGAAAACGAGTGTGCTCTGATCGGTGGAGAAACCGCAGAGATGCCAGACATATATGATCAAGGAGAATATGATCTCGCGGGTACGATTGTTGGTGTTGTAGATAAGTCTGACATCATAGACGGCGCATCGATTCAAGAATCCGATGTCCTGATAGGATTTCCGTCCTCCGGCCTTCATACAAACGGATATAGTCTGGCTAGACACGTGTTGCTTGCTGAGTACGACGTACATGATTGCCCAGATGAACTTGGCGGTACAAGCGTCGGCGATACGCTCTTGGCAATTCACAAATCCTATCTGGCTCCAATTCTGAGGATGAAAGAGATCATCGATGTGAAAGGTCTTGTTCACGTAACAGGAGGGGGTATACCTGGAAATGCTAAGCGTATCATGCCTGAAGGACTCGTGATAGATGTTGATTACAAATCTTGGAATCGGCCACCTATCTATGACCTGATTCAAAGACTAGGAAATGTACCCGAAATGGACATGCGTTCTGCTTTTAATCTCGGCGTGGGGCTGATTGCCGTAGTAGACGTTGCCGCAGTTCCAACGGTGCTGGCAGATCTGGCGGACGATAGTCCATTTGTGATAGGATCCGTGGTCTCGGGATAAATATTATTCGGAACCATTCGCGTAATTACTCTGTCTCTTTATCTTACCGTGTGCGGAGCGATGTGCCCGCGTAAAACCCGTAATGGAAAATAGGCTATGCTGTCAGTGGCAGTCATTATTATTCTGAGCTATTTGCTCGGCTCGATTCCCGCTAGTGTGTGGATAGGGAAAATGGCTTACGGGAAAGATCTCAGAGAGCATGGTAGTGGAAATGCTGGCGCAACCAATGCATTTCGCGTATTAGGATGGAAGGCGGGTACCGTCGCTGCAGTTTTTGATCTGGCGAAAGGGATTTTAGCCGCCGGCGTGATCGCCTTAATCAGGATCGATGAGTTGCCGACAGGACTGGGTTTCTGGGAGGTAGATTCTGTGATCAGGCTAGTTGCCGGGGTAACTGCAGTGATCGGACATATGTATCCAGTCTGGGCTGAATTCAAGGGCGGAAAGGGAGTCAATACTACAGCCGGTGTTCTATTGGCTATCACACCCATGGTCATGTTGGTTACGTTAGGTGTGTTCGCATTGGTTCTGGTTCTTTCGCGATACGTTTCGGTAGCATCTTTAGCAGCGACTGTGATGTATCCAAGCTCCATTGCTTTCAGAAAATATATTCTAGGCGTTGAAGGGATCGACGCGAGCATAGTGGTGTTTAGTCTAGCTCTCGCAACAAGCATTTTTGTGGCTCACAGGTCAAACATCGGACGCCTTATTAGAGGCGAAGAAAACAGAATCAATAACTTCCGAATGGCACGCGGCATGCAAGGACGAGGAGAAATCTAGCCTCTTTTTTGAATCGACTCTCACGACTTTCCCGGGTAAATGAAATTGGGTGTGGAATCACAAGTACATCGCATTGCAGTAATTGGCGCAGGAAGCTGGGGTACGGCCCTGGCAATTAGCCTGGCTAAGTCCGGAAAATCAGTGGCTCTCTGGGCGAGACGAGAAGATGCCGCAGAGATAATGAATAGCTCTAGGCATAATCCCCGTTATTTGCCTGACGCTCCGATCCCAGAAAGCATTCTGATCACCCACGATTTGGACGAAGCCGTCAAAGGTGCCACTGTTTGGCTGATCGCAACGCCATCACAAGCAGTTCGCGGCGTAGCCGAGGTACTGAACAAATACGTTTATCCTGAACTCCTGGTCGTTTCCGTGGCTAAGGGAATTGAGAATGGCACGCTCCTTACCACGTCATGCGTCCTGAACGATGTGCTTGAGGCGCTTCCGAAGGAAAATATAGCCGTACTCTACGGTCCAAGTCATGCCGAGGAAGTAGCGAAAAGCACCCCCACAACGGTTGTCGCCTCCTCGTACTCAATGAAAACAGCAGAGACGATTCAGTCCATTTTCATGAGCTCCACGCTTCGTGTGTATGTCAATCCTGATATTCGGGGAGTAGAAATTGCCGGTTCAGTCAAGAATGTGCTGGCAATTGCTGCGGGAATAAGCGATGGGGTTGGATACGGTGACAACGCAAAGGCCGCAATCCTCACAAGAGGTCTTGCGGAAATCAAGCGGCTGGGTGTGGCGATGGGAGCAGATCCAAGAACATTTGCCGGACTGGCAGGCGTTGGTGACCTCGTCGTAACGTGTATGAGTTTGTTGAGTCGAAACAGAAACCTCGGATTTTCGATTGGACAGGGAAAAACGCTCGAACAGGTTCAGGAGGAGATGACAATGGTGGCAGAGGGTGTAAAAACCACCTCTTCGGTAATGGAGTTGGCGAAAAAATTGAATGTTGAGATGCCCATCACTGAGGGCGTCTCCAGTATCCTGTTTGATGGAGTACCTCCTGCGGAGGCAGTACGGTCTTTGATGATGAGGAGTGCGAAAAGAGAGGAATGGATGCCTCTGTACGAAGAAGAAGTTTAACCCGGATCAACAAGGAAAAGAATGACCCTGGAAGAAGTTAAGAGGCTTGTGCTTAGGGGTGAAGGGCGATACCTGGAATTCAAAAGGAGAGTCCCCGAACCGGAAAGACTCGCAAAAGAAGTTGTCGCGTTTGCGAATTCGGGCGGAGGCCGCCTCTTTCTCGGAGTTGACGACGATGGGACGATTGTCGGCGTAAAAGACTCGGCCGAGGAAGAATATTCACTCCGACAGGCACTGAGCATGAATTGTCGTCCCGCGGTGCGCTGGGGATCGGAACGAATCGCGGTCTCCAATAAGCGTGATGTTATTTTGGTCACCGTCCCCGAAAGTCATCGAAAACCACACTTTCTGGTTCAGAACGAAGAAGATGGTAGCGGTCCGGCCTACGTCAGAATCGATGATATGAGTGTTGAAGCAACTCCAGAATCCGTCAGTCTGATGAAAGCGGAGCACAGTGACGAAGGAGTCAATTTCGAGTTCGGAGAAAAGGAACTCCTTCTAATGCGATACCTCGAACAATATGGGCGCGTTACAGTCAGCGGATTTGCTCAGATAGCCGACCTAAACAATGCCGAGGCTGGGAGACTTCTAGTTACCCTGACACGTGCGGAGGTCATAGACCAGCACCGTGAACACCGGGGTGATTTCTACATGATTCATTACAAATCATAGATAGTTTTTTGAATTCGGTCTTGGTCTGCAAATATTTTTGCTCCTGCCGGTAAAGCGGTCTCCGAATCATTTTCGTTCTTCGTACATTACTTGTACGCACTTCTAAGACCGTTATTGTTAGTACTCCATGCCAGTTGTAGATGTTATCCCATTGCACGAAACGACACGTTCACGCTACCTGAACTATGCGTTGTCCGTTATTACGGCCCGTGCTTTACCTGATATCCGTGACGGACTAAAACCCGTCCAGAGACGCATTCTATATGCGATGCATAACAATTTGCACCTCTATCCCGACTCCCGGTACAAGAAAAGTGCTACCGTGGTCGGAGAGGTGATGGGGAAGTACCACCCACATGGAGACACTGCGATCTACGATGCCATGGTCAGAATGGCACAGGAGTTTTCATTAAGAGCACCGTTGGTGGATGGGCACGGAAATTTTGGGTCACTTGATGGTGATTCTCCGGCCGCAATGAGGTACACGGAGGCCAAACTGCGTCCTCTGGCTATGGAACTCCTGGCTGAGATCAAGAAAGAAACCGTAGCATTTCGCCCAAACTTTGACGGGACGCTCTTCGAGCCGGTCGTGGTCCCCGCACGGATACCAAATCTTCTGCTGAATGGCGCCGCCGGAATCGCCGTTGGAATGGCAACTAATATTCCTCCGCACAATCTGGTCGAACTATTAGATGCCTGCATCTATATGGTGGGCTCGCCGAATGCACGAACGCAGACATTGGTTGAGAAATTTATTACGGGTCCTGATTTTCCCACTGGGGGGCGAGTCCTGAACACACAGGAGTCGCTCGTCGAGATCTATTCCAATGGTGAAGGCCCGATTGAACTTCGATGTGAGTACGAAAATGAGGGCAAAAGTAGGGTAATCGTAACCAGCATTCCGTACGGTGTTACTAAAAGCACGCTGATTGAGCAGATTGCGGACCACATCATTAAGGGGAAAATCCCGCAGCTAGTGGATGTGCGTGATGAATCCACAGATGACGTTCGCATCGTGTTGGAAATGAAGCGCGGATCCAGTAGCGAAGTCGTGATGGCTTATTTACTGAAACAGACGGCTCTTCAGATACGGTTCCACGTTAATCTGACCTGCTTGCTTCCGACGGACAATCCAGAAGTCGGCGCTCCTGCAAAGGTGGACCTGCAGACCGTCCTGCGGCATTTCCTCGATTTCAGGATGGAAGTAGTAATCCGTCGCCTGGAATTTGAACTGGCACAGTTGGAAAGAAGAATCCACATTTTGCGTGGATTTGAGAAGTTGTTCGACGGACTGGATGAGGCTATTCGAATTATTCGGGCTTCGGAAAACAAGCAAGATGCCGCTTCCAGGTTGATGCATCGATTTGAATTGGATGATATCCAGACTGATGCCATACTGGAGACCAAGCTCTACAAATTATCCAGGCTCGAAATCGATGCTATTCGAAGCGAACTGGAAGAGAAAGAGTCGATGGCAAACGATCTTAGAATGCTTCTCGGCGATGATGAAGCGCGCTGGAAGCTGATCAAGACCGAATTGAGAGACATTCGCTCTAAGTACGCAGAGAGAAGACGCACTACGATTGCTGGCCCAGACGAGGTTCGTGAATACTCTGTCGAAGACTATATAGTTGACGAAGATGTGTATGTAATCGTAACAAAAGACGGTTGGGTGAAGCGGCAACGCTCTTACGGAGGAGTAGACAGTATCCGAGTTCGTGACGGTGATGCGGTAGACTGGATTCTCCCTAGTTCGACGAGAAAGACCGTTGTCTTCTTCAGTAATTTTGGCAAAGCTTACACCACCAGATCAGAATCGCTGCCGAGTACGACCGGCCACGGCAGCCCGATTCAGAAACTGTTTGATTTTTCAGATCGTGAGCACATCGTTGGGGTAATCTCCATTGATAAGAGAGCCTTACCGAGGCCAGTAATTCTGGAAGATGCAGAGCCTCAGCTATTTGAAGGGCGTCCAGCAGACGAAGATGGACATTTTGCCGTTGGTGTTACCAGTGATGGGCAAACGTTGAGAATGTCGATGGACAATTATTCAGAACCATCGACAGTAACGGGAAGAATGTTCATGAAAATTGCCGCCGGAGAATCATTGTTGAGAGTCGAGCCCGCAGCGGGCACTGAAAATCTCTGCCTTGCGACGAAAGAAGGAAACTGCTTGATTTTTCCAATATCACAGATTCCCGTAATGAAAAATGCCGCGAAAGGTGTAATCGCCATCCGGCTAAGTTCAAATGATGAAGTAATCGGATTCGCTTTGTCTGCTGCCGCCCGTCAGGGCCTAGAGGTGGAGACGACACGTGGACGGTCTGAGATTGTCCGTCCAACCAAATTCCCCGTTGCCAACAGAGGAAACAAAGGGCGCCTCATTATTAAGCGTGGCGAGATAAAGCGAGTCGTTTATCCGACCGTCGAAATCACTAATGGGTCTTCGAGCTAGAAGGATTGCCTCACCACAATGTCATTACGCGATGTTATTACATATAGATTGTATTAGTTATTGAGCACGACAAGTTATACCGGTAAAAACATTCAGGTCCTTGAGGGACTGGAGCCTGTTCGGAAACGACCAGGAATGTACATAGGCGGCACAGGCAAACCCGGCTTGCATCATCTGCTGTGGGAAGTAGTCGACAATGCGGTCGATGAGGCTACGAACGGATATGCGACTCAGATTGACGTCGTTCTACACAAAGACGGGCGCTCGATAACGGTTTCGGATAATGGACGTGGCATTCCGGTTGATAAACACCCAACCAAGAAGATTCCTACGATCCAGGTTATTTTGACGACCCTCCACGCGGGTGGAAAGTTTGACAACACAAGCTACATAACCTCTGGTGGCCTTCATGGTGTTGGTGCTTCTGTAGTAAATGCACTTTCCGAGTCTCTGATTGCAACGGTGAAACGAGACGGCGCCACCTGGGAGCAGCATTACGAGCGGGGGAAACCTGTCACGAAGTTGAAGAAGATTTCCTCCTCTTCACGTGGTTCTGGCACGTCTATTTATTTTAAACCTGACGCGGACATATTCGAAACCGTAGATTTTGATGGGAGCTGGATCGGCGAGAACCTGGAGATCAAGACGTATCTCAACGGACAGCTGCATATCTCTTTTCGCGACGACACTACCGGCGAAAAACACGACTACCATCACGAAGGCGGAATAGAAGAATTCCAGGCATTCCAGATTCATAGTGCAGGCGCCCGGCCGGTTCACCAAGATCCTTTCGTTCTCAGGCAAGATGAAATGACGGGGGGGACACGCATCGAGGTCACCCTGCAATGGACAGAATCGCCCAAAGAATCTCTCTACTCGTATGTGAACGGAATCCCAACGCGAGATGGCGGGACGCATGAGCAGGGGTTAAAAGATGCTGTGCGCTCGGCCATACGTTCCTACATGGACACGCATGACATGCTTCCCAAGAAGCTCGATATCTCCGCCGATGATATTCGAGAAGGTATTTTCGGGATTGTAAATCTCTATATGATCGACCCTCAGTTTCAGGGTCAGACCAAAGAAAAACTCAACAATCCTGAAATTAAGAGTGTAATATCTGGCTCCGTTCGACTGGAGTTGGAGCAGTTTCTGAATCGACATCCTTCCACGGGTGAAGCAATTGCCACTCGTGTGATCCAGTCGGCAAAAGCCAGGTTAGCCAGTCGTGCTGCAGCCAGTAGCGTACGTCGAAAGACGAGTATTAGCCATCGTCTGAATTTGCCTGGTAAGCTGGCGGACTGTTCTTCCACGAGTCCAGAAGAAAGTGAGCTATTCATTGTAGAGGGCGACTCTGCTGGTGGATCTGCCAAACAAGGCCGCGATAGGAAGACTCAAGCCATATTACCTCTTCGCGGTAAAGTGCTCAACGCCGAACAGGCTACTCTTCAGAAAGTGAAGGACAACAAGGAGTTATCGAATGTTGTTCAAGCACTGGGTTGCGGCCTCGGAGATCAGATCGATCTCACAAAATTGCGCTATCACAAGGTGATATTACTCATGGATGCGGACTCGGATGGCCATCACATCTGTACGCTTCTTCTGACATTCTTGTATCGGTATATGCGCCCCTTGATTGACGACGGCCACGTGTTCATAGCTCAGCCGCCGTTGTTTCGAATAGACGCAGCGAAACAGACGTATTGGGCTCTCGATGAAGACGATCGGGTCAGGATTGAGAAACAGATCCGACGCAAGAACAAGAACACAAAGATAGAGCTTCAGCGATTTAAGGGGCTAGGAGAGATGATGCCGGCCACATTGAGGGATACCACACTTCATCCCGACAAGCGGCGCTTGCTTGAGGTCGGTATCAGAGATACGGACCGATTCGTCACGGAAAAGACGATCTCGGAATTGATGGGGAAAGACGCCTCCGCCAGGTTCAATTTCATTATGAACAATGTGGACGAAGTGTCCGACCTAGACGTGTAGGGCAAGCAGAGCTTTCAGCTCAAATACTGACTTCCCAGCAAGTCTCCAAAACATGATCTCTGTGGTGATCGAAGATCAGATTGGTTTCGACGTGCTCGACCTCAACTTGTGCTGTGATGCCCTCCAGCACAACCGTCCTTAGATGTTCTGAATCTCTGACAGCTACATGAATCAAAAAGTCGTTCTCGCCTGCGACATGGTAAACATCTCTGACCTCTGACAAGGCCAGTACATGAGCCGTAAATCGAAACACGGCATGAGGATCATGTTTGCTCAATCTAACGGAAATCATAGCCAGCAGACGCACTCCTAAATGTTTAGGTTCGACGTCTGCGTGATAGCCCTTAAACACGCCAATTTCCTCCAACCGCCGAGTTCTCTCAAGAGCCGTTGAAGGAGCGATTCCAAGCTCAAGAGCAACAGCCTTATTTGTGACTCGAGCATCATTCTGATATAGAGCTATAATTCGCTCGTCGATTCGATCTATTCGTTTCATAGTGGAATATTGCCGTGTAGTATTCGGTATCCGAGAATATATCACCTCATTAGTTCCATCTTATGGCGTTTACGAGAATATAATACTTGCCTCCAGAAGCCGATGTCAGACGCCATCTACGACAGTTCAACATCCACACCTTCAGTATCTAATGAAATACCCAGTGTGACGGAAGACAATTCCTCCGGACTAGCCATGAACGCAGGCGATCTAGCGGCGGCACGCCTTCTCTCACCAAGGCGGAAGACCACCGATCAAACGAGTATTGGCGGATTGGCAGAAGAGCAACTTCATCATTTTGGGGTCGATCCGGACTCTGAGTACGGTAAAACCCTGTTGCAAGCATGCACGCGCCTGTACGCGGCACACGCGGATGTGACCCGATTATGGGATGTGACGATCGATACGATTGATGGCCTGGACAAGGAAGATCGTATCGCGTATTTCAACGCCAAGAAGTTTCTCTCATTCCAGATTGCGAAAATTCTCGATACGCTTCAGAATCCCTTCAGAAAAGCGTATCAAAGCCTCAACATGAATGACGCTTCCATTCAGGCGAAGGGGCCTTATCCCATTTTTGACAATGTTACAGCCCTGTTTTCCGCAAACCCTGTCGTCGTTCGGACGGCGACTTACGTCTACGCGTGCACCGAGTGGGTTGACGACGCATTTCATGGGCGCGAAGCGCTGCATGAAATATATTCTCGTCTCCTGAATCCAACATCTATATCCCTAGCCAATCACATTGTAGATCTTGAAGCAGGCCCTCTCGCAGCTGAGTATCTCGCCTGGAATTTTAATTCAGGTATGGCCGCCATCGACACGTTGCTCGGACATCTGCTAGGCCGTGGAGATATAGTCATTGCCTCTCGGAACGTCTATGGTGGTACACATCAACTTCTCACCGACTTTTACGGCGATGAGCGCCGAGTGGGCATTCATCTGGAATGGTTTGACGGATACAGTACGGACGAGTTCGACGAGTCCGCTAGGGACATCAACGAGCGATACGAGCCCCAGATTGCGGCGGGTGCCAAAGTATTTGTTTTCATTGAATCGCCCTGCAATCCACACGGTTATGTCCTGGATGTTGCGGGCATTTGCGCCGTATCACACGCTCGCGATTTTGTGGTTATTCATGATTCAACAATTGCAACGCCGTTTCTATCGAAGCCTCTTCAGAGGGACTCTAAACTTGAGCGCCCTGACTATCTCATACATTCGTACACGAAGGATCTGACGGGAAATGGGAATGCAACCGCCGGGGTTGTCATCGCGGAAAACAAGCGCATGTTCATTCCCAAAAACGAAACGATGGATGGATTCGCATGGAATGATACCTTGTTTTGGGATGCCTACTATATCAAAGGTGCCTTTTTGGACTCCGAGAAGGCATTTGAGGTTATCTCGGGAATGAAAACCCTCGATCTGCGGATGACGCGAAAGTGTATTAATACGTTAATATTGGCACGTTTTCTAAACTCGCATCCCCAGATAAACGTGCACTGCAATGCGCTTTCGGATCATTCAAACTTCGAAATACGCGAAAGGAATCTCAAGCATTCTCTCCCCGCACCCCTATTTACGATTGATTTTGAGGATGCAGGCCTGAATCGAGATACATTTACGGCATTCTTCGATTGCCTCTCACCTGTGTTTAATCACCAGGTTAGTCTCGGACAGTCCAACACGACGATCTTGTGTCCTGCGTATACTTCCCATTCCGAACTCAATAGAGCAGCGCTCGATGGTGCTGGGATTTCCGCTACCACCATACGAATTGCTATTGGCGACGAGCAACCAAAAGAGCTGATCGGGCACTTTATAAACGCATGCCGGCTAATTATAGACTCTGAGCTACCCGGGTTTTCGGAATCGTTTTTCGCTTACGACGTGGTAGACAGGATGGTGCGAGATTCCTACATGGATACTCATGCGAGACTGGTGCAAAGCGACGCACCGATGGCAGAGTACGTCTAGCATCTAGCGGCGGACATTCGCTAACGCACTAATCGCTCGCTTCCTGTCAATGTGAATTGTTATTGATGACTTCCAGCCATGTATGCAGACTTGGGAATAGGTTCGTATTATTTAAGACAATATTGTCTTAAATAAACAAATCGATCTTAGGTCGCCGCCCATGAGCCATTTTACAGTCGAATCACCCGTTGGAGAAATTGTCGCCGAACAGCCCGCTTCATCAAAAGCGTTTTACCAGTACAACATCGACTTTTGTTGTGGCGGAGGACTGCCGCTGAGCAAAGCCTGTGAGAAAAGCGGCGCGAACCCACAGGCCGTACTTGATGCAGTCGAAAAGGCCATCAACAACGACACATCTTCTGACAGAAACTGGAATGACGCCCCATTGCCATCTCTCGTGGGCCATATTCTGGTCAATTATCATGAACCACTGCGTATCGAACTGGAGCGCCTCGGAAACATGCTGGCAAAAGTGATCAAGGTGCACGGCCATGTTGATACAGAGCGGTTTATGGCCCTCGACACCGTTTTCTCTGGTCTCTCGCTTGAGTTACTAAATCACATGCAAAAGGAAGAAAATATTCTCTTTCCCATCATCATGCAGGGGAGGGGAGCGTCAGCGGCAATGCCGGTCCAGATGATGGAGCACGAACACGAAGAGGCAGGTGAGGCGCTTCGTGAGATCAAAAGGCTCACAAATGACTATACGCCTCCTGAGTACGCCTGCAATACATGGCGAGCACTCTGGGCGGGATTTGGCACACTCGAACGCGAGATGCATCGGCACATTCATCTCGAAAACAATATTCTCTTTCCGAAAGCTCTTCAGTCCGCCAGCGCGTAGTCGCGGCCTGCAGGTATTTAGCGGATTCTCGCTGGCTAGCGTTCCCATCATTTCATGTCCATCTGGTGCTATTCGGGTAACGAAGGAGCCAGATCGCACACTCAGGCGTACTTGCCATGCCGTGCTTCTTCAGGCACCGCGAAGGTATAGTGCCGCTGAGGCGGAACGCAAGAACACCCACAAGCGAAAATTGTATAGCATCGTATGCCGAATCGAGTATTGCTGAAGCCTGGTGATATGCTGGATGCCGAGTTTGTAACTCGGGTTCGACGTGCACTTACATATGACCAGTACATGGACCAGTGGAGGGCAAAAAATGACCTCACGATGAAAGGGCTCGACAAGGTTCAGCGACGAACTCGTTTTTACTCCAAGTACAATCTTGAGCGTCAGGAGCTGGTGGAGAGGAAGTGGGAAATGTCCGCCGAATTCAGGCAAGCCGTGATTCAAGTATCTGGGCCTCTTGACTTGTTGTTTATCACAGATGACTGGTGTATCGATTCGGCCTACAGCCTTCCTATGTTGAAAAGCATTTCCGAAATGCGAGATGACGTTTCGCTGCGCATACTGATGAAAGATGACAATCTGGATATCCTGGATCTGTTTCTGACGAATGGTACCCGATCAATTCCCAAGCTAGTTGGGCTCGATTTCTCCGGTGAGGTTCAATTTGTCTGGGGACCTCAACCAGAGGAGATCAGATTGATACGAAAACAGCTGATCGATTCTGAGGCGGAGGGCCGTATTGTGTCCGGAACCACCATTGAGTGGTACGCGGATGAAGGATGGATACCTGTCGATACCGAGCTCACAGCCCTGCTGTCCGGCTGATCGGAGTATTCGCAGCGTTAGTCAAAGAGGAATCTGGGCCCCATAGCCTATTATTCCACTTAGATGAGCATATTCTGCATCTTGAAGCGTCAGTTTTCGTAGACTTCGGTCATTGTCGATACTCATTTTTGCATCGGAAGAAAATGCACCATCCTGATGACTCGTGGACCCATGCCCACGACCTTGCACTCGTATTTCTAGCCCTCGCTTACTCTACGGACGCTAACCTTTCAGATGAAGAAGTAGATTCGATCTCTGCAGCTCTGTTGAAATGGAGACCAGGAGCAGAATCTGCCGATATCCATGAAATTGTGCTCGAATCAGCATCGGTATTCTTTGAGTCTGATGCTGAGAAAGAGGTTGTTCAGTCAGTTCGATCACTCGGTGAAGCACTAAACATTGAACAGCGCAGAGAAGTGCTCGAGGATGCGATGAAAATCGCCGAAGCTGATGGGGTGCTACTAAATGCAGAGCAGAATATCCTGTCAATACTAGCCTCTGCCTGGGATATCAAGGCCACCAAAGACCGGTTGATTGATGAGACAACGGTCCGTTTGGAAGGAGATCCTGAGTGGAGCGTAATGCATGATATTTCCTTGATGTACATCATCATGGCTCACGCGACGGACGGAGAACTGTCAGATAGAGAGATTACCGAGATACTTACGCGCTTGGGAGGATGGGAGCCCGATCTCGCTGAGGAGCAGCTTCGTGCAATCGTAAGGACCGCACTTCAGTACTACGGCCAGAACCCGGGAAAAGAAGACCTGCAAGATTCAGTGAAAGCTATTAAAGACGCACTACCTCGTGCTCAACGGCTAATCGTAATCGATGACCTGATCTGTATTGCGCGGGCAGATGGAACTGTCAAAGAAGGGGAGAGGGAGGTTGTAGAATCGCTTTCTTCAGCCTGGAATGTTGACGTTCGCATCTCTTTCTGAAGCTGAAACGAGTATATCTTTGATAATGGCTTGGTGGTGATTCGTATGAATGACCATAAAACGGAGTGATTCATCTCGATCTATCGGTCCCAATATCGGGTGTATCACAGTGGACTTGGGGTCCAGCCCAAGCAAGCCGCTGATTCTTTTACGAGTCTTTAGTAATAGCCTGTTCAGGTCTGTCGTGCTGGGTTGCTCGCTCGGCTGCACAGCTGCAGGGGCTACAAAATGACCTCTTGGAATGGACCCCGTCTCCAGAATTGCGTCCAAATAGTTATTTGAAGACCGGCCGCCGGTAGCATCTTGTTCACGCCGAAGTGCGACCGCCATTCCAGACAGCACGATCAGGACATGATAAATTTGCTGGCCAACAGACCAGCCAGATATTGAGCTGTCAGAAACAGCTGTATTCTCGATTTCATCTGAAAGAGTCGAGAGTAGTGACTCTAATTGTGAATGGATGTCTTGGATCTGAATCATGCGTATCTAAGGTGCTTACGAAAGATTAGAATCTGTATGACGGGGCGATTGCCGTGCTTGGCCGGAAAGTGTCACGTCATCACTGGAATTGACGGTCGTCTCAGACTCTGTAGATTGTGAAAAGGTAGACCCGAACCTCATCCCGACGTTTACAGACGGAATCCTTTTTGCAAAGGACAAGAGCGTTCCGCGCAGCAGGCC